>Ga0172367_10009397_pt1 | contig 10737 bp, 4 predicted proteins | sample Lak10m_FD_114542 | JGI IMG/M metagenome (GOLD analysis project Ga0172367, IMG submission 114542) | Freshwater microbial communities from Kabuno Bay, South-Kivu, Congo - kab_022012_10m | ecosystem: Environmental > Aquatic > Freshwater > Lake | place: Democratic Republic of the Congo: South-Kivu...
ACCACTATCGCCGTGTCGGTCGCCGGACTTGCCACCCAATACATTAGCATCACCCAGAGTGCCCCCAGCGCCACCCTAAGCGTGGCTCCGGCTTCTCTTAATTTCAGCAGCAGCGGAGGCAGTGCTGCCCTCTCCGTTACCTCCAATATTTCCTGGACAGTAGCTGAATCCCTGAGCTGGCTGAGCGTTAGCCCGATGTCCGGTACCAATTCGGGAAGCCTCACCGTAACGTGTCAGGCCAATGCCAACGCCAGTAGCCGATCGGGCACGTTCACCATCAGCGGAAGCGGCGCAGCGACCCTCACGGTAACGGTTACCCAGGATGCCGCTCCGGCAACCCTGGTCGTTTCACCCACGAGTGTATCCGCGATAGCTGCCACCGGCACCTACACCCTTTCCATCACCTCCAACACCAGCTGGACACTGTCGGAAAGTGCCGACTGGCTCAGCTTAAGTGCTTCCAGCGGCTCCAATGCAGGCACCATCACCCTTACCTGCGATGCCAATACCAGCCCCAGCAGCCGCACTGCCAATATCACCGTTTCCGGAACTGGAGTGGCTTCCCAGACCATTGCCGTCACCCAGGCCGGCACCACACCCACATTAAGTGTTTCCCCTAGCGCCCTCTCCTTCCTGAGCGCCGGAGGAAACAACACCTTTTCCATCAGTGCCAACGTAGCCTGGACCCTCTCCGAATCCCTGAGCTGGATTCAACTGTCCACGCTCTCCGGCACTAATAATGCCTCCGTACAAGTCACCTGTTCCGAAAACACCGACACCTCCCCGCGTAGCGGAACCATCACTATCAACGGATCCGGCCTGGCACCCCAGACGATTACCGTCACCCAGGCCAGTGCGCTATCCGGACCTCCGGCATCCTGGGACTTCGTAGTAACCGAAAATAATCATACCGTTATCCTTCCAGAGAACCTGAGCTCCGACCTAAACGGGGCCTCCTTGCAAGCAGGCGACTACATCGGTGTGTTTTTCTCTTCCAACGGACAACACTATTGTGCAGGGAACACCCTCTGGTCAGAAGCAGCAACTTCCTTCCCCGTATTCGGCGATGACCCCGTTTCGCTGGAAAAAGATGGGCTGATTGCCGGTGAGTCCTTTATTGTCAAAGTTTGGCGCTCCCTCAACGCAGAAGAAATAGACGTGTATGCCGCCTACGCCCCCGCCGATATTTTGATTACCGCAGATAGCCAGTATGTATCGGATGGCGTCAGCATGATGATTGGCCTCACTACCACCGCGGCCATACCCTCTGAAACGCAGAGTATCCCGCTCAATGCCGGGTGGAATACCGTTTCCAGTTTTGTCGTCCCCCAAAAACCATTGCTCGATTCCTTACTGTTGGGCTACAACACCATCATCCGCACCGTCGAAGATGGGGCTGCCAGCCAGTTTACCTTCAGCCCACCCGTGAATGCGATTGGTTCCTGGAGCATAACACAAGGGTATCGCGTAGAGGCACTGCAAGCCGACACCCTGCGGGTCACTGGCCCCCCTGTAGATCCTACTACCACGGCCATTCCATTCCAAATCGGGTGGCAAATAATCCCCTTCTTCGGAAGGACACAGCAGTTCGTCACCCAGGCGGTGCTACCCATCAAGGATAAAATTGATGTACTCAAAGACAATAATGGAAAGACCTATATTCCTTCGCTGAACATCAATACACTAGGCAAACTCAAACCCGGCCAGGGCTACCGACTCAAAGCCAAAGCCGCCGGATCGCTGACCTACCCAGCTTCCTATATGGCCAAAGCACACGGCATCGACTTCCAGGCAGAACCAGCACCTACCGTGTTCATCCTGCCGGAGAACCATCGCACTCGCCATAACGCACACCTCATTTTCCTGGCTGAACCGTTGGCAGACGTTCTCCAGCCCGGTGATGAAATCGGAGTATTCAATACCGCCCATCAGCTAACCGGTGCAGCTAAATTTGCTGGCCAAAATATGGCTCTTACAGTTTGGGGAGATGAACTACTTCAACCAGGTGTACAGGGCATGGGCGAACAAGAGCCCTACCTCATTTATATTTGGAAACAGGCCACGGGAGAAATATTTCCACTTCAACCTGTTTATCAAGCCGGCCAGGGACGCTATTCGGTGGACGATGTCGCCATCGTACAACAAGCACAGCTGCTCCCCGCGGAGTCAGAACCCGAGGCAACCTGGTTTGAGATATTCCCCAATCCAGCCAGCCATTTGTTTTATCTACTGCCTAAAGCCGACCTACCCGGACAGGTACTGGTGCGTGTTTACGATATGAGTGGCCAGGTGGTCTCCAGTGCCAACCTCTCCCAGGGACTTCGCAAAGGAATGACACAAACTATTGATTTGTCGGACTTCGCTTCCGGGATTTATCTCATTCAAATCCAGAATAATACCCAGCAGTGGACTAAGAAAATTATGCTGAATCGCTAAGCGAAACTACTGAAGTTGCCCGAAAAGTATTCCGCCACTTAAAAGCATATCCTTTGGCGGCGCATGCGCCGCCAAAGGACTTAAGGAAAACGCTTCCAAATCAGCGCCAGTCCGAAGGCAGATACCATGTGCCATACCCCCCACCAGGCCGCTATGAGTGCCATCCCGCCGCGGCCGTCAAAAAAATTGAATATCAGTACGAGTGCCAGGCCTGAATTTTGAATACCCGTTTCGATAGATACCGCCCGCACATCGGCTTCCGGCAGGCGATATAACCGACCCCAAAAATATCCGGTAGCCAACGCCAGCCCATTGTGCACCAATACGTAGAAGAAAATATAGGGCAAGTACTTCCCAATGTTTGCCAAATTCCCCACTATGGCCACCGCCAGGAATCCCAGAAAAATAAGCATGGACAAACGCTGCACCGGTCGCAGCAGGCGCGCCGTCAGGCCTGGCAAATACCGCTGGAAGAAAAAACCCAAGGCCAGTGGAATCAAAATCAACTGTACAATAGACCATACCATGGCCCAGGGATTTACGCTGAGCGCACCAGATACCGCCTCTTCACCCTGGATAAATGGCTGTAGCCGGGTAAAAATAAAGGGCGTGGTAAAAGCCGCCCCCAAGGTAGAAAGCGTGGTCATCGATACCGAAAGCACCGTGTTGGAACCCGACAAATGCGTCGCATAATTAGACACATTCCCTCCCGGGCAAGAAGCTACCAGCAACATCCCCAGCGCCAGGCCAAACGGTGGATGCAGAATCCAAATCAAACCAAGCGTGACCAAAGGCAGCAATACCAACTGGGAGCTCATCCCCACCAATACCGATTTGGGGCTCCGAAACAACGCGCCAAACTGAGCTAACTTCAAATCCAGCGCCACGCCGAACATGATGAATCCCAGGCAAATATTCAGAAAACGCAGCTGCTCAGCATTGAAGTTAATCCGCACGGCATCCAAATTTTCCATACTGCTTCTATTTTAAGTTGTCTTGACCAAACTTAAAGATGATAAGCCCAACTCAAAAAGTCTAAAAAAAAGAACTGCTTTTCCCTTCTACCTCCATATTCTTCGCTATTTTCCGCCGTTAAGACCAGCTGTTATGGATAAAATTACCCGCTGGGGGATTATTGGCCCCGGAAAGATTGCCGAAAAGTTTGCCCGCGATTTATCCGCGCTCCCCAATGCCCGACTGCAAGCCGTGGCTTCCCGCTCCCTGGAACGCGCCCGACTCTTCGCCGACAAATTCCAGGTCCCCCATTTCTTCGAACAATACGAAGCCATGCTCGACAGCGGCTTAGTGGATGCCGTCTATATTGCTACCCCGCATACCGGACACCATCCCTGCGCCCTCCTTTGCCTGGAACGAAACATTCCCGTACTCTGTGAAAAACCCATAGCGGTCAATGCCCGCCAGACCAGGGAAATGATTGCAGCTGCCCGCCACCACCAGACCTTTCTCATGGAAGCCCTTTGGACTCGTTTCCTACCATCCATACAGCAGGTGCTTGAAATTCTTCAAAGTGGTGCCCTCGGCACCGTTACCTCCATCAAAGCAGATTTTGGCTTTTTACCCGAATTTGACCCCCATAGCCGGCTGTTCGACCTGCAACTAGCCGGAGGAGCCCTGTTGGATGTAGGTATCTATCCCCTATTCCTGGCACACCTCCTATTGGGCAAACCCACCCATATCAGTGCACTGGGCGTACTCGGAAGCACTGGGGTGGACGAAGAAACCGGCATCTTGCTCCGCTTCCCAAACGATGCGATGGCACACCTGCACACCACCATTCGCAGCCATACCAAAACAGAAGCCTACATTTATTGTACCCATGGCACCATTTACCTACATACGCGCTGGTATAGCACCACCACCATGAGCATACTCCGCCATGGACACCCACCAACGTTTCATAGGTTCGATTATCGCTGTGGCGGCTTCTCTTATCAAATTGAAGAAGTCATGCGCTGCCTGAACCAGGGCCTTTCCGAAAGCCCCGCCCTCAGCCTCGATTTTTCCCTCTCCGTGATGGAAACGATGGACACGATTCGACAGCAAATAGGCCTGGTATATCCCGCCGATGAAACGCACCACTCATAATACCTCCCCCTTTTAGGGCCATCAAAAGAAAGAACCACCCTCAATACCATCGCTATGAAAAACCCGCTGCTCTTTCTATCCTTCCTGCTATTACCTCTTATCACAGCCTATTGCCAGCCAGCCACTACGCCCTGGGACGGGAAACCCCTACTGCGCAAACAAAAACTCCCCCTCCACACCCCCTTACAAACCATCGCGTTCGGATCCTGCAACCGCGTGGACAAAGACCAGCGCATGTGGACCGCAATCCTTCAAAACCACCCCGACTTGTGGATTTGGCTCGGCGATAACATCTATGCCGATACCGACGATATGCAAGCCATGAAAACCATGTACCTCCAACAAAAATACACCCCGGAATATCAGGCGTTTATACAAAAAACGCCCGTCATAGGAATCTGGGACGACCACGACTACGGCGTAAATGACGGCGATAAAAACTATGCACCCAAAGCCATCAGCCAACAACTCATGCTCGACTTCCTGGACGTACCCGCCAAAGCAGCCGTTCGGCAACAGCAAGGAGCCTATCAATCGTTTACCTTCGGCCCCAAGGGGCAACGGGTAAAAATCCTCCTCCTCGACGGACGGTACTTCCGGGACGAACTGCACCCAGGCCCTCCCGGATCCGGCATACGATACGCCCCCAATCCAACCGGCGATATGCTTGGCGAGGCACAGTGGCAGTGGCTCGAAAAAGAACTCCGATCTAGCGACGCCCAAGTGCATATCATCGGCTGCGGTATCCAGTTTCTCGCAGAAGAGCAGAAGTATGAGAAATGGGCCAACTTTCCGGCGGCACGCGCGCGCTTACTCCGCTTGCTCGACCAGACCCGACCCGCCGGCGCCTTCCTGATTAGCGGCGACCGACATATTGCCGAGCTCAACCAGTACACGCTGCCCGAATCCGGGCAAGCACTTTATGAACTCACTTCCAGCGGACTGACCCATACCTGGTCGTTCGGAAGCGGTGCCAACGAACCCAACGCCTACCGAATAGGCGACCTCATCATCGAACGGAACTTTGGCCTGATTTATATAGACTGGGCCGGCGACACCCCCACCTTGCGGGTAGAGGTGCGCGGACTGGAAAACAAACGCTTTCTCAATCAAGGGATTCCAAAATAACCTCCACATGGAAAACATCGTATCTGTACAGCTTCGCCCCCTCCACGAACGCGATTACGACGAACTCAAGTCCTATATCTCCGCTGAATACCCCAACTGGCCCGGAGCGTTCTGGTCGGAGAGAGCCGTCAAAACACTCTTGAAAACCTTCCCCGAGGGACAAATTGCGGTAGTAGTGGATGGGAACGTGGTGGGATTCGCCTTGTCTATCATCGTAAAATACGACCTGTTTGGCGATGAGCACACCTACGCACAGATTACCGGCAATTATACCTTTACCACGCACAATCCCAAAGGAGAAACCCTGTTTGGTATTGATATTTTCATCCGGGCTGCTTATCGGGATATGCGCCTGGCCCGCCGTCTCTACGACGCCCGCAAAGAACGCTGCGAATCGCTTAACCTTAAAGCAATTGTACTAGCCAGCCGCATCCCCAACGATTTCCTGCGCAACGCCCCCATGTCGCCACTGGAATACATCAACAAGGTCAAACACAAGGAAATCTATGACCCGGTGCTCAGCTTCCAACTGGGCAACGACTTTCATGTCAAAAAAATACTGGACGGATATATGCCCCAACAACTGGAATCAAAGGCTATCTCCGTACTCCTTCAGTGGGACAATATTTTTTACAAACACCCGGAAGGTAAATCATCAATCCAGAAAACCATCGTACGACTTGGATTGATTCAATGGCAAATGCGCCCCTACCAATCTCTCGACGAGCTGTTTGAGCAGGTAGAATACTTCGTAGATGCCGTTTCTACCTACAAAGCTGATTTTGCTCTTTTTCCGGAATTTTTCAACGCGCCCCTGATGGCGCAATACAACCACCTCGCCGAACCAGAAGCTATCCGCGGGCTCGCTACCTACACAGAAGAAATCCGCGACCGATTCATAGAGCTGGCAATCAGCTATAACGTAAATATCATCACCGGATCCATGCCCTTCCTGGACGGAGACCGATTGTTGAATGTCGGCTACCTATGCCGGCGAAACGGAGCCTGGGACTCCTACCAGAAACTCCACGTTACCCCCGATGAGGAAAAATTCTGGGGTATGGTCGGAGGCGACCGACTCAGTATCCATGAAACAGATTGCGGCCCCATAGGTATCCTCATTTGCTATGATGTGGAATTTCCGGAACTCCCCCGCATCCTGGCAGAACACGACATGAATATCCTGTTTGTTCCCTTCCTCACAGATACCCAAAACGGATACTCCCGCGTTCGGTACTGCGCACGCGCACGCGCTATCGAAAACGAATGCTATGTAGCTATCGCCGGAAGTGTCGGGAACCTACCCAAAGTACATAATATGGATATACAATACGCCCAGTCCGTCGTGTTTACCCCCTGCGATTTTGCGTTCCCTTCCAACGGAATCAAAGCAGAAGCTACCCCAAATACAGAAATGATTCTGGTGGCCGACGTAGATCTCGACCTCCTACGGGAACTCCATGCCTATGGCAGTGTCCGAAACCTCAAAGACCGACGCAAAGATTTGTTCAACCTGGAATTTAAATCCCGGACTGGACATTGTAAATCCTGACTCCCTTTCACCCCCCCAATGCACCATCACAAAAACAGAGAAATACAATTTATAGGTGTTTTTTTCGACGTTTACCAAATACAGCACATTCGTTCATCCTTTATCCCATATAAAATTTTAAAACCCGATTTTTATATTTTTTAGCCAGCCGTCATTTTATTTAGAAATTATCAGGTTTACTGCCGGATTTTTTTAGTTTTTTTAAAAAAAATCCACTTTCCTTATTTTGGAGGCAAGGAATGGTGCATTATCTTCACTATTCCAGATATTTTGCCTTTGCCAGTCACGACCAGATTCACAGACCAGTAATCACTCGCCATCGGGGGACTAACCTTGCTGTTACTCCTGATTAGCTCAATTTATGTTACATGGAACAGGAACAACAACAACCCGTTCAGGGCCTCTATGTGCCCCAGCTCGAAAAAGACTCTTGTGGTACGGGGTTCATCGCCAACCTAAACGGGAATAAGTCCCACCAGTTGATTGAGGATGCGCTGGCTATGCTCGCCAATATGGAGCACCGAGGAGCTTGCGGCTGCGAACCCAATACCGGTGACGGTGCGGGTATTCTCATTCAGACGCCCGATGCATTTTTCCGCGACAAGTGCAAGGAAATGGGATTTGACCTGCCCCCCTTTGGAGAATACGGGGTAGGCGTGGTGTTTTTTCCTGCCGACCGCAGCCTGCGCAGCCAGTGCCGGGTATTGTTCAATGACTATGTAGATGAATGCGGTTTCGAGCTGCTGGGCTATCGGAAAGTCCCTACTGATAATGAAGCCCTCGGCGACTCCGCCGTATCCGCCGAACCCCGGATTGAACACATTTTTGTCAAACCCAAAACGCCCATCGCCCACATCGACCTCGAACGGGCATTGTACGTGCTCCGCAAATTCGCTACGCACAATATCCACCGAACCTATCCTCAATCTTCCGAAGATTTCTATATCACCTCCTTCTCCTATAAAACAATCGTTTATAAAGGCCAACTCACGACCTTCCAGCTTCGGCCCTATTACCCCGACCTCCAGGACGAGCGGCTCACCTCCGCCATCGCCCTAATCCACTCCCGCTTTTCTACCAATACCGTTCCTAAGTGGAAACTGGCACAGCCGTTTCGATACATCGCCCACAACGGAGAAATTAATACCGTCACCGGCAACCTCAACTGGTGGAAAACGAAAGAAAAGCACCTCAGCTCCGAAATATTCAACGAAGAAGAACTCGCCCGCATTAAGCCTGTCTGTGGCGAACACCTGTCTGACTCCGGCAATTTCGACAACGTCTTCGAATTCCTCGTACTGGGCGGATATTCGCTCCCCCATGCCCTCATGATGATGATTCCGGAAGCCTGGCAGCACGACCCCAATATGCCCGACTACAAAAAAGCTTTCTACGAATACCACACTACCTTGATGGAGCCTTGGGACGGCCCGGCTTCCATCGTATTCACCAACGGCATACTTGTCGGTGCAACCCTCGACCGCAACGGGCTGCGCCCCTCCCGGTACTGCCTGCTCGACGATAATACCCTCATCGTAGCTTCTGAAGCAGGCGCACTACCCGTCGATCAAAGCAAAATTGTATTGAAAGGACGGCTACAGCCAGGCCGTATGCTCATCGCTGATATCGACCAAAAACGCATCGTGGGAGATGAAGAAGTAAAGTCTATTATCTGTAAACGCTTGCCCTACCGCGACTGGCTCAATGAATATAAAGTGGAGCTGGGCGACCTCCCACTGCAAATACCGGCCGCAATAGAAATGGACCAGAAAACCCTGCTCCGCCGCCAACTACTCAATGGAGTCACTCGGGAAGACATCAAAATGATTCTGCAACCCACGCTCGACGAAGGACAGGAACCTATCGGCTCTATGGGCGCAGATACCCCACTGGCCGTACTATCCCAACAAAGCCAGCACCTGTCTAACTACTTCAAACAGCTGTTCGCCCAAGTCACCAACCCCCCTATCGACCCCATCCGCGAACGAAGCGTCATGTCTGTATTCGCTATGCTCGGCGGCGCTCCATCCCACCTAAACCTCAAGCCGGAACGCGCCAGCTTCATACACCTCGATAGCCCGATACTGACCAACGAAGACCTCTCCCGTATCAAATACACCAACCACGCCGGATTCAAAACCGGAACCTTAGACATCGTTTTTAAAGCAGACGGACAAAAAGGACGACTCAAAGCAGCTATCGAACATATCTGCGCAGCCGCAGAAGACCTCACCAGAAACGGCGCTAATATCCTTATCCTATCCGATCGGAACGCCGATAACAACTTCGCTCCGTTGCCCTCCCTGCTCGCACTGGGTGCCATACACCACCACCTTATCCGCGAAGGACTGCGCAGTCAGACCTCCCTCATCATAGAGGCAGGCGATATTCGCGAAACACATCACTTCGCGGTACTACTCGGCTTTGGTGCCAGCGCCATCAACCCCTACCTCACGTACGCAGCCATCGCCGACCTCAAACGGAATAACATACTCAAGAAAGACAAGCCCCTCGATGACCTGATCCATGATTACAACTATGCCACCGATAAAGGCATCCTCAAAATCATGTCCAAAATTGGTATCTCTACCCTCCAATCCTATCAAGGCGCTCAGATATTTGAAATCCTTGGGCTGGCCCATGAGGTGGTAGAAAAATGTTTCACCGGCGCCGTGTCCCGCATCGAAGGAATCGGATTCGATGGTATCGCCGAAGAAGTGCTCATCCGCCACCGCAACGCGTATCCCTCCTCCGGAACAAACCCCGCCCAACTGGAGGTTGGCGGAATCTACCAATGGAAACAACGGGGCGAAAACCACTTGTTCAACCCCAACACCATCCATTTACTCCAGTTTTCCGCCCGCAATAATGATTACACCGCGTACAAAAAATACGCCCAACTAGTCAATAAGCAAAGTGAACAAGCCCTGACCCTCCGCGGCCTGCTCACCTTCCGCCGCGGCCAATCCGTTCCACTCAACGAAGTTGAACCCGTGGAGGCTATCCTCAAACGCTTTGCAACCGGAGCTATGTCCTTCGGATCCATATCCCACGAAGCACATACCACCCTGGCTATTGCCATGAACCGAATCGGTGCTAAAAGCAATAGCGGCGAAGGAGGCGAAGACGAAATTCGCTTCCGCAGAAAAGAAAACAACGACTGGGAACGCTCCGCCATCAAACAAGTGGCTTCTGGTCGATTCGGAGTAACCAGCTACTACCTCAGCAACGCCGATGAACTCCAAATCAAAATGGCCCAAGGCGCCAAACCAGGAGAAGGCGGCCAGCTTCCCGGCCACAAAGTAGATGAATGGATTGGAAAAGTACGCCACTCTACCCCCGGCGTAGGCCTCATCTCCCCTCCCCCTCACCACGATATTTATTCCATCGAGGACCTGTCGCAACTTATCTACGACCTGAAAAATGCCAACCAGGAAGCACGCATCAATGTCAAATTAGTCTCTAAAGCCGGAGTGGGTATCATCGCCTCCGGGGTGGCCAAAGCCCACGCAGAC
>Ga0172367_10009399_pt1 | contig 10737 bp, 8 predicted proteins | sample Lak10m_FD_114542 | JGI IMG/M metagenome (GOLD analysis project Ga0172367, IMG submission 114542) | Freshwater microbial communities from Kabuno Bay, South-Kivu, Congo - kab_022012_10m | ecosystem: Environmental > Aquatic > Freshwater > Lake | place: Democratic Republic of the Congo: South-Kivu...
ACAGCTTGGCCTCGATGGTCCGCATGTCGGCGCCGAGGTCGAACATGCCCTGGAGCAGCGCCGGCACCGCGGTATCGCCGAAACGCGGGGTGTCCTCGGCATTGGCCGGGCGCTTGGGCAGGAGGAAATGGCACATGCCTCCCACCTGCGCCCGGCGGTCGTACAAGCAGACGGCCACACAGGATCCGAGGATGGTGCCCAGAAGCTGGGGCTGCGCCGCGCACAGCAACTCCCCCGGCAGGATGGTCCGGGTGGGGATGAGACGCCCGTGGGCCTGACGATTCCTGTGCATTATGGTGTCTCCTGAACGCCGGAGGTACCCCGAACAAACGCGCAGCCGCGCGTGATTTCCCGGCCGATCTGGTCCAAGGGGGTCACCGCCCGGGCGGCGCCGAGCCGGATCGCCTCACGCGGCATGCCGAACACTACGCAGGAAGATTCGGCCTCGGCGATTGTGTACGCCCCGGCCTGGTGCATCTCCAAAAGACCGTGGGCGCCGTCGTCGCCCATCCCGGTCATCAGTACGCCGACGGCATTGGCGCCAGCGTACTGGGCGGCCGAGCGGAACAGCACGTCCACGGACGGTCGATGGCGGCAAACCAGCGGCCCCTCGCGGACTTCGACGAAGTAACGGGCCCCGCTGCGCTTGACCAACATGTGACGGTTGCCGGGCGCGATCAGCACCCGGCCGCGCAGGATGGTGTCGTTGTCCCGCGCCTCCGCCACCGTTACCGCGCACAGGCCATCGAGCCGGCGGGCGAAGGCCGCGGTGAAGGACTCCGGCATGTGCTGCACGACAACCGTGCCTGGAGCATCGGCCGGAAACGTTTCGAGCAGGATGCGCAAAGATTCGGTGCCGCCGGTCGAGGCGCCGATGCAGACCACCGTCTCCGTCGTTCGGGTCATCGCCGTCCGCGACCGCTGGAGCGGCGGCGGCAGCACCGCGTCTGCCGTCAGCTTGGCCGCCAGCAGGCACCGCTTGTCGTCGCCGGCGCCTGCGTCCCTGCTCGCCCCGCCGTGCGGTCGCAGCTTCGCCTGGGCTGCCCCCTTGATCGCGTCGCACAGACGAATGCGCGCCTCGAGCAGGAACTCGCGCGGGCCCACCCGCGGCTTTTGGATCACATCGACCGCGCCGGCCTCCAGCGCCTCCAGCAGGGTGGCGGAGCCTTCCTCGGTCAGCGATGAGCACATCACCACCGGAATCGGCCGTTGCTGCATGAGCTTGCGCAGGAAGGTGATGCCGTCCATGCGCGGCATCTCGACATCGAGGACGATGACGTCCGGCACCTCGACGGCGATCAGCTTGGCGGCGCCGTAGGGGTCGGGGGCGGCGCCGAGCAGTTCCAACTCGGGGTCGGAGGTGATGATCTCGCGTAGCGTCTCACGGACGGAAGCCGAGTCATCGACCACCAACACCTTGATGCGGGAGGGAGGCGGAGGGGTCATTGGAGGTTCATAGCCCTTCCCGGCTGCGTTTGCCGTTGTGGCGGGGGCTGCCTCCCCACCCATTCTCGAAAAAGCAAGGGGTCTGGGGCGTGCAACGCCCCAGGCGGGCGCGGGCGGCAGCCCGCATCAAAAAGCGTGAAGCCGTCACCGTCCCCCCTCCATTAAACCCGGACATGAACCGTCGGCGCCACCTGCCGGAGCGGCAGCGGCAGCCCACTGATTGTCTCTGAATGGCCGACGAACAGATAGCCACCCGGAGCAATGCACGCGCAGATGCGCGTGAGCACCGCTGTCCGTACGGCATTATCAAAATAAATAATCACGTTCCGGCAAAATACAATGTCTTGCTCAAGGCCAAGATTGTATTCTTCGTCCATGAAGTTCAAACGCCGGAACTCGGCGGTCCTGCGCAGCTCCGGCGCAACTCGTATCTTTCGTTCGGCGCGGTTGCGGCTGCGCAGGAGATAGCGATGGCGCAGATCGGTCGGGATCGGCCCCGCCATCTCTTCCGGGTAGATCGCCCGGGTCGCGGACTTAAGCACTGCGCTACAGATGTCGGTGCCGAGGATGCGGAAGGAAAAGCCCGGCCAGATCCGGCTGCGCTCGGCCAGCAGCATGGCGAGTGTGTAGGCCTCGGCTCCGATCGAGCATCCTGCGCTCCACACCCGCAAGGGCCGCGTCATCCCAAGTCCGCGCTTGGCCAGTTCCGGCAGCACGGTGCCGGCGAGAAACTCAAAATGGCGGGGTTCGCGGAAAAACTCGGTCTTGTTGGTGGTGACGGCGTCGATCAACTCCCCCAGTTCCTGCTCCAGCCCGCCCTCCTCGAACAGGAAATGGCAGTACTGGCCGAACGACTCCATGCCGTGGTCACGCAGCCGGCGGCGCAGGCGCCCCTCCAGCATGCTTTGCTTGCCTGGCGGCATGCGGATGCCGGCCTGGCGCTCGATCAACTCGGCCAGATGGCGGAACTCATGTTGCCTCAAACGGGGGGCGGGGTAGACGGACTCCGGCATCGAGCAGCCTGCACAATTTGTTGAAATCTGGTTCGATTCAAGGGGGGCCGTGATCCCAACGGGGTTGCAACGGCGGCAGACCACTAGCGCCCGTCGGTCGACAGCAGATCGTCCATGGTGAAGACTTTGTTGAGATTGAGCACGATCACGAATTTGTCGCGCCGTCGGCCGATGCCGCGGATGATCTCCGAGCGCCAGCGTACGCCGATCTCGGGCGGCGGAGCCACGTCGCCGGCATCAAGTGCCGTCACCTCAAACACCCGGTCGGTGAGCGCCCCCACCACCAGTGCACGGCTGTCGACCACCACCTCCAGCACCATGATCCTGGTATGATCAGTCGTTACAGTTGCCGGCAGGCCGAAGCGGGACCGGAGGTCGATCACCGGCACTGCCTGACCGCGTACATCGATCATGCCGCGTACGAACGCCGGCATGTTGGGCACCTTGCTGAAAGGGCACAAATCAAGCACTTCGCGCACCTGGGCGACGTTGATCGCAAAGACCTCGTCACCGACGCCGCAGGTCAGGTACTGGACGCCGTCGTCCAGGGCCTTGCGCTCCTGCGGGCGGAGCCTTGAGGGCGACGATTGGGCCATGCAGAGTTTCTCCCCCTTGTCGTGCGCTAACCGGCTGGGCTGCCGCCCAGACCCGCTCTGGGGGCATGCGCCCCCCGAACCCCCTGCCTTCTCAAAACGAAAGCCGCCTCAAAAAAAATGGGGGCGGGGAGTGTGGCACGCGCCGTCAAGCTTCCGACCGCCACGCGGTATCCTCAGACGCAAACACATGATCGATATCGGCGATGATGATGAAGTCGCTGCCGCGCTTGCCGATCGCCCGGATGAAGTCCGGCCGCCAGCGCATGCCGATCCGGGGCGCTTCCTCCATCGCGGCCGCTGCCACCTCGGTCGCCTCGTAGACCTTGTCGGCAATCGCCCCCACCAGCGTCGGCTCTCCGTCGATCCGTACCTCGATCACGATGATCCGGGTGTCGCGGGTGTAGGCGATCGGCGCCATGCCGAACTTGGTCCGCAGGTCGGTCACGGTGATGACCTTGCCGCGGACGTTGATCAGCCCCTTGATGAACGGCCGGCTGTTGGGCAGCCGGGTGATCGGGACCAGATCGAGCACCTCGCGCACGCGCTCGGTCTCGATTGCGAAAATCTCGGCGCCAAGGCCAAGTGTCAGCACCGCCAGCGCTTCCGTCGCGTCCGGACCAAAGCCGGAGGCGCGGCGCGGTGCCATCTCGCGGGCGGCGGCTTGATTAGCGTCGGGCGGGCGGGAGCCGGGTGCCCCCCCGCCGGGCGTCCCCGCGCCCTCAGTAGCGCTCGAAAGCGGCATCGTCGGCATCCCCGTGCGGCGCGTGGTGGTCATCGAGCCTGAGAACGTACCCTTTGCCGCCGGAGTTCCCTTGAGCACCCGTTGCGACGCGGGCCGAGTGGGGGTGGGCGTGGGCGTGCGGGGCGGTGTGTCCCCCCTGGGCGCCATGATGACCGTTGCCGTCAACCTGGGCGTACACCGGCGCCACACGGGTGGACCGTGAGCCCGGGTGCAGCGCCGGGGCGGCATGGTGCTTGCGCTCGGCCGGAGCCGCCGGGGCCTGCGCCATCGGGACGTGACGCCGCGGCGCGCCGCCGCCATACCCATTGCCACTACCACCGCCGTCAGCGACCGCGAAGAAGGCGATGGTCGACTGCAACTGCTGGGCCTGGCTCGACAGTTCTTCGGAGGTGGACGACATCTCCTCGGAAGCGCTGGCGTTCTGCTGCGTCACCTGATCAAGCTGTTGGATCGCCGTGTTGATCTGCTCGGCTCCGGTGTTCTGCTCGCGCGATGCGGCGCTGATCTCGGCGACCAGGCTGGCGGTGCGCTGGATGTCCGGCACCAGCCGGGTCAGCATCTGCCCGGCTTCTTCTGAGACGGCGACGGTCTGCGCCGAAAGCGTACTGATCTCGGCGGCCGCCGCTTGGCTGCGCTCGGCCAGCTTGCGTACCTCGCTTGCCACCACGGCAAAACCCTTGCCGTGTTCGCCCGCGCGTGCGGCCTCGATCGCGGCGTTGAGCGCGAGAAGGTCGGTCTGGCGAGCGATTTCCTGGACAATGCCGATCTTCTCGGCGATGATCCGCATCGCACTCACCGCCTTGGCCACCGCTTCACCGCTCTTGTTGGCGTCGCCGGCCGACTGCCGGGCGATCTTCTCGGTTTCGGTCGCGTTGTCGGCGTTCTGGCGGATGTTGGCGGCCATCTCCTCCATCGACGACGATGCCTGCTCGGACGATGCCGCCTGCTCGGAAACACCCTGTGAGAGGCTTTCCGCGCTGGCGCTCATCTCTTCGCTGCCCGAGGCCACGTTCTCGGCCGCGGTGCGCACGGCGCCGACCACTTCGCGCAAGCGCTCGACCATTGCGTTGAGATGACCGATCAAATCGCCGATTTCCTCGCGGCCGCTGTAGTCGGCGGTGCGGGTCAAATCGCCGTTGGCGACGGCTTGCGCCAGCGCGCCGGCGCGGGCCAGACCCCGGCCGATGGTAAACGAAATCCAGATCGCCACCAGCACGCCAACCACGATCGCGATCAAGGCCAAAGTCATCAGCATCGCACGCGCGTTTTCGTAGACCTGATCCGACTCGACGAGGGCGGCGTTCATCTGCTCCTCGTTGATCTCCACGATCTCGGCGGTGATCTCCGCCAGCTTGGTGATGAGCTCTTGATTGCGGCCGGAGGACAGTGCGACGGCGCGATGGGTTTCGTTGGTCAGACCCAGGGCCATCGCCTGCCGGTGCAAGCCCACGTAGGCCTCCCAGGCTGCCGCCAAGCGCTGGACCTCGGCGCGTTGGGCGGGCGGAGCCTGATCGCGCAAGGTGGCGATCCGGCCCGGGATGTCACGCTGGAGGCCCGTATCGGCTTGGGAAAATTCGGCCAGCAACTTGTCATCGGTCACCAGGGTCGCCGCAACTTCATAGTATCGAACCCGCTCGAGCGCATCCGTGAGGTGGGCCACCAGCGACAGCGTCTTCACCGCCTCGGCCCCGGCCCCGGCGGCGCCTGAAGCCGCTGTTTCAATGCCTCTGAGCGTTTCCTCGATGGCGGCAAAGGCCTCACCCCCGCGGCCGAAAAGGATTTCAAGAGCTCTTGTATCGCTATTGAGTGCGGCCAGCCGCAGGGTCTCATCCTGAGACTTCACATACTCGTCATAGATTGCCCGGAAACCATCAATCTTCTTGCGGCCGACCGCCGTCGCCATCTCATAATAGCGACTGACTTTGGCCTGAAGGGTGCCCCGGAACTCCTTGATCTTATCTGCATACCGCTTGATGTCGGCATCAGTATCCGAAAGGATGGCGTTCTTCTCGAATCTGGCCAAGCTGGAGATGTCGCTCTCGATATCCAGGGTCACGATCGCCCGCGTCGCCGGCCCCTTGACGGTCGCCTCCGCCCGGTCGTTGACTTGGCCGAGGCCGCTGATCCCGAGCCAGGCGCACGTACTGATCAAAATCAGGATGATCGCGAACGCCACTGCCAGCCGTGCCTTGATGGTAAAACGCATGGAACGTGCCTCCTGAGGATCGGACAACCCTTGGGTGAATCAGTGGCGACCGTATCCGGCCGCGTGCCCAGCCGCGTGTGAGCTGCCTTCGAAATGGTCGAGGCCTCTCATGCCGGCTTCTCGGTCGCGGGCGAACTTGATCAGGTGGGGGATGTCGAGGATGAGTGAGACGGCGCCATCGCCAAGGATGGTGGCGCCGGAAAACCCTTCGAGATCGCGGTGCAGGCGCGAGAGCGATTTGATGACGGTTTGGTGCTGGCCGATCACCTGGTCGACCACCAGCCCGATCCGGGCGTCGCCGAGCGCGACGATCACAACCTTTTGAATCTCCGGCGCCGGCCCCGGTACATCGAACAACTCGCGCAAGCGTACGAAGGCGACGATTTCGCCGCGGATGTTGAGGAAGCTGCGGCCTTGCGAGCATTCGTCCTCGCGCCGGGTCAGCTCCACGCACTCCTCCACCGCCGAGAGCGGCACCACGTAGCGCTCGTCGGCCATGCGCACCAGCAGCCCGTCGATAATCGCCAGTGTCAGCGGCAGTTTGAGCGTGATCGTCGAACCCTGGCTAGGCCGGCTCGTCACCTCGATGCTGCCGCGCAGGCCATCGATGGTGCGCTTGACCACATCAAGCCCGACCCCACGGCCCGAAACGCTGGTGACCGCCGCCGCGGTCGAGAAGCCGGGCTGGAAGATGAGGCCGAACAACTCGGCCTCGCTCAGTTCCTGCCCGGGCTGGACCAGCCCGCGTTCCTCTCCCTTGGCCCGGATCGCGGAACGGTCGAGGCCCTTGCCGTCGTCCTCGATTGTGATCAGCACCTGGGCGCCCGAGTGGACGGCCGAAAGGTGAACCCGGCCGGTGGGCGGTTTGCCGGCGGCGGTGCGCCGCCCGGCGTCCTCGATCCCGTGGTCGATGGCATTGCGGATCAGGTGCACCAGCGGGTCGTTGAGGCTTTCGATCACCGTCTTGTCGAGCTCGGTCTCCTCACCCTCGGTCGTGAGCTCGACCGAGCGGCCGAGTTCGCGCGAGAGATCGTGCACCACCCGCCGAAAGCGGCCGAACAGGGTGCCGATCGGCAGCATGCGGATGCTCATGGTGGTATCGCGCAGCTCTGCCGCCAGTCGTTCGAGTTCCTCCGAAATCGACTTCAAAAGCGGGCTGCCGTCGCTGGCCGCCACCTGGCGTAGCCTTGCCTGGGCGATCACCAGTTCGCCGACCTGATCCATCAGGCTGTCGAGCCGCTCGGCCGGCACCCGGATGGTGCCGCCCGACACCGCGGCCGCCCGTGCCTTGATCGCCTCGCGCACGTGGCGCTGTTCGCCGAGCGCCGAGACGAGATGGTCCTCGCTTACCTTGCCGTCGCGCACCAACAAGGTGCCGAGCCGCTCCTGCCGGGCGAGGATCTCCGCCACCGCGTCCGCAGCCACGTCACCGCGCTCGATCAGGATTTCGCCAAGTCGCCGCGTCTCGGCCACGCCGTTGCCGACGGCGATGTCCTCGATGCTCAGCTCCGACTGGTCGGCGACAAAAATGAATACATCGTCGATCGCCGCCCGCGGCGAGGCGGTGGTGAGCAGCACATCCCAGCCGAGATAGCTCGCGGTTGGTTCGATCTCCTCGATCCCCGGCACCCGGTCGGTCAGCGGCACCACAGTGCAGGCCCCTAGTGCCCGCAATTCGTTCAGCATCAGAAGCGGGTTGCCGCCGAATGCCAGCATGTCGTGGCCCGGGTACCAGCGGATGCGGAAGACGCGCTCGGGGTGGGACTCGGCTAAGTGGCCGGTGTGGCCGGCGCGGCCGTCATGGTCGGGCGCGGTAAATGATGCGCTTGCCGCCGCCCGGCCGGCCGTTCGCGACCGTCCGCGGCCGGTATCGAGATCGGCGATCGCAGTCAGGAGGGCGGCGCTGCGCACGCGATCGGCCTGCTCCGGACGCTCCAGCAGCACCCGGATGTGGTCGGCCGCGGCGAGCGCCAGTGCCACCAAGTCCCGGGTGACCGGCAGGGTACCGTCCCGCACGCGCTGAAAGGTGCTCTCGATGTGATGGGTGAATTCGGCCAGCGCGTCCCAGCCGAACATTGCACCCGACCCCTTGAGGGTGTGCAAGGCCCTGAACGCGGTGTCGACCAGCGCCCGATCGTCTGGGGCGCCCTCAAGGTCGAGCAGGGCCGCCTCAAGCTGGGCCAGCAACTCGCCAGCTTCGAGCCGGAAGGTTTCTGCCGGGCTCATTGCGCGTGCCATGCCGTCCTCCGAATAACACTCGACTTGTGGTTGGGCTGCCGCCCAAACCCGCTTGGGGGGATGCTCCCCCCAAACCCCCTGCTTTTTCGGGAAAATAAGAAGCGCTTCTACCCCAACAGCTTTTTTACCACCGCCACAAGTTGGTCCGGCCGGAACGGCTTGACGATCCAGCCGGTGGCCCCGGCCGTCCGTCCCTCCCGTTTTCTCGCCTCCTCCGACTCGGTAGTCAGCATGAGGATCGGCAGAAACTTGAACCCGGGCAGGGTCCGGATCTGCCGAATGAGGTTGATACCGTCGAGGTTGGGCATGTTGAGATCGGTAATGACCATGTCGACCGGAATGGCCTTGAGTTTGGCGAGCGCGTCCTTGCCATCGACCGCGCCGACCACGTCGTAGCCGACATCCTCAAGCGTGAACGCAACCATCTGTCGAATGCTGGCCGAATCGTCGACGCTCATAATCTTCTTCTTGGCCATGACCCTCAGGTCCTCCCGTCCCAGAACCCATCCGGGCCGCTCGGCCTGCCGTCGCTGCCCGGCCCCCCCTCACCTGGGTCGCAGAAACCCGCGGCGGTCAGCGCAGCCAGCAACGCCCCCTCGGCCCGAGCGGTCAGGGCAACCAGCTTGCCGGCCCGCTCGCCACTGCGCCGCAGCGCAATCAAAAGCTGAAGGCCGGCGATATCGACGTCGTCAAGTCCACCGACATCAAGCATCAGTTCTGCACTGGATGATAATGATGCCGCCAGCTCGGTCCGCCGTGTATCGGCCTCGTTGATCGTCAGCTGGCCGGTCAGGGCCACCACCGTCCCTTGCCGGTCTTGATTCACAACCGCCGTCGGCGGCGGCTCAGCCATTCTGTCGGTCATTAGACAAGTTACCTTACAATTTAATTAATGATACGTGGTCAGACGCCATAAACGGTCTCCGACACGAGTAGTACGACGTTCCCGGCCCGACAGCGGCGTCCCTAGCCGTTTGTCTATCATACTTAATGCCTACATCGGCTCCGCAGAAGTAGTCAATGCGTTTTTTTCAGCAACCTTGTCGCACCCCTGCGGGATCGCTGCTGGTGCAAGTTCTCAGGCTGTCGGCACTGGTTTCTGATGGTGTTACTGAAATTAGGGGGGTGGCTGCTGATTGCAGCCGCCTCAGTGCTAACCACGGCTATAGCCGGCGACCGACATTACTGTTGTGCTCACGACGGTTGTTGTAACATGATTATGGCCAGCGCTCTGGTGTGTATATCGTATGATTCAATATAACACCACTCAATTTGACGCACGGCCATATAGTTAACATATCATATGCATATTTTCACTGTTATTTCTGCTCGGTGTTGTACAGCAGTAGAATCTGATCTGTCGTCCGGCCGTCTTTCGTCATTTCGACCGAGTACTTGATAGATATTTATACAATAACATGCATTATCTGCGGACGTACGCGCCTGAACCATCTGTTAGCTCATAGGTGCGAACCGTGATGTGGCGGAGGGACCCAGATGGCATACAAAATCGGGGGTGGTCGGTATACAAGGGGACCGTTGTCCGATGCGAGTCCCGACCGGCACGCCATGGCCCCCGTTTGTCCGGATCGGGCGCTTGGGCGGTGGACGGCGCGCGCGCGACGTCAGCCGTCGTTCCGTCCCGCGCCGGCGCCGGCGCGGGGGGATGAAGAGGAGCATGATCTAAGGTGGGTATCCTGTCGGCGCCCGCAGTTTTTCGTCGGTTTCGGCCTTGCCATGCGCGGCCTTGCGCGGGTGCGAGGAGGCGCTTGGCTGCGCTCGGGCTTGCGGTGGCTTTTGGCGTTGCTCCGCTCGGCGGCGGCCGGGCGGGCGACTCCGGGATGCCGCTGACGCCGTTGGTCGGCACCGGCGGGGTCGGTTTGGTTACGCTTCCGTCGGCGCGGTTCCTGGATGATGGCACCGCGGCGTTGGGTATCGCCGGAGATCGGCACCAGCGGTTGCTGGCCTTTGGCGCCGTCTGGCTTGGCGAGGGGATCGAGTTGGTGCTGCACCGGGAGCGGCGCGCGGCTTGGCGCCGGGACGGGACCCCGGATCAGGCCGCGCAGTTTCCGGGTAGCGAGATCGGCACCGGCGTCAAGCTCGCGCTTTCTACGGAGTCGTCCTGGCGGCCGGCGGTGGCGGTCGGCGGCCGTATTCGCAGCGGCTCCCGAAACGGAGCCGCTCGTTATGACGCCACCCCTTATGTGGTCTTGAGCAAGCGGGTTTATGATCTCGACCTCAGCTTCGGCTGGGCGAGAACGCGCCTGGGGGCAGGGGAGGGGATCGAGAGCGGGAGTCGGGAGGGAAACCCGGAGGCCGGATTTTTTGGCGGCATTGTCTGGCGATCTCCGTTTCCTTGTCTGTCGTTCATCGCCGAGCTTGGCGGTGAGCGGCTGCTGGCGGACTCGTCCCGTCGCTGGCCGGCCGGGGTGGGCGCCGCTTGGCGCCCTTTGCCCTGGCTCGAGGCGGGGGTGTCGTGGCGCGCCGACACCCCTG
>Ga0172367_10009402_pt1 | contig 10733 bp, 14 predicted proteins | sample Lak10m_FD_114542 | JGI IMG/M metagenome (GOLD analysis project Ga0172367, IMG submission 114542) | Freshwater microbial communities from Kabuno Bay, South-Kivu, Congo - kab_022012_10m | ecosystem: Environmental > Aquatic > Freshwater > Lake | place: Democratic Republic of the Congo: South-Kivu...
CCTGGTCACCGGGCCGACCGGCTCAGGCAAGACGACGACGCTTTATGCCGGGCTCGAGGCGATGCGTGGCTCGCTGCGCAAAGTGCTCACCATCGAAGATCCGGTGGAATACCATTTCGAGCATGTGACGCAGGTCCAGGCCGCGCCCAAGGCCGGCGTCACCTTCCCCGGCGCCATCCGTGCTTTTCTGCGCCAGGACCCGGACGTGATACTTGTTGGCGAGATCCGCGATGGCGAGACGGCAAAGGCCGCCGTGCAGGCCGCCCTGACCGGACACCTCGTCCTTGCCACGCTCCATGCCATTGACGCTCCCCGCGCTGTGCCGCGCCTGCTCGATATGGGGGTTGAGCCCTTCCAGCTTGCCGCCTGCTTCCGGGGCGCGCTCTCGCAGCGCCTGGTCCGCCGCCTCTGCCCGCACTGCCGGCGCGCCCGCGCCCCCAGCCAGTCCGAGCGCGATAGGCTGGGGCTGGCGACGAACGAAGACGTCTTCGACGCAGCCGGCTGCGGACGCTGTCTGCAGTCGGGCTTTCTGGGCCGGGTCGTCATTGCCGAAGCCTTCGAGGCGGACGACGCCTTTCTCAATCACATCCGCGATGTCGATGGCGTTGTTGCCGCGGCCGAAGCCTCGCTGCGCGCGCGCCTGCGGGATGATGGCGGACAAAAAGTAGCAGCCGGCATCACCACTTCGGCCGAAGTCCTGCGCGCGCTGACGGGGTAAGCCATGGCCGTCTTCCGCTATGCCGCCCTTCAGCCCACGGGCCGCGTTCGCAGCGGCCTCATCGAAGCAGAGACGCAGGATGCGGCCTTACGCCTGCTCTCCGCCCGCGGTGAAACTCCTGTCCGCATCAGACAAGCCAAAGGCGAGGCGGGCCGGACCCGCATCCCCCGCCGAGAGCTTGCAACCTTCCTGGCCGACCTGGCCGCCCTTCACGATGCCGGCGTTCCGCTGCGCCGGGCGCTCGATGTGCTGGGCAGCGGCGCCTCGACCGCGCGGGCGGCCCAACTCGCCCGGATGATGGCGGAACGCCTCGATGCCGGCTCGGACGTCGGTCGCGCCGCAAGCCTTGCGGGAACGGCTGACCTTGCCTTTGCAGCAGAACTTGCCCGCGCCGGCGAGGCCTCGGGCAAGCTGGGCTCGACGCTGCGCTTTGCCGCCGACATGCTGCGACGCCAGGATGAGTTTGCCCGACGGATTGGTGGCGCCCTCGCCTACCCGGCCTTCCTGCTCTTCCTGTCGCTGATGGCGATTATTGCCCTCGCCGCCATTGCTGGCCCCGCCATCGCGCCGCTCCTTGAAGATGCGCCCAATCCGCCCGAAGGCTTAAGCTTCGTGCTCGCGCTTGGAACGGCCCTGCAGGATTATGGCGTGGCCATCCTGGCAGGCCTTATCGTGCTTACTGCGGGTCTCGTCGTGGCGAGCCGCACGCCGCCGGTTCGAGACGCGCTGGCCGCATTGCGCGCCCGGGCGCCGTTCCTGGGGTCGATCGTTCGCGACATCAATTGCGGGGCGTTCGCGCGCATCCTCGGCGCGCTTCTCTCCGGCGGTGCATCGGCTGCGATCGCCATGGATCTTGCCGCCAACGCCGCGCCCAACTCGTTCTGGCGCCGCCGCTTCCACGCGACCGGTCAGAGCCTGCGCGATGGCCGCACCATTGCCGCAGCGCTGGCCGCCCTGCCGGAGGCCTCGCCTGAACTCGCACGCCTTGCCAAGGTGGGCGAAGCCTCGGGCGCCCTGGGCGAGATGCTGGGGCGGGCCGGCAACATTGTGGTCGAACGTGCGCTGCGGCGTCTCGACCAGGCGGCAGCGGCGGCCGGCCCCGTGCTCATTCTCGCCATGGGCGGGTTCACGGGCTGGCTGATGAGCGCCTTCCTCACCGGCCTTTCCCAGCTTGGGGAGGGTGCGATCTGATGCGCGGAGGTGATCACGGATTTACGCTGGTTGAAGCCATCGCGGCCCTGGCGCTAGCGGCGCTTGCGGCGGCCGGCCTCATGTCGACGCTTGGGACGTCCCGCGCCCGTACGGTTGAGGCCGAGGCACGTATGCTTGCTCTTGCTGAAGCGCAGCACCGCCTTGCCGGGGCGCTCACCGCTACCAACCTCAACGAACTGCCGCGACGCGGAGAGGCCGAAGGCCTTCTCTGGACCATCACGCTTGGGAGCAAGGGCGATCCCCATCCCAACGTGGCTCGGGTCACGGTCGGCGTGACCTGGAAAGCGGCTGGCAAAAGCGGCGTGACGACCCTGTCTGGCTACCGGTTCGTTCCCGATGCATAAGCCCGCACCCAGGAAGGACGCCGGGTTCACGCTGACCGAACTGATCGCGGGGCTTCTTGTCGCTTCGCTGCTTCTTGCAGGCATCGTCGACATTATCCGGCGCTACGCTTCGACCACGGTTGAGGTCAAGGCAGCTGCAACCGACATCCGTGACCAGCGCCTCCTCGATGCCATGATGGATGAGCTGGTCCGGCTCGATCCGGGATCGTTGCGGCTCACCCCGCAGGAGATCGAGGGCGCCATTGGCGGCACGCCGGTGAGGGCCCGTCTCACCCGTGAACCGGACGCCATGCGCCTCCAATGGTCCTCTCCGAACCTGCAACGGTCCCTGGCGTTACCGGAAGGCTCCGCATTCTCGCAGCTGCCCTCAGGCGCGATTGCCGTGATTTCGCCCGAGACGCCGACGCCGCTTGCGCTGGCGCGGCCCCGGCGCACCCTACCGTTCAACTGTCAGTTTGATACGGTCTCGCGGACATGCCGCCAATGACCCGTCTTGAGCTTCAGCCAAGCCCTTTCGACCGGCTCGACCCCGTCGCCCGCGCCGTGCGCTGGTGGACGAGCCAGATGCTGGACCTTGCCGGCGCGCCGCGCCGCACAACACTCAACCCCGAGGACATCGCTGCCGACACCAAGCGCCTGCCCCGCCATGTCGCGATCACGCTTCCCGAAGAGGAGGGCTTCCTCGCCGAGATCACCCTCGCAAAGGGGCATGCCGATGCGCACCGACAAGCCCTCGCGCTCAAACTGCCCGATCTTGCACCGCTCCCGGCCGCTGAGATGTGCGTCACCGCACGCGCAGTTGGATCGGCGGAGGACGGTGCGACGACCTATGCCGTCGCCATGGCGCGTCGCGCCCGGCTCGATGAACTCGAAGCGCAGGCCCGCAAGCGCGGGGCGCGCTCCGTGGTTTTCCATGTCGGCGACAGCGACATCGACCTCCTGTCGCCGACGGCTGAGGCACGCAGGCGCAGAGGCATGCTGATCGATGTCGGGATCATTGCCGCGCTCGCGATCGCCGCTGTCGCCGCCAGCCTCGCCTGGACCTCACGCATCAATGCCGAAACAGAGCATCTCGCTCACCAGGAGCGCGATCTCCGCGGCGCCGCTGTCGCCGCCGAGACGGCGCGCGAAGAGGCCGAGGTTGCCCGCGCCCTCGTCGAACGCGGGATCCTGGGTCGTCGCTCGACCGTGGCCCTCGACGCCATCGCAACGCTCAACCAGGCAACGCCACGCTCCGCCTGGTGGACGCGTCTCACCTGGACCCCCGACGACATCACCATTGCCGCCGAGGCCGGCGACGCAACCGCCGCCATCAGCGCGCTCTCGTCCGCGGCCAAGGCCTGGAGCATTGAGCTCTCAGGAGCGATTGCCGCCGCGCCGGAGGGTGGCGCACAGGCTTTCGAACTTGTCGCCCGACCCCGCAAGGCGGACGCGCCATGAAGGGCCGGATACTCCACCCCCTCCTCCAGCGGCTCTGTGCGCTTGTGCTTCTTGGCGTTGCGCTGGGCGGAGCGGTCTCATCGATCGCGATGCCGGTCGTCGAAGCGATGAACGAGCGCGAGGCCGTGACCGAACGGCTTGGCCGCTATGAACGCGCGCTCGCTGCGCCGCCACCGGCCACGCTGAGCCAGAACCCGGAAGACCTCGCGGCCGAGCGGCTCGATGAGGCCGATGCGCAGCTGGCACTCCAGGCCGCCATCGACCGCCTCGCCCGCGGGGCGGGACTTGCGATCCAGTCGACCCAGCCGCTTGCCGCCGAGCATCTTGGCGATGTTCGGCGCGGGGCGTGGGCCGAGCTGACGTTCACGGCAGACTTGAAGGCGCTGACGGATTTTCTGGTCAGCCTCGATGCCGAGCGGCCGCTCCTGCTGGTGCGGCGCATCGCGGTCGAGCGCGGCGACGGACCGCGCGCGGACCTCTTCCTCCGCGCGCGCATTGAGATCGGGCAGGCCTGGCGCGCTGGCGGAGGTCCGGCATGAGTCTCATCCTGCGCATCCTCGGAATAGCCGGGCTCGCAACGCTCGTGGGCATCGTTGCCGCCGCGATCGCGCTTCCGATGAACCAAACCGATCCTGCTGCGGAGGAAGCCCGAAGCGCATCGGCCACAGCGTTCGCGCCGCTTCCCTCGGTCAATGCGGCGGCTCAGACCGCGATCCTCGAAGCCTCGCCCTTTGCGCGCGACCGCAGCGCGTTCGATCGGGCGACGGCTTCAGCCCCGGCGCCTGCGCCAATCGAGGTGAAACTCACGGGGGTTTTTCGGGTGGGAAAGGAGTTGCGCGCGAGCCTCATAATCAACGGTCAGTCGATTGTGGTGGGCAAGGGCGATGAGACGCTGGCGGGCAAGGTGATGAAGATTGACGAGGATGCGGTGGAGATTTCTGGGGCGACTGAGCGAAGGCTAGAGATGTTCAGGTAAGTGTCAGCCAGTGACAGCTGCGGTGTATGAGTTTTAGACGCATTGTCCCTGCTGTGACCCCCGACGTTCATCCAGTCTGAGCCAAGACCGGCGAGTTGAGTTTGCCCGTTCGGGCGGTTGAAGCAACGGGGGATCCCGCTGCCGCGCGATACGCCGCCGCGAACGCAGCGGGTGTCTGGTAGCCGAGCGCCGAGTGAGGGCGTTCGGTGTTGTAGTGGCGGACCCAGCCGGCGATCAGCTGCCGGGCGTGGCTGAGGTCGCGGAACAGCGCCTCGTTGAGACACTCATCGCGGAACTTGCTGTTGTAGGCTTCGCAGAAAGCGTTCTGCGTCGGCTTGCCCGGTGCGATGTAGTGCCAGTCGAGGCGTCGCTCCTGCGTCCACGCCAGCACGGCGTTCGAAGTGAACTCCGTCCCGTAGCACATTGGGAAGATGGTTCTGGGATCTGTGCATAGCGTGGGTCCGGAGGGTGGCCATGGCAGGCTGAAGGTCTCCAACGTGACGGTATCCACACCTCACCTCGGAGCCATAACCTGCCATGACCTACACCCAGCCTATCCCAGATTCCGCAGTTCTCGTCGCCATCGACATCGCCAAGAGCCGGAACGACGTGCTTGTCGAGATTCCCGGCCAGTCCCGCCGACGCCGGTTGGTTGTTCCGAACACCGGAGCCGAGCACGATCGCTTCATCGCCATGCTGACAGACTTCGGCCGACCGGTCGTCGTTGGCTTCGAAGCGACCGGCAACTATCACCGCGCCATTGCCTGGCGGCTCGTCTCGGCCGGCTTCACGACGAGGCTGATCTCGTCGATGGCGCTCGCCCGCACCCGCGAGGCGATCCACAATGGCTGGGACAAGAACGACCCCAGGGATGCCCAGATCATTTTGCACATGTTGCGCACGGGCCTCAGCCAGGTCTATCAGGACCCGCTCGCTGCTGGGGTCTCCGATATCCAAGAGCTGTCGAAGACGCACGAGATGGTGTCACGCGCCAAGACCGAGACGCTTCACCGCATTCTGACGCACTACCTGCCGCTCTACTTTCCCGAGGCCGAGCGCTCCGCCACAGCTCGCGCAGCGACTGGCTCTTTGCCTTCCTCGAGATATTCCCGACGCCGGCGTCGATCACGGCGCTTGAGAAGGATGCCTTCGTCGCCGCGGCCTGGGATGTTCTCGGTCGGAAGGTCGCCAAGGCCCGTATGATGGCTGACATCTACGAAACGGCCAAGGAATCAATCGCTTTACCAGTCCCCGCCGAGTCCATGGCTATCACCATGTTCCGCATGGTGTTGGCGGAGATGCGCAGCCTCATCAGCCAACGTGACGCGATCGAAGGAGAAGCTGAGATGTTGTTGTCGGGAACTCCCGACTACGAGGCCTTGAAGCGGATTCCAGGCATCGGGCCGATCCACGCACTCACGATACTTGCTGAAGCCGGCGATCTCCGCCGCTTCGGTCACCACCGACAGTTCCTGAAGTTCTGCGGTCTCGATCTCTCGACGCATCAGTCGGGCGCTTTCCGGGGGCAGACCAAACTCTCGAAGTTCGGCAACGCTCACTTACGCCGCGCTCTCTGGATGGCCGCCCAGGTCGCCGCCCGGCAGCGAGAGAATGGCTTCAGGGACAAGTATGAGCGCTATATTGCGAAGGATCGGGCCAATCCTGACCTCAAGCGCAAGGCGCTCACCGCGGTTACCGCAAAGATGGCGCGCGTGGTACACGCGGTCATCAAGAGCGGAGCAGACTACCGGCCCTTCTTCGAGGGCCGGCGCCGAGTGGAAGGACCCCTCTCTGTAGTGGCCGTGGAGGCGCGTGAGACCCACGCGATCTCGTAGATAATGTTCGGGTCTTCCGCTCGGATCGGCATCCCGTGTTAAGGACGGTGAGCACCAGCAAAAACTCTCTGCATGGATCCTGTGTTTGCTATGGCCGCGAGCTCTTCCTTCAGAAGCGGAAGCCCCTCGGCGATTGACATCTGCGCCCGCCGCGGCATGCTGCGGGAAGGAGATCTTCTGCCTCAAGATCGCTGCTGCTTCCTTATGTAGGACGTTATCGGAACGAACATGTTCGGGCGCGCCGCGCGTGAGGAACAGGTCGGCCAGCGCCTCGATGACGTCGATCGACTTGAGCTTTCGCTTGATCCTGATCGCCAGGCACTCATGGGTGAACTCATCGACGATGGTCAGCATCCGATACTTCCGGCCGTCATGCGTGCGATCCTCTACAAAATCATAGGCCCAGACATGGTTGCGCCGCTCCGCACGAAGACGGATGCACGAGCCGTCGTTGAGCCATAAGCGCCCGCGTTTTGGCTGCTTCTGCGGCACCTTCAGCCCTTCGCGCCGCCACACACGCTCGACTCGCTTGTCGTTGATCGCCCACCCCGCCGTGCGCAGCAGGGCGGCGATCTTGCGGTAGCCGTAGCGGCCATAGCATCGCGCCAGCTCGACGATGTCGGCGGTCAGCCTCTCTTGATCCTCATGGCCCCGCGGCCGCTTGCGCTGGGTGGATCGGTGTTGCCCCAGCGCCGCGCACGCGCGCCGCTCGGACACCTCCAGCGTGCGGCGGACATGCTCGATGCATGCCCGCCGACGGGCGGGGCTCAGTAATTTCCCTTTGCGGCTTCCTGCAGAATAAGCTTGTCCAGCGTCAGGTCCGAGACCGCTTTGCGAAGCCGCTGGTTCTCAACTTCCAGATCCTTCATCCGCCTGACCTGATCCGTCCCAAGCCCGCCATACTCCGACCGCCAGCGGTGATAGGTCACATCGCTCACGCCGATCGATCGCACAGCGTCCGCAACCGAGTGGCCTTGCGCCATCATTACATCTACCTGCCGCAGCTTCGCCACGACCTCTTCCGGCTTGTGCCGCTTCCTTGGCATCAAAAGTCCTCCGTCCTGTTCAATAGCTACATCAGGGCGGACCACTTCAATGGGGGCGGATCAAATCGCACTCCGCGCCACGTTCTGGCTCGCGAGATTGTGGGCCAGATCGACGAAGTTGTCGCACGTCCCGCTGCTCGACTCGGCCAGAAGATTCGTCAGCCAAGAGGCCGTCTCATAGGGATAGCCCATCGCACTGTCGTTCACCGGGGAAGTGCCCTTGCCTATAAGCCTTCGAACTGGGATTGGAGCAACATTCCAGCAACGAGCAACGCTATTGAAACTGCCAATCCGGCGAAAAAAGTGTACTTTTGATGCTTACCTTTAATTTCCGCACCTGTCGTCCAAACTTCCGGCCAGAAACTTGCGTAGAAGACAGCTAAGCAAAGCGCGCTAAGCCCTAGAGCGTATACTCCGGCTCCGATCAGCGAAAAAAGGTAGAAGCCTGCTCCTAACACTACGAACGCAAGGCTGACCTTAATCCTCCTTTTTGTTGAAAGCTTCATTTACATTTTTCCGCATGTGACTGAACCAGCCAATTTACCACCAGTGTATATGGAGAATCCGGCAACGGCAGTTCCCTTAAGTTGTGGGTTTCCCTTTATTTTAGGTACGGGTGTGACGCTTTTGCTCCGAAAATCGAAATTCACTGCCGCCACTCCATCTTGAAATTCGACCTCAGCGCCAATACCGCCAGCGCTGCCGCCCAAAACTATCGACCCTCCCTTCGGCGTCGATCCCGACAATCCAAAACCTCCACCGGCAGTTGCCGCATACCCAGCCAGCACCGATGCACTCCCATAGTAGCCATATTCTCTTGAGCGGCTGTTATAGAACAAGCCGGCGCTCGCCCCAACACCACCGACAATGGCACCGTTAGCTGAAACGCCGACGGTATAGACTGGTCCCTTCGGCATGCCGCTTGCCGCGCCAGCTGCCGCTGATGCGGCTTGACAAGCTGCGTCGTTTCCAATCGCCGCCGGTAAGAGCACTGGAAACCCAAAAATTGCCCAGAAAGCATTATCTTCCGCCCTCCTGATTTTTTCTTGACAAATTTCGTCACATTCTCGCTGCGGCTTCAGCTTCCGACCGGTCACGATAACTCGATCTGGCGGTTCATCCTGCCACCCGAACAAGCCATAGGGATCGACTAAATTCATCGGATCATTGCCAACATAGGCGAAGAGGTTCATGCCGTCGCCATACCCGATGGGATCGGTCTGCATGAACCGGCCAAGCTGTGCAGAGTAAGCACGGGCCTTGTAGTGGTAGAGCCCCATCTCAGGGATCCACATCTGGCCAGTGTACTGGAACCGGCCGACATTACCCGAAGCAGGCAGGCCATAGGCGTCATATTTGTTCACCGTAACCGTTGAGCCTTCGACCGCGACAACCGACCCGCGCTCGTCGGCGTAAAGATGGCGGCGATCCGGTGTGCCTGACGCCGAGTGTCCAGCGCCTTCGAACCAGACCAGCGGCTCGTCCATCCCGGCACCATGCACATAGCGCCGAAGGACACCGCCGGACGTATCGACTTCCGCGATAACATCGGCGCCGTCGTAGACAAACCGCACCGTCGAACCGGCCGCGACCTGGTACAGACGCCCGATCGGATCATAGCTGAGGTTAGCAGTTGGCGATCCGGAGGCCGACGTCAGCCGGTTGGAAAAATCGTAGGTGTAAGTCTTGGCCGTGTCGTTGGTGATGTTGCCGCGGCTGTCGTGGGAAAGGTTCAGACCGGCAACTGTCGTATACTGGTTCAGCCCGTTCGACGCATAGGCGTCGCTGAAGGTTCCGGGCGGCGTGTAGGCAAAGTTCGCATTCGTGCGCGTGCGTGTCGTGATCTGGCCGGCCGGGTTGTAGGCCAGCGTCGTGAAGTTGTTGAAGCTGGAGTTCGCAGGCGCCGGGTTGTTTGCGAGATCCGTGAGCCAAGACGCCGTGTTGTAGGCGTAGCTGGTAACCCCGCCGTTTGATCGCGTGAGCGTCGTCCGCCGACCCGCATTGTCGTAAGTGAAGGTTGCGAGCGCCGTTACGCCGTTTTCCTTGATCGAGGTGAGATCGCCCACGGTATTGTAAGTGTAGGTCACGTGAAGCGCGTTGGCGCCGGGCCAGGTCAACTTCGTCCGACGCCCCGCTACATCGTAATCGTAAGCGACGGTGCGCGTCTGGCTGGTTGGAGCGGTCGTTTGCGTGATCTGGGTCGTTTCGCTGATGAGACGTCCGAGCGCATCGTAGACATAGCTGAGCGTGTGGTCGGTCTGAGCAACGGACGTCACCCGGCCAGAATTGTCATAAGTGTAGGTCAAGTCGGGTTGCGTATCCGGCGCGTTGACCGTCAGAACGCGGCCCAGATTGTCATACGTGTAGCTGAAGCTCTGACCATCCCGGCCGCGCCGGCTCGTCAGGAAGCCGAATGCGTCATAGGTCAGCTCTTCATAGTCCGTTGTCGAGCTCGTATTCACGGTCGTTGGATGCGGGTAGCTTGTTTTCACGAGACGGCCAAAGCCATCGTACGTGTACGTCGTCCGATTGTTCTTCGCATCGGTCAGGGTCGCGAGGTCATCGGCAGCGGTATAGGTCATCGATGCGATTGTGCGCTGCTCCGCCGTGCCATAAGCTTCCTGAATGTTGGTGAGTTCAAAAAGCGCATTGTGGTTGGGTCGCGTCATGCGATCCGGACCGAAACTGCCGGTGGTGGCAGCGTTGCATCCAGACGATGGCAGGGCGCCAAATGTCGCAGGATTCATGCGAGTGACCGAACATGTCACGGCAGGCCCGAGATACTCCAACTGCGTAACAGCGTGCGCTGGCGAGCTGCTCAGCGAGGCCTGCTCTAGTTTTGAAACGAGCCCAGTCCATGCATAAGTCAAGTTCTGCTGCTTGAGGACTGAGAGGGAGGCCCAGCTTGAGGGCGTCCCGACAGCGCCGATTTGTTGCGCGATGGGCTGACCGTCAATGTTGTAGTCGACCTTGGCCACCCGATGCTGGAGCGACCCGCCGCCATCAGGATCTGGACCAACGCTCGCCCGCAGGCGGCGGGCATCGTCATAGTAGAGATAGCTGGTATCGGCCGTGCCGCTGAGGGGGCCGTCGATGGTCGCAACGTCGCCCAGGGGCGTGTATGTCGAGGCAACGGCCATCGACACGGCTCCGCTGCCGCTC
>Ga0172367_10009403_pt1 | contig 10733 bp, 6 predicted proteins | sample Lak10m_FD_114542 | JGI IMG/M metagenome (GOLD analysis project Ga0172367, IMG submission 114542) | Freshwater microbial communities from Kabuno Bay, South-Kivu, Congo - kab_022012_10m | ecosystem: Environmental > Aquatic > Freshwater > Lake | place: Democratic Republic of the Congo: South-Kivu...
CAGAAAGCGCGCCGATCTGTTGCAAGGGCGGCTGCAAAAGCGACTCGACGATCTCAAGTTGGAAGCACAAATCTCACCCCTGCCGCCGGTAGTGCTGGGCGGCTTGCTGGTGGTGCCGGCGGGTCTCTTGCAAAAAATGCAGGGTCCTGCCGCCGCAATCACTCCGGGTGCCGTCCCGCCAGCGCCGACTTTTTCACCCGGCGACAACCAGGCCGCCGCCGCTCGCGCCCGCGCCGTGGTCATGGACATCGAGCGCACTCTCGGCTTTGAGCCCACCGACCGCGAATTCGAGAAGCTCGGCTACGACATCGAAAGCCGCGTGCCAGGCACCGGCCGCCTGCGCTTCATCGAGGTCAAGGGCCGCGTGTCGGGCGCGCCGACCATTACGGTGACGCGCAACGAAATCCTCTACTCGCTGAACAAGCCCGACGACTTCATCCTGGCCATCGTCGAATTCATCGACGAAGAAAGCCACAAGGTGCGCTACCTGCGCCAACCCTTCAAGCGCGAGCCGGATTTTGGGGTGACCAGCGTCAACTACGACCTTGCCGAGTTGCTGGCCCGGGCAGAGGCACCACGATGATCCACGCGGGTCACCGGTGCTGAACGTGCCTTATCGCAACAAAAATCCCGAGAATTCAAATTTAAACGTCGTATTTTGCGCAAAACATGCAAAAATAGACTTTTGATTTAAAAAAATACTGGGTCACACCTCATGATAATTGAGTTTCGTGTCGGCAATTACCGCTCGATTGCGGCACCGCAAACCCTCACGATGGTGGCAAGTGCGGACGAGCTCCTGGCCGACGATAACGTGGTGGAAGTGGCGACAGACAAGGCACGTCTTTTGTGTCAGGCTGTCATTTATGGCGCCAATGCAGCCGGCAAAAGCAACCTGCTGATGGCGATGGAAGCGTTGCGCCATCTGGTCATGTTCTCGGCCGACCTCCAGGAGGGCCAGCTTCTGTCCTGGATAACTCCCTTTCGGCTGAACCCAGCCAATGACGGGGCACCCAGCACCTTCGAGGTGATCTTCGAGGAGGCCGATGTGCGGTATCACTATGCGGTGGCTGCGACGGCAACACGCGTCATTTCCGAATGGCTGGTTGCCTATCCGCAGGGCAGGCCGCAGCGCTGGTTCGAGCGCATTTACGACGCCAGCAAGAAGACCTACGACTGGTGGTTTGGGCCAAGTTTCAAGGGCAACCGCAATCAGCGCGAACTTTGGCAAACCTCGACGCGCAGCAATGCGCTGTTTCTTTCCACGGCAGTCAAGCTCAACAACGAACAACTCAAGCCGGCCTTTCTCTGGCTGACCCAAAAGCTCATCATCATTTTGCCAGGCAAGGTGGATTTCAACCCCACACTCAGCGTTGACCTGCTGCGCAGCGACAGTGGCCGTGCCCGAGTAATGAAGTTCCTGCAATCCGCAGACATCGGCATTGACCGACTTGAGTTGCAAGAATCGGACGGATTCCCGCCCGCGCCGCCTGGTATTGCGCTAGACCAGTGGCTCACCATGTTGTCGCAGATGCCGCCGGGTACGCCTGCGCAAGTGAAATGGGCAAAAGTGGTGGCTTGGCATACCCGCTCAGACGGTAACGCCGTGCCGTTCGAGATGCAGGACGAATCTGACGGTACCCGCAAACTGTTCGAATTCATCGGCGGCTGGATCAAGGCGCTGGACATCGGAGCAACGCTCTGTGTCGATGAGATCGACCGCAGCCTGCATCCGCACCTCACACACCTGCTTGTGCAGTTGTTCCGCAACGACACCAATCCCAAACATGGTCAGTTGATCTTCACCACCCACGACACGACCCTGCTCGATTCCGAACTGCTGCGGCGTGACCAGATCTGGTTTGCCGAAAAAAACAAAGAGCGTGCCACCACCATTTATCCAATGCTCGATTACAGCCCGCGCAAAAACGAAAATCTGGAACGTGGCTATCTGCTGGGCCGCTACGGCGCCATTCCCTTTGTGGGTGACCTGCGTTTCTGAATCCGACATGGCAAAACGCGCTCATATTTCCACCCTCGATGCCGGCCGTCGAACTCGCAGGCTGGCAAAGCGGGAACCGCAACGCCAAGTCATCCTCATCGTTTGCGAAGGGCAAACCGAAGAAGCCTATTTCCATGCAGTCAAGGCAACTTACCGGGATGCAAAGGCGGTCAACATCCAGATCACACGCCCCCATTCTGACCCGGTCAAAGTGGTCAAAAAAGGCAAGATGTCAAACCGGGGCGGGGATTTCGACCGCGTTTACTGTGTTGTGGATGGCGACAAGCCCGAACGGATTGATCTGGCGCGCCAACAGATTGGCGCGCCGGGTGATCTCGACCTTGTCGTCTCTACCCCTTGCTTTGAGGTCTGGCTACTCTTGCACTTTGAGAGGAGCGACGCACCTTTCGCTTCGTGCGCCCAAGCCTGCAACCGCCTGCGCGAACCACATCGCCTGCCTGACTTCGTCAAGGGGCTGCGACACGACTTCAACCCCCTGACCCAGCGTATCGACGCGGCTATCGCCAATGCCGAGTGGCTGGCTACACGCGGGTTGCACAATCCCGCAACAGATGTTCATCGCCTCTTGACTCATATCCGGCCTGCTTTATGACCCACAAGAAAAAACTCATCGAAGTCGCCCTGCCGCTCGAAGCCATCAACAAGGCGGCGGCGTACGAGAAGATGCCAGGCATCGGCCCCCACCCACGCGGAATCCACCTCTGGTGGGCACGCCGGCCGCTGGCGGCAGCGCGGGCGGTGATTTTCGCGCAGATGGTCGATGACCCATCGAGTCACCCCGACCTGTTCAAGACCGAGCGCGACCAGAAGAAGGAGCGCGGGCGGCTGTTCAAGATCATCGAAGAACTCGTGCTGTGGGAGAACACCACCAACGAGGCCGTGCTGCAAAAGGCACGCGATGCGATCTGGGAAAGCTGGCGGCGGGCCTGTGCCGAGAACGCCGACCATCCGCGTGCCCGCGAACTCTTCAACCGCGAGGTGCTGCCCGCCTTCCACGACCCTTTCGCCGGTGGCGGCGCCCTGCCGCTGGAGGCGCAGCGGCTGGGGCTGGAAAGTTACGCCAGCGACCTGAACCCGGTGGCGGTGCTGATCAACAAGGCGATGATCGAGATACCTCCGCGCTTTGCCGGCAAGCCGCCGGTGCATCCGCAAGCAGGAACCCTCTCCCCTCGCGGGAGAGGGCAGGGTGAGGGGGCGCTTTTCGCCAACGAATGGAAAGGCGCGCAGGGCCTAGCCGAAGACGTGCGTTACTACGGCCAGTGGATGCGCGACGAAGCGGAAAAGCGCATCGGCCACCTCTACCCCAAGGTCGAAGTCACCGCCGAGCTGGTCAAGGAGCGGCCCGACCTCAAGCCCTACCTCGGGCAGCAGCTCACCGTCATCGCCTGGCTGTGGGCGCGCACCGTCAAGAGCCCCAACCCGGCCTTCGCCAACGTCGATGTCCCGCTCGCCTCGACCTTCATGCTCTCCACCAAGGCGGGCAAGGAAGCCTATGTCGAGCCGGTGATCGCAGGCGGCGGCTACCGCTTCACGGTGAAGGTCGGCAAGCCGAAGGATGCGGAGGCGGCGAAGAACGGAACCAAGCTGGCGCGCGGGGCGAACTTCAAGTGCCTGATGTCGGATGCGCCGATTGCCTCCGACCACATCTATGGCGAGGCCAACGCCGGCCGCATGGGCGCACGGCTGATGGCAATCGTTGCCGAAGGCAATCGCGGGCGGGTCTATCTCGCGCCGACGCCGGAACACGAAGCCGCAGCACTCAAGGCCCGGCCCGACTGGAAGCCGGAAGTTGCCATGCCTGAGAACCCGCGCTGGTTCTCGCCGCCGCTCTATGGCCTGAAGAACTACGGCGACCTCTTCACCGACCGCCAGCTCGTCGCGCTGACGACCTTTTCCGATCTGGTCGGCGAGGCCGTCGAACGTATCAAGCGCGACGCCATCAAAGCCGGCCTGCCCGACGACAACCAGCCCCTCGCAAAAGTCGGTGCTGGCGCAACGGCGTATGCAGAGGCGGTGGGGGTGTATTTGGCGTTTGCGGTTGATCGGTGCACTGACTTCTCCAATTCCTGCACCAGATGGGTTCCCGGCAACCAGAAAGTCATGAACCTTTTCGGTAAGCAAGCGATTGCGATGACGTGGGATTTCCCAGAGGCGGCGATTCTTCACGACACGGTTGGGGGATTCGTTCCTGCCGCCGCCTTCATTGCTGACTGTATCGGTAAGTTGTCATCAGTCGGTTCAGGCCGTGCTGTGCAACAAGATGCAATGGCGAGTGGGATTGCCTCAGGCAAAGTTGTCTCTACAGATCCACCGTACTACGACAATATCGGCTACGCCGATCTCTCCGACTTCTTCTACAACTGGCTGCGCCGGGCGCTGCGCCCGGTGTTCGCCGACCTGTTCGCCACGATGGCGGTGCCGAAGGCCGAGGAGTTGGTTGCCACGCCCTATCGCCATGGAAGCAAGGAGAAAGCGGAAACATTCTTCCTCAACGGAATGACGCAGGCCATGCACCGGCTTGCAGAACTGGCGCATCAGGCCTTTCCGGTCACCATTTACTACGCCTTCAAGCAGTCGGAAAGCGACAACGAAGGAGGCACGACGAATACTGGCTGGGACACCTTCCTTGCTGCCGTTATTGAGGCGGGGTTTTCTATCACTGGTACTTGGCCCATGCGTAGTGAGCAGGAATTCCGAATGGTTGGCATGGGCACCAATGCCCTCGCTTCCAGCATCGTCCTCGTCTGCCGCCCGCGCCCGGTCAACGCGCCGACTGCGACCCGCCGTGATTTCCATAACGCGCTAAAAACCGAACTCCCCGCCGCTCTGGCCTATCTGCAAGCCGGCAACATCGCGCCGGTCGATCTCGCGCAGGCCGCCATCGGCCCCGGCATGGCGGTCTATACGCGCTACGCCAAGGTGCTCGATGCCGAGGGCAAACCGATCCCCGTCCGCGCCGCGCTGGCGCTGATCAACCAGGTTCTCGACGAGGCGCTGGCCGAACAGGAAGGCGACTTCGACGCCGACACGCGCTGGGCGCTGGCCTGGTTCGAGCAAATGGGCTTCGCCGAGGGCGAGTACGGCGTCGCCGAGCAGTTGTCGAAATCCAAGAACACGGCGGTGAGTGGTCTCGCCGAAGCCGGCATCCTCTTCTCCGGCAAGGGCAAGGTGCGCCTGCTCAAACCCGCCGAACTGCCCGCCGACTGGGACCCGACCACCGACAACCGCCTGACGGTGTGGGAGATGGTGCATCACCTGGTACGCGTGCTTGAAGCCGGCGGCGAATCTGCCGCGGCTGCGCTGGTCGCCAAGCTCGGCAGCCAGGCCGAAATCGCCCGCGAACTCTGCTACCGCCTCTACACGATCTGCGAACGGAAGAAGCGCCCCAACGAAGCGATGGCCTACAACGCGCTGGTGCAAAGCTGGCCGGAGATCGTGCGGCTGGCCAGCGCCACGCCGCGGGCCGCGGCGCAGCAGACAGATGACATGTTTGAGGGGTGAGTCATGCAAGCCATTACGCAGCGGCCACCGCAACATGCATACAAAACGACGTTTTTCTATGTATGTCCTGACCGACATGTCTAAAAATGACTGACATCTTGCCATTGACCGCATTGCGGGCGCAACGCTTTGACCGGCCGGATATCCTGAGGCGGCTGAACTCGGCCAGCCGACAGTTGGCCGAGCTCAAGGGTGTTGCGGCGTCGATGCCCAACCAGAACATTCTGATCAGCACCTTGGGCTTGCAGGAGGCCAAGGACAGTTCAGAGGTCGAGAACATCGTCACCACCCACGACGAGTTGTTCCGTGACATCGCTTTCCCGGAAAGCGCTGGCAGCGCCGCGGCCAAAGAGGTGGCGCGCTACCGCCAAGCCTTGGCGGTTGGGTACGCGGCGGTGCGCAGCAGCGGCCTGTTGACCAACAACCACATCCTGGACATTCAAGCTGCGCTGGAACACAACCACGCCGGTTTTCGCAAGTTGCCGGGTACCGCGCTCAAGGCCGAAGGTGGCCGCGTGGTCTATACGCCGCCGCAGAACCCCGACACGATTGCTGCGCTGATGACCGACCTGGAGCGCTTCATCAATGACGATGGGCTGTTCGATGCCGACCCGCTGGTGAAGATGGCGCTGATTCATCACCAGTTTGAGAGCATCCACCCGTTCTACGACGGCAATGGGCGAACCGGTCGCATCATCAACGTGCTGTATTTGGTCAAGCAGGGTTTGCTCGACAGCCCCGTGCTCTACCTGTCGCGCCATATCGTGCGCACCAAGCCGGATTACTACCGGCTGCTGCAAGACGTGCGCGAACAGGACCACTGGGAAGCCTGGGTGCTTTACATGCTGACCGCGGTGGAGCGCACCGCCAGTGAGGGCATCGCGACCATCCACGCCATCAAATCTTTGCTGCTTGACACCAAGCACCGCCTACGCGCAGGCTACCGTTTTTACAGCCAGGATTTGATTAACAACCTGTTCTCATGCCCCTACACCAAGATCGAGTTCGTCGAGCGTGACCTCAAGGTCTCGCGCCTCACGGCGACCAGGTATCTGGATGCGCTGGTGGATGGGGGCTTCCTCATCAAGCGCAAAGTTGGGCGCAGCAACTACTACATCAATCAGCCGCTTTACGCCATTCTCACCGGCGAAACTTTGCCGGGCACGCAGGGATAAACCATGGCCATCACCCACCACGAGCGCGTCGGCAAGGCGCTGGAATTACTCAAATCCGGCCTGGGGCCGTTTGTCGCGCGCGAGATCAAGGCGGCACTTGCCGTCAACAGTGTGTCGCTGGAGAAAGTGCGCGGCTTTGCCGAAGACCCGCTGCTGGGCAACAAGCCCATCGAGGACTGGGACGCCGCGGGACTGCTGAAGCTGATGTGGGAAACCTGGAACGAGGTGTTCAAGAAGACGCTGGGGTTTTCCGAGCGCAACCTGGTGTCGGAGATTCGCGCCTGGCGCAACAAGTGGGCGCATCAGCAGCCTTTGTCCAGTGACGACGTGTATCGGGCGCTCGATTCGGTGGGGCGTTTGCTGGTGGCGGTGTCGGCGCCGCAGGCCGACGAGGTCGAAAAGGCCAAGATGGAGCTGTTGCGCGTCAAGTTCGACGAGCAGGCGCGCGGCGAAAAGCGCAAATCCATCGGCATCGCGATCGAAAGCGGCGTGACCGGCAGCCTGAAGCCCTGGCGCGAGGTGGTGATGCCCCACGACGATGTGGCCAGCGGGCGCTACCAGCAGGCCGAGTTTGCCGCCGACCTGTGGCAGGTGCACCTGGGCGAAGGCACGCCCGAGTACCGCGACCCGGTGGAGTTCTTCCGCCGCACCTATCTGACCGAAAGCCTCAAGGACATGCTGGCCAAAGCGGTGCAGCGGCTGACCCAGGGCGGTGGCGACCCGGTGGTGCAGTTGCAAACCAATTTTGGCGGCGGCAAGACGCACGCGATGCTGGCGCTGTTCCATCTGTTTTACGGCACCGCGCCGACCGAGCTGGCCGGGGTCGACGCCATCCTGGCTGAGGCGGGGGTTGCATCGGTGCCAGCGGCGCGGCGCGTGGTGCTGGTGGGTAACAAGATTTCACCGGGCAACCCGGCGGTCAAGGCCGACGGCACGGTGGTGCGCACGCTGTGGGGCGAACTGGCTTGGCAATTGGGCGGCAAGGCAGCCTTTGCGCGCGTGGCCGCCGATGACGAGAAGGCCACCAGCCCGGGCGACGTGCTGCGCGAGCTGTTCAACGACTACGGCCCCTGCCTGATCCTGATCGACGAATGGGTGGCCTACGCGCGCCAGCTCCATGACCAGAGCGATCTGCCCGCAGGCGGCTTCGAGACCCAGTTCACCTTTGCCCAGGTGCTCACCGAGTCGGCCAAACTGGCCAAGAACTGTTTGCTGGTGATCAGCTTGCCGGCCTCGGATGCGTCAGGATCGCCGCACACCCAGGCCGACGATGTGGAAGTGGGCGGCACGCGTGGCCGCGAGGCACTCGACCGCTTGCGCAATGTGGTGGGCCGGGTGGAGTCGTCGTGGCGACCGGCCAGCGCCGAGGAGGGTTTCGAGATTGTGCGTCGACGGCTGTTCCAGCCGCTGAACGACCCCGAGCAGTTCAAGCAGCGCGACGTGGTGGCGCGTGCTTTTGGCGACTTTTACCGCGCCAACCAGGCCGAGTTCCCGCCCGAGGCGCGCAACGCCGACTACGAGCAGCGTATCAAGGCGGCGTACCCGATCCACCCGGAAATTTTCGACCGGCTCTACACCGACTGGTCGACGCTGGTGAAGTTTCAGCGCACCCGCGGCGTGCTGCGCCTGATGGCGGCGGTGATCCACAGCCTGTGGGAAAAGGGCGACCGCAATCCGCTGATCCTGCCGGCCTTTGTTGCCATCGACGATGCGCGCGTGCAGTCGGAACTGACGCGCTACCTCTCGGACAACTGGGTACCGGTGATCGAAAAAGATGTCGATGGCGCCAATTCGCTGCCGCTCAAGCTCGACGGCGAATTGCCCAATCTGGGCAAGTTCTCGGCTTGCCGGCGCGTGGCGCGCGCAATCTACATGGGCTCGGCACCGACCACCGCCGCGTCGCACAAGGGCATCGAGGATCGCCGCGTCAAGCTGGGTTGCGTGCTGCCGGGCGAGTCGCCCGCCGTGTTCGGTGACGCGCTGCGGCGCATGGCCAGTGCGGCCACCTATCTCTACAACGACGGGCCGCATTATTGGTATTCGACCCAGCCCACGGTGACCAAACTGGCCGAAGACCGCGCCGAGCAGCTCAGGTGCGACCCGGACAAGGTGGTAACCGAACTGGAGCGCAGGCTCAAGAAAGACTTGGCCAAACCCGGCGATTTCAGCCGCGTCCACGCCATGCCCGCCAGCGGTGCCGATGTGCCCGACGACCTCGACGCGCGCCTGGTGGTGCTGGGCAGTGCCCACCCGTACAGCAAGGAGGCCGGCAATTCGGCCGTTGTGGCGGCGCAGGCCATCCTCGAAAACCGGGGCAACGCGCCGCGCCTGTACCGCAACACGCTGGTGTTTCTGGCCGCCGACAAAACGCGCTTGCAAGACCTGGACGAGGCGCTGCGCAAGGTGCTGGCCTGGCAGTCGATTCTGGCCGACGAGGAACAGCTTGAGCTGACCACCCATCAGAAAACGCAGGTGACGCAGCAAATCAGTGCGGCAGACAACACCGTGACGGCGCGCCTGCCAGAAACTTATCAGTGGCTGCTGGTGCCGGGGCAGGACCGGCCGCAGGATGCGGTGTCGTGGGAGGCCATACGGCTGTCTGGCAACGACGCACTGACGACGCGCGCCAGCAAAAAGTTGCGTACCGACGAGTTGTTGCTGACCAGTTTTGCGCCGACGCGGCTGCGCATGGAACTGAACAGGATTCCGCTGTGGCGCGGCGATCATGTGGCCGTCAAGCAGCTGGTGGAGGACTTTGCACGTTACCCGTACCTGCCGCGCCTGAAAGACAGCAGCGTGTTGCTCAACGCCATCAGCGAAGGCGTGAATTTGCTGACCTGGTCGCAGGACAGTTTTGCCTTTGCCGACGCCTTTGACGAATTGGCAGGACGCTACGTCGGCCTGCGTGGCGGAATCATAGTCAATGTTTCGGACTCGCATTCGACTGGCCTGGTGGTGAAACCGGAGGTGGCGAGCCGACAGTTGGAGGTGGAACGCAAAGAGCCCGCGCCCGTCGGCCCGGGAGCAGGTAGCAGCATCGTGGCCGAAAGAAAAACAGGCGCTGGCGCTGGAAGCGGCGTTGATTCGGGTTCAGGATGGCCGGGCACCACGCCAGCGGTCAACACCCAGCCAAAACGATTCCATGGTTCTGTCAGCCTGGATGCCAGCCGGGTCGGGCGCGATGCTGGAAAAGTAGCCGAGGAGGTCATTGCGCACCTGGTCGGATTGGTCGGTGCAAGGGTCGTCGTGACGCTGGAAATCGCGGCCGAAGTCCCGGATGGGACGCCCGACCATGTGCTGCGAACAGTGACCGAGAACGCGAGCACGCTCAGATTCGAACCGGGCAGTGGTTTCGAGAAAGAGTAGACGAAGTGATTCAGGCAGACGCAGACCGGACCGTTGTCACCTGCGGTGCTACTTGGGCGTCAGCGGCGTAGGTGCGCCTAATGGACAAGTTCTAAATCCAGCAAAAGTGGCTACGAACGAATCGAAAAATGGATTCTGGAACAAGCCGCAGTGACCTTTGACGCCAGCCCAGAGCCCGGCAAGTTTGCGCGTGGTGACCGGATAGCTTGTAAACTTATGGTTTACGGAATATGATTCTCACATTCAAGCACAAAGGGCTGGAAGCCTTTTACGCCACAGGCAGCAAGGCAGGCATTCAAGCGATGCACGCTGCCCGACTGCGAGAGCTTTTAACCGCCCTGAGCGTTGCCAGTGGGCCGCAAGACCTGATGCGCCCGTCATGGCGACTGCATGGCTTGAGTGGCAACCGGCAAGGCTTTTATGCCGTGACCGTGCAAGCCAACTGGCGTCTGACTTTTCGGTTTGTCGGTGGCGATGTAGAGCTATTGGATTACTTGGACTATCACTGAGGGCACATCATGGATATGCACAATCCCGCACCGCCTGGCGACCTGTTGGCCGGATGGTTGACCGACCTTGACGTCACCGTGACCGCGTTCGCCCAGCACATCGGCATCAGTCGCGTGATGCTGTCAAAGATACTGCATGGCCGCGCTGCCGTCAGTGCC
>Ga0172367_10009406_pt1 | contig 10731 bp, 9 predicted proteins | sample Lak10m_FD_114542 | JGI IMG/M metagenome (GOLD analysis project Ga0172367, IMG submission 114542) | Freshwater microbial communities from Kabuno Bay, South-Kivu, Congo - kab_022012_10m | ecosystem: Environmental > Aquatic > Freshwater > Lake | place: Democratic Republic of the Congo: South-Kivu...
TACTTCACTGGGAGTGACACAACATGACCATTGGTCGCTATGTACCCATCTCTAGACACGATTGACCCACTACCTATGCCGTATATACACGCATTCTTGAGCGTTGTAATGACTTGACCAGTTTTTGACGGTAAGCCTAAATCTGCACAACGTACCGTTGCTATACGAACGACAGAAGGCTGATTTTTTAATATAACGTTAAATACTGAACTTGAGTCGATGTCATAGGGGACATTACTTACATCTTTATTTAGTGCATCTTCCGTTGTAGCAGCTAAAACAGCACTGCCCGTTTCAGATATTGATAGCTTAGTTGCATCGAAACCGCCGTACTCAAGGGTACTAATAATTGACTCAAAAACTTTTGTTTGATCGAAATTTGATGGCTTTGAGTTATTAATTGTAATTATATAAGGTCGATCATTTTGTACGGTTAAATATCCTATGTCTTGGCTTTTAATTTCAAGATCACCATATTTTTTCGAATACGTCCGTACTACTTTCTTGTAGACTGTGCCGTTGATGGTAATATCCTCAGCCGGTGAAATAGTATATCCATTTGCAGCCGTATAGCTCGAATTAGAATAGCGTACGAGAGCATCTATTTTTGATTCGCCCGGATTTACTCGTGTATCCCAGAAGGATTTACGTATATTTGTGACAACGCTGAGTTCTGATCGCGTTGAAAAGGAGTTGTTTTGGTCGTCAGGTGGAAATATTTTTACTAAAGAGTAGTCTCTAACTTCACTGAGATCATTTTCTTCGTATGTGAGGCCGGTTACGTAAGTGCTTGTAGAACTAGCGTCAGTCACCTGACCTCGTGCGTCTAATGCAGCGGGATCATATGTGAGACTGAAGCCCAATGATGATTGCACTGTTAAGCGTCTACTGAAGTTTGAACCTCCAGCGTCTGCCCCCAGTGTTTTAACGGCATCGTTTATATTCTTATTTATGACCTCATCATTTTTTTGTGGTGCTTTATTGGCTAATATAATAAAAGCTACGGTGGAGCCAATTGCTACAATCAATGCAATTGTAACAATACTTATCAGAAATTTAGATCGTTTGCGTCCAATATGTGGACTTGCAGTAACTTTACGAACACCAGAAATGTGATCTGGATGTTTTTCAACGTAACGCCTATTTCTGAATTTAAAATCTTGCATATGGCTATATTATTTATGCTTATGATAACAGCTATATCTAAAGTATGAAATATATTTATGAACTATACTGCATAAACTCTTTTAATATTTTAGTGAGATAGAGTAAACAAAATTGGAAAGCTCAAAAATGATGACAAAATACTGCTCTAAATTAAATCTAACGAAGCAGTCGTGTATAGGCCAAGTGAAAATAAAATAATCAATATCGTATCTGCAAGAGCTGATTAACAACCACTGAAATTAACTAGTTTTTAAGCTTCTTTTTCATTCGTCGTGTTTTTTCGTACAATGCACGTTTTGTAGTTATCTTATGCAATTTATCTTGCTTCTTTTTATCTCGTTTTTTCATAACTTTGATTAGTATACGATACATTGCTAGTCAATTGATTATACTTTTGCAGGTAGAGTTGCTTATGGCTATAATATTCCACAATGAAGCCAGTATATAATCCTGCTCTTAAAGTACGCCTTCGTCGAATGACTGGATTGCATTTTTTGTATATTATTGCTTTAATTGCACAACTCATCGCATATGATGCAGGAAAAATCATTGAACCCATCGTAGTATTAAGAAGATGGGGCGTTATCGCTTTGCTGATTGTTGTAGTAGCTGCAATTTGGTATTGGGTTCAGAAAAAAAATGTGACTCAATCTACTTTGCATAAACTAGCATTCATATTAATTTCTGTTGATATATTCGTTGCTTCTTTTCATGTTTATATACAAAGAGGTATGGCCAGTAAATCAGTATTTCTATTTATTGTTCCACTACTTGTAGCCGCATGTCTCCAACGAAAAAGCGCGCTAATTAGTACGAGTCTTTTCTGTGTAGCGGCGTACATACTTAGCTCGATCGCTTACTTTGTACTTAATTTTAATGAAGGATACAAGCTGGAATTATACGGTGAATTAGGATTTTACAGTGCTGTCTTACTTCTTACATCCCTTGCATTGTGGCTAGTGTCACGACCACAACAATCACGCAAAAAAAACCTAGAGTATACTGAGTAGGTAGTATGCTTGATGTCAGTAAAGAACAATTTAAGTTGTATGTTTCAGAAGCAATTGATGCAATTCCTGAAAAGTATTACAAAAGAATTCAGAATGTAGTATTCATCACTGAAGATGATCCAACGCCAGATCAAAAAACAAAATTAAAATTGCAACCAGGACATACACTCTTTGGACTCTATGAAGGTATACCCCTGCCCGATCGCAATTCACAATACAATCTCGTTCTGCCAGACAAAATTATAATTTTCAGAAAACCCTTGCTTAGCTATTGTAAAGATGAAATAGCGCTAAGAAACCAAATTCATAAAACTATATGGCATGAGGTTGCGCACTATTTTGGACTGTCCCATGACGCAATGGATAAGCTAGGTGGAATTTGACATTTATTTTTAGGTTTTGATATATACTTAAATATAAGCATAAAAGGTAATACAATGGAAACTATGGCAACTGCACCGAATAAAAATAAACAATCTCTATGGCAAAAAATAACAACTGTATTTAAAACAAAACGTTACGCACAAGCTTCTCTAATTCTTGTATTTGTGGCGATCGGTATCGTTGGACTTGGTTTTTCTTTTGCGTATACCGGCACAACTTCTACCCCAACGACTTCAAAATGTGGCTCACGAGTGCAAAACTATAGCTATAAAGTTCCTTTTGGGAATGCAGTTTGGAATCAACCAGTTTGTAATTTACCAGTTGATTCTCAATCTACTGATTACGCATCGAGATTTTGGAATTACAGAAATGGCAACGACCTATCCACAGAAGGTTTAGCGGCACGAAATAAAACTGTAACTGATTTTGGCTTTGAGGATGTGAGAGCTAACTTTTCACGTCCAGTATTCTATGCGAAAGATGCCAACAAAACTATCCAGATTCAAACATCGGTGTACTACTCTAATTTGGATGGCATAACAAAGGAGTCGAATCTTCCCGCAACTGCAATTCCATGGAATGATGCATGGACTACAGGGCAAGCCGGAGACAATGAAGCGGTCATATTGAATGATCAGACAGGAGAAATTATCTTCCTATCTGGGGTCAAGAAAGATTTAGAGGCTTATACTCAATGTGGTCCTTTCTTTAGAGAAAGACTGTGTACCTACACTGTAAAAGTAAGTCGTAATGCAAAGGGAAATAAAATTGATTACCGCACCTATGAAGGTAGCACAGGCGATCGTGGATCAGGAATCTCGTGGTATGCAACACTAACAACACCAGAAGAAGTTGCCGCAGGTGAAATTCGTCATGCTATAGGGATGGCGATTGCAAATACTGCTTTCGGCCCTGAGTGTACGGCTCAGCAGTTGAATACTGCTGCTGAAGGTATAACATGCGGAACAGCAGTCGCACCAGCAAGCAAATTTGAGTGGGCTACTAAAACCAAGCATTCCACAAGACTTGGTGGTGTAGCCCCTGCCCTCGACGCAATTTATGTGCAAAAAGCACTGATTCCTGAAGGGTCACGATTCAGACTTAACGTAGATGATGCATATATCGAAAATTGGATAAATTCACGCGCTGATCTCAAGGCTGATTCAAAAAAAGCTGGCACTGCACGAATTTTTGCACGAGCTATGAGAGACTATGGAATTATCATTGTGGATACAAGTGGTGTATCGACAGTACAAGTTTCAAGCGTACTTAATCCCACAACAAAGACTGCTTGGGCTAATGTAGGAATCAACGATCAGTCAGACAATAATCTACTGAATGGGCTTATTAGTCAGAATAATGTGCAACTTATAGCGCCACCAACTAATAACTGCAATAACGGTACTAAATCAACATTCTACTGTCCTTATGAAACGAGCTCATACCCTACAGTTAATACAACAACGACTACAGGCACAGACACAGCTTCAGGGGGAACTACAACTGGGGGTACCTCAACGGGAACAACTGGATCTGGCACTACTTCTGGCGGAACAACAACACAAACAACCCCGCCACCAGTAACGGTACCTACAACTGTTGCACTGCCTGCAGAATTCCCTGTTTCAATAGGATGGGATAGCAGTTTGTTTGAGTTTAGACAAGGTGCTGCGTTGTCATGGGGAGCTAGTACGTCTCCAAAAATTATTACGAACTACGTAGTAAAAAAGAACGGAAAAATTATTTACAATGGTGTAAGTCGATCATTTACTGACTTCAATTTATACGCTGGATCTCGCTACAAGTATGAATTCTACGCAACTGACAGTGCTGGCAATATATCAGTACCTGCTGTATACGAGCGTAACTACAACTGTTCTTGGTTTGGTTGGTCATGTGCATTTTCTAAGTAATTTAGAAAATACGAGACACTATAATATACATGAAAATAACAATCCCTAAGCATTTTCTGAAGTAATTTACTCCTGAAAACATTTCAAGCACTGCCCAAATCGTTAGACTGGTTGTCGCTACAGTGCTTAGTAGAAGCTGGGTGGTACCTGTGGTTAGTCGAACTACAATCGTGCCTATAAGTCAAATAAGGAGTGGGATGTTCGGCCATTGAATGAGAACAAGCTGGTTTTGTTGATCATAAAACAATCGGTTGCGGTAAAGTTTAGGTACTTTCTGCAACCGATTGTTTTTTTTCATTTTGCGCCTACATTATGCTAGGCTGTGGTGGCTGTGGTGGCTGGTCTGTTGGAGCAGGAGCTGCTGGTGCAGCAGGTGCTTCTGGGGCTGGGGCAGGCGCTTCAGCAGCTGGTGCCGGTGGTGTAACTGGCGGATCCGTTACTGGCTGTGCTGCAGGATCAATTGGGTTTGTTGGCTCTACAGGCATAGCAGCTGGATCTACTGGCTGCGGTGTGCTCATGTTATCGGTTGGTGTTGAATTTGTTGATGGGTCCATATTTTTTCTCCTAATACCATAATAACTATGTTTTAGACATATTACAAAATAAAGTGTTGTAGTTTGTTATATGTCAGCAAGGTTTAATCGGCCCTCATACAGTAATGAAGCAATATACTCTTCTTGCGCTGTCTGTATTTCCGTGGCAGTCATCTTCTCTATTTCTCTTCTATATTTCTCAGACTCATACGTCAATGAGGAATCGATCTCGATAACTACTGGGTCGACCATTAAAGCTTTCTGGTTAATCCCAATAAGATGTAGTGCATCAAGGGAACGCACACGTGATAATGCTACATACCCCATCCCCATAATGAACGTTTTTGAGAGATCGATTTGAGCAGCATCAAGTGTCATTCCCTGGCTTTTGTGAATCGTAATAGCCCATGCTAAACGAAGAGGTAATTGATTGATCTCAGCGATAATATTATCGCCATCTTCAATTCTCCAACTTCCCATGGGCACAGTAATTGTTTTTTGGTCAACAGTTTCAACAACAGGCGATCCATCGCGAGCGAAAGCCACTACCTTGCCTAATGTTCCGTTCACAAAACCTTTTGTGTAGTTATTTTGAACGAACGTAACAACTGCATTTTTCTTCAGAACTAATTGTTCTGGAGCAAGACAATTTGATTTTAGTGTATGTGCAGTAGATGCATCACCCCTTTGCGTCATTGTATACGTATGGATTTTTCCTGGTAGTTTGCTCAGTTCTTCTTGATTTATGACATCCACATCTACATTATGTGTAAATAATTTGGTAGGAGTGATGGAGCTTGCAAGAGGCGCTTCCTTTCGTTTATGAAGTAGTTCTATGGATTGCTCAGAGACTTCTCCGTATCGCATTTCTTGCAAGAGTTGAATAAGCTTGTCATCGTCTTGCCTGTGCTGCTCTTTTAGGTAACATACGTGGATATCCATATCATCCCAAATTTCTGAATCTGTCACATACTGGGCTCGTGTCATACGTGAAACTGGTGGTAACTGAAACAAATCACCACACAAGACAACTTGTATACCTCCAAATGGTTTGTTATTGCCATGCATTTTACGTAACACTGCGTTAACCATATCAAGTCTGAAATGATGTAACATTGAAACTTCATCAATGATTAATACTTTTGCATCAGCGATTGCTGTCCTAACATCTTTTTTCGCAAACATATTTGCAAGATCTGCCTGACTAAGTGATTCTTTAATGCCAATATGTGCCCAAGAATGGATGGTTTTCCCTTGCATATGTGTTGCTGCGATTCCTGTTGATGCGGTGATAGCAACTGGTATTTTATGCTTTCGTAAAAATGTAATGTATTGCTTTAAGACATGTGTTTTTCCACTTCCCGCAGCACCAGTTAAAAAAACATTTTTTCCGAGCTTTAGAATATCTAGTGCATGAGCTTGTGTCATAGACCTATTATTTTAACGCATATACAACATAACATCGGCATCAATAAGGTACGAATGGTATACTACTTATGTATATGAATAATATAAGTGATGTAATAACCACTGTCGGAGCAGTAATACTTTTTTATATGACTGCATGGTTCTTATATGCAACAATGAAAAAAAGAAATGATGTTGCTGATACGGCCTGGGGACTTGGCTTTATTGTGGCAGCTATTACAGCACTTAGCATTAATGTTGATCGCTCTTACACTGCATACTTTGTTGTACTACTAACTACTATTTGGGGGTTACGTCTAGCAGTTCACATTGCAACCCGTAATAGGAGAAAAAATGAAGATTTTCGGTATGCACAATGGCGCAAAGATTGGGGTAAATTTTTTATTGTTCGTTCCTATTTTCAGGTTTTTATTCTACAAGGAGTTTTACTCGTTCTTGTTTCGCTTCCCGTGACAATTACTGCTGGTATGCAGCACAGTGTTAGTGCTTCAGCTTGGTTGGCAGCAGGCATAATACTCTGGATATTTGGTTTTATATTTGAAACTATTGGAGATTTACAACTGCGTAGATTTATTGCAAGCAAACCTGCTAAAGGGACAATTATGAAGACAGGGTTGTGGCGATACACAAGACATCCAAACTATTTTGGCGAAGTTACGCAGTGGTGGGGACTCTGGCTCATCTGTGCATCAACGAACCTTTCTCTCACAACAAAAATGATTGCCCTTGTTGGACCACTTACAATAACAATTCTAATTCTCTTTGTTTCTGGCGTACCGCTGCTTGAAAAAAAGTACTTAAAAGATAAAAACTATCAAGCCTATGCTAAGCGCACACCTAAGTTCTTTCCATGGAACCCCCGTAAAGAGGTAGTAAAATAATCAAGCTTGTGTTAAAATAAGCGTAATATAGATGCATTAACCGCTCGATAAGCGGTTATTTTATTACAAAGGACTACAGCCATATGGACCCAAAAAAGATTCGAAACGTTGCTATTATTGCTCACGTTGACCATGGTAAAACAACACTTGTTGATGGATTATTAAAGCAATCTAATACATTTCGTGATAACCAAGCCGAAATGAGCCAAGAGCTTATTATGGACAGCGGGGATCAGGAGCGTGAGCGTGGTATCACTATTACAGCCAAGATTACTGCAGTGCAGCATGATGACTTTCACATCAATATTATTGACACCCCTGGACATGCAGACTTTGGTGGCGAGGTAGAACGAACACTTAATATGGCCGATGGCTGTATTCTCATTGTTGATGCGCAGGAAGGCCCTATGCCACAAACTAAGTTCGTATTGACAAAAGCGCTTGCCCTAAACCTTAAGCCAATAGTTGTAATTAACAAGATTGATAAGCCTGGTAGTCGCATTCATGAAGTTGAGGATGAACTTGCTGATCTTTTCTTGGAATTAGCCGTACACGAAGAACAGCTCCATTATCCAATCTATTACGCGGTTGGTCGCTCAGGAAAAGCCTGGAAGGAAGTTCCAGAAAATCCTGATGCGGATGGTGATCTTTCAGTCCTTTTTGACGGTATTATTAATGAAGTTCCTGCTCCATCCGTAGAACCAGACCTTCCATTCCAAATGCTGGTTACAGCACTTAGCTGGGACAGTTTCCAAGGTAAATACGCGGTTGGTCGCATTACTCGTGGGCAAGTTAAAACAAACGATCAGGTTGTTGTCTGTAAAAAAGATGGGAGTTTTGCGAAAGCAAAAATCGATAAAATATATAACCATCAAGGTCTTGCAAAAATTGAGACACCGAACGCGATTGCAGGTGATATCGTTAGTATCACAGGAATGGGCAATATTCAGATAGGTGAAACAATTGCAGATCCAGAAAAACCAGAAGCATTACCCATATTGGAAGTTGAAGCACCAACACTTAAAATTTATCTCGGTCCGAACACTTCCCCATTTAAGGGTACTGAGGCTGATTTTAGTACAAGCCGACAAATTGCAGATAGACTCCAAAAAGAACTGGAAACAAATATTGGTCTTCTCGTAGAACAAGACGGTATTGGATTCCTTGTATCTGGTCGTGGTGAACTGCACTTAAGTGTCCTCATTGAAACTATGCGACGTGAAGGTTTTGAATTTGAAGTAGGTCGGCCACAAGTCGTTACTCACGAAGAAGATGGCAAAACAATGGAACCTCTTGAAGAAGTAATCATTGAAGTAGGTGCTGAACAGGTTGGTGCAGTACAAGCTGAGCTCGGGCAGCGACGAGCTAACCTAAAAGATCAGTTCACAACGTCAAAAGGTGTGACTAAACTTATCTATGAAATGCCTACACGGACTCTTTTAGGGCTTCGAAACACACTTATGACTGCAACCAAAGGCACTGCAATCATGAACAGTCTCATAATTGGCTACCAAGAGTTAGGCCCAAGTCTTTCGCAACAACGAAATGGTGTCCTGATTGCCTTCCAAACGGGAACAACAACTGCATATGCTCTTCAAACCGTAGAAGAACGATGTACGTGTTTCGTTGGAGCGGGAATTAAAGTATATGCCGGCCAAATCATTGGACTCAATACCCGCAGTGACGATATGGAAATAAACGTTGCAAAAGAAAAGCACCTGACTAATATGCGTAGTAGCAGTAGTGATGGTGTCGTACAGCTAACCCCTCCCATAATCTTTAGTTTAGAAGAATGTCTTGATTTTCTTGAAAATGATGAGCTACTTGAAGTTACTCCAAAGAGTCTCAGACTTCGTAAACGAGAGCTTGACCCCAACGTGCGCAAACGACAAAAGAACTAATAAACATAAGTAGAATACACTAGACAATTATCGTATATAGTGTTATGATTAGAGTCTATTTGTGATTCAATTGAATATCGAGTCGTTTGAAGTATTTTCTCGCTGTTCAGATCTTCGCAGTTAGAAAATATAAACGCATTTTTTATGAAAATCACGTAACTCGTGTGTTCGAATATGCATTCAAACGAAAGGTACATTCTTGTACAACAACACATACTCTTCATATGGCCGTAATAAAGGCGGTCGCACTTCTTTTAGAAGTAAATCATCTTCACGGGGCAACCGACGTGGAGCATATATTGATCCATCTCAATACATAAATAAGCCGAAGCCCCGCACCGAACAACCAGTCTACACAGCAAAGCATTCTTTTGCAGACTTCCCTTTTCATGATGGCCTTAAGGCTAACATTGAAAAAGCTGGGTATATTACTCCGACTGCAATTCAAGACCAAGCGATAACACACGTTCTTGCCGGCAAGGATGTTATCGGACTTGCAAACACTGGAACTGGAAAAACTGCTGCTTTCGTATTACCTACGATTCAAAGATTACTAGAAATGCCTCGTGGTACTACAGCACTCATTGTTGCCCCTACTCGTGAGCTTGCCCAGCAAATTGACGATGAATTTAAGGTATTCTCTCGCGGTTCTGGTTTCTTAAGTGTACTCTGCGTTGGTGGCATGAATATCATTCCTCAGATTCGCACATTCCGTGAAAAACCTGAAGTAATTATCGGTACTCCTGGCCGACTTAAGGATCTCGTAGAGCGTGGCGTTCTCTCACTTTCTAAGACTCATATTGTTGTGCTTGACGAAGCTGATCAAATGCTTGATATGGGCTTTATTGGCGATATTGAATTCCTTATCGACCTGCTGCCTGCAGAACGGCAAGGCCTTTGCTTTAGCGCAACAATGACACCTGCTATCAATAATCTGATTCATAAACTACTAAAAAAGCCTGAGACTATTTCAGTAGTATCCCCCGTTACAAGTGAACACATTGCGCAAGATGTAGTGAAGACTACAAAAGATCAAAAGCTCAATAAACTTGGTGAAATGCTTGAAGATCCTTCTTTTGAAAAAGTACTCGTCTTTGGTGAAACCAAATGGGGCGTACAAAAACTTGCCGATCATCTCAACGCAAATGGTCATCGAGCTGAGGCAATTCACGGAAACAAGAGCCAACCACAACGACAACGCGCATTAAACGCATTCAAACATGACCGTGTCAAAGTTCTTGTAGCAACTGACGTTGCAGCTCGTGGTTTAGACATTCCAAACGTTTCACACGTTATTAACTTCGACCAACCAAGTACCTACGCTGATTACGTACACCGTATTGGTCGAACAGGACGAGCCGGAAATACCGGACAAGCCTACACCTTCATTGCGAACTACTAATCCCTGACTGTTTTAGCCTTTTTACGATACAATATAACTATCGTTAAAAGAGGGTAACAACATGGAACTATTTGCGAACCATAGCGTAGAGCACAGTGCGAGCAGCTCATCA
>Ga0172367_10009407_pt1 | contig 10729 bp, 7 predicted proteins | sample Lak10m_FD_114542 | JGI IMG/M metagenome (GOLD analysis project Ga0172367, IMG submission 114542) | Freshwater microbial communities from Kabuno Bay, South-Kivu, Congo - kab_022012_10m | ecosystem: Environmental > Aquatic > Freshwater > Lake | place: Democratic Republic of the Congo: South-Kivu...
CTTGAAGCACGTTGGCTTCGCCGAGTCTATCGCCCACTTGCCGGAAGAGCGTCAGGGCTTGCTGGTAACTTTGGAGCGCGTCATCCCGCTCAGCGCGGAAGTTTTGCACGTCGCCGATGGCTTTCAGCACGTTGGCTTTTAGATTGTTGTCATCCACGCTTGCGGCGGCTTGCAGCCAGCGCAGCCAGCTTTCCATGTCGCGGAAATAGTTATAGAGCCAGTTGCGCGGCTGCGTTGCGAGCGAAGCGAGCAAGGTACGTTTGGAATTTTGCAGCGCCCACTCGGCGGTTTTGGCGAGGTTGTCAAACTCCCAGCCGACTTCGGGCGCGCTGCTGATGTCGTCCAATGAGTGTTTATCGAACAACGCAATCAGCCAATTTGCCAGGGCGGTTTCGGCGGTTTCCTGCTCCCCTGCCCTGTTTAATTTATCCAGCGCGTACTCGCGCAGCAGGTCATGCAGGCGGTAGCGCTCCGCTTCAGCGGGGGCGGTCATCAGCAGGCGCAGGCTCAGCAGGTGGTCCAGGCTGTCTGTGGGGTCGCAGCCCCACAGCGCGGCGGCGGCAGCGGGGCTAAACCCGCTGGGGGCAAAGACCGCCAGCCAGCGGAAGCGGCGGCGTTCTTCTTCCGTCAGGTCGTTATAGTTCACGTCAAAAGCGGCGAATAAATCCCATTTTTTATCGCCTGGCGTCTTGGCGGCGCTCAAGTTGGCTTGAATGCGTTGATAAAACGCCTCAAAGGGGCGCGTCATGTCCTGATGCTGCAAAACCCAGCGGGCGGCAATTTCCACGCCCAGCGGGTTGTAACTCAGCCGCTGCGCTACGCGCTGAGCGGTTTCTGGCTCGCGCTGCGCCAGTTCCTCGCCCAGAATGCGGGTCATCAGGTCGCGGGCCTGGGCGGGGGTCATTTCGCTCAGGTCAAATTTCTTGATGCCGCCAAAGGCTTCCAATCGGCTGGTGAGCAAAAAACGGCAGGGTAATGCCAAAATGTCAGTCAGCAGGGAGTCATCGCGCGCGGCTTCGCGCACATCGTCCAAAATGACCAGGTCGGCTGCCTGGGCGGTCTGCGTCAGGGCTGAGAGAACCTGCGCGGGCTTAAATTCGCCCTGCAATTTAATGTCGTATTTTCGCGCCAGTTCCTGCAAAATTCCCGCCGCGTTTTTCTCGTTGGCGCTCACCCACAGGGTCTTGTCACGCAAGCCCTGCTGCCGCATCAGGTGACTCGCCATCTCGCTTTTGCCGACTCCGCCCATGCCGCTGACGATGACGACTCTGCGGCGGTTTTCCAATTCCGCCAGCACTTCGTTTTCGATGCCGCGCAGCACATAGTCCGCATCCGTTTTTTGGGAGGGATTCCCCGCGCCGCGTTTTGGGTTGGGGATGTGTTCTTCTTCGGCGTGAATGTGGGTATGCTGCCCGCCTTCGTAGTATTCGCTGCCAGCGCCCTGGTTGACAATCCGCGCGTTGTCATTGGCAGTCTGCGTGTTACCCCGCGCTTCGGTTTTATCCGCTTTGAATAAGTCGCTCCAGCCTTTCAGGTTTGCTCCCGCGCTTAAAGCCAGCGAAACCCAGGCCAGCAGGTTTTCCGGTTTGGCGCTCAGCAGGGAATCCAGAAAGTACAGCAAGAAAACAAGACCAAGGACAATGAGAAAAACGGCGGGTATTTTCTTTTTTGACATGATGTATCTCTTTGTTGTAGTAGGGACAACTGCTAGCAGTTGTCCCTACGCAGTTGTCCCATTTATGCCCATGTTCATACGTGAAACCACTGTGCGGGGGTGTGAGACAACTGCTAGCAGTTGTCTCTACTACAAATCAGAATTGAGATAAGTATAAGGCCAATCCTGCCAGGTTTTCACCAACCCGGCCTTCACCGGGTTTTCGAGGATATAAGCCAGAATGCGCTCAAACTCCCTTTCATTTCTGACCACATGGTCGTAACTTTCGCGCTGCCAAAACGCCTCACTGCGCTTCAGCAAGCGGTTGCAAAAAAACGCGCTTTTGGCTTTAAGCAGCTGCATGGCAACGCTGAGCGCGGTGTGCGCCTTGCCGTCCGGCCTGGGCGGCGGTTCGGGAATATCCTGCTGGTCGAAGAGCGCGTGTACATGGTTGCCCATGACGCAAAAGGCGTACAGATGAAAATGCGCCGGGTCCAGCTCGCGCAGGCAATTCATCACAATCTGAGCGCAAGGCGGCTGTTCCAGCCAGCGCGGCCCGTAAACAACACGGTCGAGCAAAGCATCCACGCGCGCGAAGTGCCGTTTTTGCTCTTCATAACGCGCAGCCTGCAGCGCTGCGCCGCTCAACGTCTGCTCCAAAACAGCCAGCCGTTTTTGCAGTTTCTCCTCCAAACGCGCAACCGCCTCATAGGGCAAACTCCCCGCCAGCCGAAAAGTGACGAAGTAAGTGGCGTTGCGCAGGTGATAATGCGGCAGGCGCCGCCTGAAGAATGCGCTCATAATTCGTATTCGTAAAGACAAGCGCTAGCGCTTATCCTATCCTCTGAAGGATGTGCTCATAATGTGTAAAGACAATTCGTAGAGACAAGCGCTAGCGCTTGTCTCTACCACCCGCCGCTTCCACTTTTACATACACCCTTTTATTAATTGCGCCCTTCGATTTGTACTCCACAATCGAAATGTGGCCTACCTCGCGGGTGTTGCGCACATGGGTTCCCCCATCGGCCTGCAGGTCGAGGCCGATGATTTCGACAATGCGCACTTCGGCAATGCCGGGTGGCAGCAGGTTGATTTTGGTGCGAATCAGGTCGGGAATCTGGAAGGCTTGTTCGCGCGGCAGTATATCTACGCGAATATCGCGGGCGGCAGCGATTTCGCGGTTGACGGCGGTTTCAATTTCGCCGACCAGTTCAGCCCGCAGGCTGGCAAATTCAAAGTCCATCCGGCCCTGCAGCGGGTCCATGTTACCGCCAGTGACCTGAGCGCCATAATCGCGGAAGACGCAGCCGCACAGAATGTGCAGGGCGGTGTGTGTGCGCATCAGCGCGTAGCGCCGTTCCCAGTCCAGCCGGGCGCTGATGGCGCTGCCTGGCGCGGGCAAGGGCGTCTCGCCGCCCAGGCTGTGCCACACCTGTCCTTCCCGTTTGCTGACGGCGCTGACCGGATAGGTTTGTTGGCCCACCGTCAGCCAGCCAAAATCGCAGGGTTGGCCTCCCCCACCGGGGTAAAAGGCGCTTTGGTTCAGGGTCACGGCGCGATGTTCCTGGTCAACGTTTTCTATCCGCGCTTCAAATTCGCGCAAGTATGAATCGGTTTGGTACAAGAGATTGGTCATGGGGTTATCCGGTTGGTTGGTGGTCTTGCGCTCCGGTTGCAGGTCAGGGCCGTTCGGTGCGTTCTTTCACCGTCCAGGCAATGCCGCGGCGGGCAAATTCGTCCAAAATGCGCCGGGCGCTGACAGTTTCCATGCGGTGCGCTCCGGGGCCGACTTCGCCGCGGGCCTGAAAAGCCATCATAATGGCGCAGTGCCAGCCGGTGAGCCGCTCCATGCCGGTGAACCCGGTCTCAGGGTCATAGCGGTCCACCAGGTCCAAAATCACCCGCGCGTTACGGTTTTTCTTGCGGCCAATGCCCACCGCCCGCATGACGCAAATATCTTCCACCTGCGGCGCGGTGATTTTTCCTTCCAGCAGTTTATGATAAAAGTCGCGCGGCTTAATCAACGCGCCGTTGATTTCTATCGGCTCTTCAGAAAACAGCCCCAGGCGTTTGTAGGCTTCAAACGTCTCAAAATGACCCGGGTAGCGCAGCACTTTGTTTTCGTAAGTTTGCAGTTTTCCCAGGTGCGAGTCGGCGCTGGTGGACATGCTGCCCGAGATGACAAAGGCTTCCAGCTCGCCCAGGGGCGGAATGTACACCATCTCGCGCTCGGTGAAGGAGGGAACCAGGGTCATTTTTCCCTCGCGGATGAAGGTGGCTTCGCCGTCATACTCGTTGGTCAGCCCGTTGAGGTGAAAGGTGCACAGATAGTTCCAGGGCGGCGTGGGGTTTTGCGGCAGTCCGGCGTCATACAGGTACACTTCGCGCGGCTCGTCCAGCTGTTCCATCACAAAAACACCCATGTTGTTAATCAGCCCTGGCCCCATGCCGCAGTCGGGCAACAGACTGACGCCAGCGGCGCGGGCCTCGGTGTCCAGTTCCAGCTGCTTCCAGACGACCTCGGTATTGCCGCCCATGTCGCACAGGCTAACCCCGGCGGCGATGCAGGCGCGGCTGATTGCCAGGTTGTGATAGTAAGTCACCGCGCTGAGAGCAACGGTCATTCCCCGCAGCGCTTCGGCCAGGGCTTGCGGGTCATCCGCGTTGAGCGCTATGCCGCTCGCCAGCGGCTTTCCCAGCAGCCGATTGATGCGTTCCGCCGCCGCCTGAGCGCGGGCCGGGTCAATATCGCCCAGCACAATTTTTTCAGCTTCGCCAAAGCGTCCCAGGTCGTAGGCCGCCGCTGTTCCCTGCCGCCCCGCGCCAATGATGAGATAACGATATGCCATGTGTGCCTCCTGATGTGAATTTGACCTTCGAGTTTAAGTCCGCATTTTGCGCGCCACAGGCCTTCGCCTGTATGTTCACCGCCCCGCAGCGGCGATTTCGACCGGAGGGAGAAACCTTGCTCCCGAAGTAGAAAGATTTCTCAGTCGCTGGGGAGCGCTCCTTCGAAATGACAGATGCGGCTAAATAATTACTGCTCAGCGTACCCATTCTGGCGTGTCATTTCGAGCGTAGCGACCCGCGCCCGTCAGGGTGGTAATTTTCCCGGCATGGCACAGATTTCTCCTCGCTATCGCTCGTCGAAATGACAAACCCCTGAGTAATTACATCCTAATTCCTAACTTCTAACTCCTAATTCCTAACTCCTAATTCCTAATTCCTAATTTCCAACTCCTGCCTCATCACTCTCCCCTCCCCCACCCGGCGGGTCAGGCCAAGCGAGTCGAGATGCTCCAGTAGAGCCAGAACATATTTTCTACTGGTTGCCAGCAAATCGCGGGCTTCCGCCGCTGTCAGGCTGCCGCGCTGCGCAAACGCCCGTTTCAGGGTTTCCAGCGCTGCCAGGTACACGCCGCGCTCAAAAACCACCTCCGCCGAAACCTGAACCAGGTCGCCGCGTTCCAGCAGGGCCGCATACAGCTCCGGTCCCAGCCCGGCCTGGCATTCCTTCACCGGCGGGGTGGATAGCCCGGCGCTCAGGCGGCGCAGCCAGGTCTCAGCCAAAGCCTGCTCCTGCGGGGAAAGTCGAATTTCATGCTCCGGCAGGGCCAGCAGCCCCTGAAGGCTGGTAATTTCCAACCGGCGCAGCGCCGCCGTCCACACCCGGGTCGAAACCTTCAGCCGGGCGCGCAGCGTTTCACGCGGCATTCCGCGTTTCAGCGGGTTTTGGCGGTGAAAGTCTTCCAGGGCTTGTCTCACTTGTTGGCGCAGTTCGCCCCAGCGCAAGGCCGACATCCACAAATCATCCGAGCTGGGCGCGGCAGAAAGGGACAGGCGGATGAGGCCGCCCGAGGCTTCGGCCCTGGCAAGCAGTTCGGCGGCTTCAGCCGGGTCAATTCCGGCGGAAAGCGCCAACTCGGCGCCCGAGGCGGCTTCCACCCGTTGAGCGGCCAAAACCAGCCCTTCGAGCGGGTCGCCGCGCCGCAGCGTTTCCAGCGCTTTCAGGGTGGCGGCGTCCAGGCGGCGGTGACGTTTGCGCGGCGCGGAATCTATCACCAGCGCCCCGCCCAGCGTCTCCGCCGGAGAAGGTCGGCGCACAATCAGCCGGTCGCCGCGCGCCAGCGTCAGCGGCGAGAGAAATTCCAACTGCGCCCAGGCTTGCGCGCCCGCGGGGAGAGAATCGGCTTCGAGCAGGCGCACCACTGCCAGGCTTTCGCTGGCGGCGGCAAAGACTTTGACGCGCGCGGCGTGTTTGAGCGGAGCGGCCAGGTCTGGCAGCAGCGTCAGGCGCACATCGGCGCGGCGGGTGGGCGTGTACGCGCCGGGAGCGCAGAGTGTATCGCTACGGCGCAAATCTTCCAGGTCAACTCCGTTCAGGTTGACAGCGGCGCGCGCGCCGGGAGCAATGCGGGCGCGCTCCCGTTTGTGGCTTTGCAGGCCGCGAATGCGGGCGCGAATCTGACGGGGAAGAATCTCCACTTCCTGCCCGGTTTGCAGGCTGCCCTGGCCCAGCGTGCCAGTGACGATGACGCCAAAGCCAGGCAGGGTAAAAATGCGGTCAATCGGCAGCCGGGCGCGGCCCAGGTCGGGGCGGGGCGGAAGGTCGTCCAGCAGGGCGGCAAGGGCCTGGAGCAAAGTTTCGATTCCCTGGCCGGTGCGGGCCGAGACTGGCACAATCGGCGCGTCAGCCAGGGTTGTGCCGGTCAGCGCGCGGCGAATATCTTCCTGAACCAGTTCCAGCCAGTCGGGGTCGGGAGCGCGGTCTATTTTGGTCAGCGCCACCAGGGCGCGTTCCACCCCCAGCAGGTGCAAAATGGCGAGGTGTTCGCGGGTTTGGGGCATCACGCCTTCGTCCGCGGCGATGACGAGCAAAGCGGCGTCTACGCCGCCCACGCCAGCCAGCATGTTTTCGATGAAGTCGCGGTGACCAGGCACATCCACAATGCCCGCTTCCTGCCCATTGGGCAGGGTCAGCCAGGCAAAGCCCAGGTCAATGGTCATCTGACGTTCGCGTTCTTCTTTCAGCCGGTCGGGATTCATACCCGTCAGCGCGGCAACCAGGGTAGATTTGCCGTGGTCTACGTGACCGGCAGTGGCAATTACCCGTGTCATTGGGTTATCCGCGCTTTTGTCCGGTAATGCGCTCGAAACTGGTCAGCCATTCATGCGCCCAGTTGAGCAGTTCCTGGAGTTGGGCTTGTGTGCTTTCGTTGACTTGCTGCACCAGGTCTTTGAGCGAGAGCAGCTGGTCATCGGCTTCGGCCAGGCGCTGATTGAGCTTTTCGAGAGAGACGCGGGCGTCTTTTTGGATTTCATCCTGGGAGAGGGAGTAATTTGTCCAACGTTTTTGGTCATCGGCGCGGAAAGTGACCCATTCCTGACGAAAACGTTCTTCGGCCAGGCGTTGAATTTCGGTGATTTCCTTTATGCGCCGCTCCAGGCGCAGGTTGATGTCGTCAAAGGCTTCTTGCGAGCGTTTGACGGCGCGTTGTGTTTCTTCCAGGGCGGCAATTTGTTGGTCGAGGTTGCTGTTTTGACGGGTGAAAGATTCAAAGCGGGTTTGCATGTCGCGCCAGGCGCGTTCTCGTTCCACCTGAGCCAGGTTTTGGGCTTCGATGAAAGCCAGCTGCGCCTGACGGCGGTCGCCTTCGCTGGCAAGCAGTTCGTTGAGACGGGTTTCTGTCACCCGCACCGAGTCGGCCAGCAGGTCGGCTTTTTCGCGGGCGTCATCGGCGCGTTTGCGAATGGAGGACTGCTCTCCGGCCAGGTCGGCCAGGCGTTTGGCGTCTTGCTTACGGGCGTCATCCAGCACCCGCACCGAGCGGCGAATATCTTCATCTACGCGGGAAAATTCTTCCAGCTTGCGGGTTAATTCGAGCAGGGCGCGGTTGAGGCGGTTATCTTCTTCAAAGCGGGTCAGGAGATTTTTGCGCAGTTCATCAATCGCTTCCAGCTGTTTGCGCAGGTCATTCAGAGAAATGTTCAGGTTTTCAACTTCGGCGCGGCGGCGGGTTTCGGTTTCGCGCTCTTGCTTTTCGCGGCGCTTTTCAACTTCCTCCAGCGCCTTGTTGACTTCGGCGCGGTATTGGGCAACCAGGCTGTCAAACTGCTCCAGCCGTGACGCGCTGGAGGCAACCCGGGCCAGGTTGGTGTTGGTTTCTTTGATTTGGCCGCGCAGCAAGTCAAACTCGGGTTCACGAGCAGTAAGTTTTTCTTCCAGCTCGGCGATGCGTCCCTGGTCTTTGCGATGTTCGCGTTCCAGCCAGTCGAGACGTTTGAGAATATCTTGTAATTCTGTTTCTTCCATAGATGGGTTCCAATTCTCGGGTGTTAAGGTTTTTTAGCTTTCCAGTTGTCGGTTGGATGGCTGATTCAGTCTGGCATGTCATTTCGGGCGTAGCTACGCGTGTGCGCCAGAGTGGAAATCTTCCTGGCTGGCGCAGATTTCTCCTCGCTGTCGCTCGTCGAAATGACAAACCCCTGAGCAGTTATCTGCATTCTACATTTTTCATTCTTCATTCTGCATTCTACATTCTTTATTCTTTATTCTGCATTCTTCATTCTTCATTCTTCATTCTATATTCTGCATTCTTCATTCTGCATTCTGCATTTCCTACCTCCCCGCCAGCCTTTCAAACATTCCGGGGAGATTGGCAAGCACCGGCTCCAGCCATTGCGGGAATAATCCCAGGATGAAGAGAGTGGTAAGACCAGCAATGCTCAAGACACGCTGCGGCCAGGTTTCCAGCGAACTCCACGGGGTTGCGGGAGCGTGTAAATTCAGCACGGCCAGCGCGCGCAGGCTGACTCCCCACAGGCCTGCCATTGCCAGGCCCATCAGCGCCGCGGAAAGGGGCGATTCGGCGGCCAGCGCTTCCCATAAGGCTTGATTCAGGGGAAAAATCGCCAAAAGCGGTACGCCGCTGAGAGCCAGCATGGAGACGACAATCCCTGCCGAGGCCAGGGGAAAACTTCTGGCCGCGCCCTGCAAGGCGGATAGCTCTAAGGTTGGTTTTTCTTTGCCCAGCGTGGCCAGGCTCAGCGCCCACAGCCCCAGCGCCAGTGTTCGCGGAATAATTAGCCCAAGAATGATTTGCAGCCCGGTGAGATGATTGGTCAGACTCAAGGCTATCAGCGAAATGCCAATTTCCGCGCTGACGAAGTAACCCAGTACCCGGCCCAGATGACGCTCAAAAAGCGCTAAAAAGCCAGCCGGTATCAGGGCGCTGAGACCCACCAGGCGAATGAAAGTAAAAAAAGCGGGCGATTCGCGCATCCAGGCGTAGCGGTCTACAAAGTTAAGGCCAAACAAAAGGTGAAAGGTGGGGAAAACTGCCAGCAGAAAACCGGCCAGATAAGGAGGCGTTTCTTCCATCAGCATCGGCATCCACACCGAGAGCGGGAAAATCGCCAGTAAAAACGCAAAGCCAATTCCTAAAATCAGCGCGCCGGACTGTACCAGGCCGAAATCGCGCGGCCCGGCGTCAATTCCTTCCAACATAAACCCGGCCAATAAAATGAAGGGCATCGCCAGCGATTGGTAATTAAAGAAGCGCAGCGTTCCCTGACCTGGCGTTTTGCCTGACGGGACGAGAATCGGCAGGGAAAGCAGGACGGCCATCTCGATAAGCGGGGCGGCGTACAAAAACGGCTTGACGGCCAGTGAAGCCACCAAGAGCGCCAGAACGGCTATTCCCAGCGGAACCAGTCTGCGGTTTGTTTTCAGCGCCAGGGCGCCAAAAAACCAGAAAGCTCCCAGGCCGTAAGCCAGCGCCAGAATTATCTGATTGGCGGGAGTCAGCTGAATTTGCCGTCCCATCAGGGTCAGGGTTGAGTCAATCCGTATCGAAAACAGCCCAAAAAACACGCGCTGGGCCGTGTCGGTGGGGAAGAGTAAGGCCAGCGCGGCCAGAACCAGGCAAAGACTGCCGCCCAGCGCCGCCGTCAGGCGTTCGTTGGAGATAAACAGGAGCAAAAACGCCGCTCCCAGCGGCAGGGCAATCCACAGCAGCGGGGCGCTCATTCGGCCTCCGCAGAGAAGGCCGCGCCTGTCAGGCCCAGGCCCAGGCAAACTGCAGCCAACAGCGCAGAGACAAGTATCGAATTTTCAAATACGGCAAAAAAGATTTGAAAACCCTGCAGCAGGGTTAACAGCCCTAAAACGGAGCGGCTGGCGTCCCGCGCCAGGCTGATTTGGAGTAACCCCAGGCCAATGCTCCACGCGGCGCCAAAGGCGACCGAGGTCGAAATAGATTCAAAGGCTGCGTTGATATCGAAAGAGACTCGCAGCCCGGCGATAAAAACAACCACAGCCAGGAAGAGAACCAGCGGCCCAGCGGTTTCTGCCTGGGTTTTGTTGGAACTTCCCAGCACAGCCGCGCTCATCCAAATTGTCACCAAAGCCGCCGCCGCCATGTTCAACGGCCAGTAATTCAACGTCAGAAGAAAACATCCCAGCCCCAGCCCGGCCAGGCTCACCGCCAGCCAGCGCCAATCGCGAGCCAAAAGCAGCCCGGCTCCGGCCAGTGGAAGCAAAATGAAAGCGGAAAAATCGGTCAGGGCTGTCATGCCTTGAACACCAGCGCAAAAATGACCAGGGTCAGCAAAATCCAGAGCAGGCCGCCTTCGCCTTCCAGCAGTCCTACCAGGAAAAAAGAAGCCCGGCGAATAAAACGATACAGCCACCCAACCGCCGCTGTCAGCCGCGCCTGAATTTGATACAGCCGCGACTGACCAGGCGCAGATTGACCTGGAGCGGACTGCGGCCAAAAGCGCCAGCGCAGCGTCAGCAGCCCGGCTGTCAGCGCCAGCGCGGCCAGGCCGACCGGCCAATTTCCCAGGCGCAGGGCGCCCGGCCAACCCCACAGGCCCAGAATCAACGCCGTCAGCGGTAACAGGCTCAACCCCAGCGGGTAGGAAACCCGCGCCCATTGGGGCAGCTCTTCCCAGGCGGGGCCGGAAGAGCGCCACAGGAAGAAGAAAACTCCGGCCAGGAGCATGGCTTGCGCCAGCAGGGCGGGCAGCGCCAAAAACCAGGGCAAATCCGCCAGCCAGACTGTGCCGGTCAGC
>Ga0172367_10009409_pt1 | contig 10728 bp, 8 predicted proteins | sample Lak10m_FD_114542 | JGI IMG/M metagenome (GOLD analysis project Ga0172367, IMG submission 114542) | Freshwater microbial communities from Kabuno Bay, South-Kivu, Congo - kab_022012_10m | ecosystem: Environmental > Aquatic > Freshwater > Lake | place: Democratic Republic of the Congo: South-Kivu...
GAGTTGTCGGTTTTGGAGTCTTCATCCCATTCGAAGATGGGGGTTTTGGTCGTTTCTGTCTATAAAAATCGCCAACTCCACACTCCTGAACAACTTAGAAATCTTCCACCAAGAACCGTGCCCTCCGGCCCCTCAGTTCATCCCACAGACTAGAAACCACGCTGCCACCCAAACGCGCAAACGCCTCCGCATAGCTCAACACGGTGTGCGGAGCTTGATCAAAAAGGTCGTCATAGCTCAAATACTCGACACTTAATCGCACCGTAGGATTGGCCCTATTGAACGACCGCCTCAAGGACGCCCCCCACTCCTCTCGCAACGCCGGATCCACATCGCCATGCCCAACACCGTGGATACACAACACCCGAATCTCGCCCTGGCCCGCCGTCGACCCCGGACCCTGTGCCCGCTTGGCCCACATCGACCGCCGCGCCGCCGCCGCCAAAGCCTCCGCCCCCTCATCCCCGCGCCCTTCGCCAACACCAAACCGCCCCTCAAGCATCCAAGAACCGGCTTTCACTCCGGGCACAATCTCCACATGCCTCGCACCCTCCTCCAGCCACGCCTGAACTTCCCCGCCAACCTGCGCTTTCTCCAAACATCGTGTACGTGTCGACATAACCTCTCTCCTTGAATAAATGAGTCTGTGGTCAGGCGACATACTCCCCGAACCCACGCCCCAATTCAAGCCCTCTCATCTCCGGGTACTGACGGTCGCCCTGCGCCGTTCTCCCCTGGAACCGCTGGCATCCCCGTCAGCCGCCCGAAACCACACGGACCGCGGCATTCATGCCGCTTCAACGCACGAAGTTCGATGGCCCCTGGACGAACCGAACGTGCTCGAACATCGAACACTGAAGCGGCGTGAACGCCGCGCTCAAAATCCAGCCTTGTCCCCCTCTCACATCAAGCACCTCCGCAACACGCGGGACTGCCGACCCGGCTCGTTTACAAGGATCTACAAGGGTCCGCCAGAAGCCCGCACACCCTGGCACCTCGCCTCAAGACCTTGAAAGTGCTCTGCGCTCTCGGTCTTGAGTTGATTTCACCCCTCAGAACTCCTATCACAACCGTCCAAAATCCCAGCTTAACACCCCATAAGACACGAGGCCAACAGCATGAATGATAACGGCCAAAGCGACCAAATCGGATGAGAGCTACTAACACCACTCAACCGAATCCAGCCGCTCGACTCCACGGTGAAGCGGCAGGCGCTTCCAACCATTCCCTTCGGGCCGCTGTTCATCAAGGGAGTCATTCGCGTTATGACCCCTCCTTCCCTCAAAGCTTTCTCCGCGGCCTACTGGCACTCGTACTCTCCGTCGTACACTGGACCAAATGGCAGGCAAACGCCGTAACGCAGCCACGTTTCGAGGCTTCGAGCCGATCCAATCTCTGGCACCAAGGACAAGGGCCAAATCAAAGGCTCAAAAGCCTCAGTTTAGTGGGAAACCGAAACCAAGCGCAGTTGGGCGAAGGCCTCGCTTGGCTTCCCCCCAAGTCCGCTCTTCAACCAGGAAGCCTGTTGGTAGGAGCCGCACGCGGAGGTGATTCACGGGAGGCCGGACTCGTCCTAGTCCTCCAAAGCACAGATACCGCACCTCGACGTTTCGAGGAAAGTTTCCGCTGGAACGGACCACCCGATAGCGCGGGATGGGGCCGCCTGCTCATCACTAGCCCGCCGCAGTCCCCCGCACAAACCATCCTCATCGGTTACCCGAGCGCAGGACGAGTCGTAGGAAGATTCGCCCTATGGCGTCAATCCCCAACATCCCAAAACTCAACCCTCTGGCAAGAGGTCGCAGGCCCCCGGGTTCCAGCTAACGACATGCTGCTCTCCGCCGCTCTGCCCGGGGATATGGATGGCGATGGCATGGAGGATCTCGTGCTCGCATTCGCCCCGCGCGCAAAGAACGGCCCACAGCAGATTGCCTTGCACTTGTTCCCGGGAAACGATCACGGTTTCAACACCCACCCATCTTCCACCCTGCAACTCGCTGAACTCACAGCGCCACATCCAGTCACGTTGCACCCCACTCCGGATGTGGATGGTGACAGGGTCAACGACCTCCTTGTCGGGGTGCCAGGGCTCACCACAACCACCCACTCGCACGGAGCGCTTTTAGTCGTCGGCGCAACTCCGGCTCTGAGGGTTCTAGGCTCGCCGCTCTCTCTGGCCAACGCACCCGGGTTTGGCCGGTCCATCGACCGTTCCTCCGATCTCAACGGGGATGGTCATCGGGAGCTGATCGTAGGCGCGTCCGGAGACGAGCAGCACCCAGGTAAAATTGCCGTTTTTCAGGGCCACAAAACCGGGTGGAACCCCACCCCCTACGCGATCCTTCAAGGAGACCATCCCCGCGATGGAACCGGGACAACGGTCGCAGTTCTTGAAAGTCCACAGTGGAAAGCCATTGCGGTCGGCACACCCGGTTCGACTCAGCGTAGCAGTACCAACCACGCCGAAGGTACTGTTTTCATTATTCCCGCTGAGGGCTTAAAATCGGGTTTGTTGAGCGATCAAGCCAGGATCACCCTTCGCGGCGGACGTTCCTCCTCAGACCTCGGCTTTACCATGCTCGCCCCCGGCGACCTGGACGGAGATGGTGCCCCCGAGCTCATCCTTTCTCTCCCTACCATTGGCTTCCACGAAAACAAGGCTGGGCGCCTGGAGGTGATCTCATGCCCAACCACCCTGCCAGCCCACCCGTGCACCTATGCCTTGACCTTCAACGAGGACCCCGTCGTCGCCAAGATCAACGACCTCCACCGCCACCACATCTCAGCCTTGGCCGCTACCAACGCAGCCTGGCAGAAGGTCACAACCAATGCCGTCATTCAGGCCGAAACCAAGAGCGTGCAACGCCTCCAGGTCGTCCTCGGCGCTGCAACCGCCCTCGGCACGCTCGGCTTCCTGGGCGTCTGGGTCGCACGACGCCGCTGGGAACGCCGCAGCCGTGAACTCGAACGCGCCCGACTCGCGCGTGACCTCCATGATCACCTCGGCGCTCAGCTCGCCCAAATCCAACTCTGGACCGGACTCGCCAAAACCGCGCCGGATTCCCTTCAGTTGCCCACCCACCTCGAGCGAATCTCAACGTTCGCTAAAGGCGCAGCCGATAGCCTCAGTGAGTTGGTCTGGGTCGTGAATCCAGACCACGACACACTCGAAGGTTTCGTGTCCTATCTCGCCGACTTCACCATCGAGTTCTTACGCCCCACCCGTGTCGATCCTTCGTTCGAGTTCGTCCAACCTCTCCCCTCAGTCTCTCTTCCCATGGAAACTCGAAAACATCTGCTCCTGTCCGTCAAAGAGGCCTTAAACAATGTGGTTCGCCACGCCGAAGCCACACGAGTGATCATCCGACTGCGTGTCGAAAAGGAGCGTGCCTTCCTCCAAATCGAGGACAACGGCCGTGGTTGCCACCTGACTTCCACCCTCACACCATGCCAGGATCCCAAAGGCGGCTATGGCTTGCGCAACATGGCCAGCCGCCTCGTAGAGCTGGGCGGATCGTGCTCCATCAAGTCCGCTTCGGGAACAGGCACGGTGGTTCTCCTGGATTTCCCCCTGCCCAAACACGGGCGGTTGACTCGTTTCGGCGCCCGAAAACGGGTGCGGAATACGGTATAGCCCCAGGCGCCGCTCGGATCGTTCGACCTCAACTACTACAAAAATACGATTCCTCCCCGATCCGTAGCTCAGGCTCAAGCGTTGATCTTGACCATGCCATGCCGATACTGTCGCGCGAGCATCCAAAAGGATAGAGATGGAGAGCTATGAAAACAAAGCCGTACTCGGCATGATCCGTCCAACTTAGGTATGTCGGTTACGTACTCAACACTTCGCGAGGATTAGCTCTGAACCAGCCCTGCGTCTGAGTTGGATAGGTTTCCCTATGCTCACCCCCGTAGCCATCGTCGACGACGACCCCGAGTTTGCTCAAGGCATCCGGGCCTTGTTGGAGAGTTCGAAACGATTTGAATGCGTCGCGCTTTGCTCGACCGCCGAAGAGGCCCTTCGCCTTCTCCCTCCCATGAGCCCTCGGGTGATTCTCATGGACATGGGGTTACCAGGACTGTCCGGCCCCGCCTGCGTCGCTCAGCTTGCACCCCACATGCCGAAGACGGAATTTATGATGCTCACGGTGTTTGAGGACTACGACCATGTGTTCGAGGCACTCACGGCCGGGGCAACGGGTTATCTGCTCAAGGGAGCCGCAGGCAACGAGCTTTTGACGGCCATCGACGAACTGCTCCTAGGAGGATCTCCCATGTCCGGGGCCATCGCTCGCCGCGTCGTCCTCTCGTTTCGGAAGATGAAACCTCCAGGCCCTTCCTTGGAGGTCCTGACACAGCGCGAGGAAGAAATCCTGAACGCTCTAGCGCGTGGCCGACGTCCCAAAGAGATCGCTCAAGACACCGGCCTCAGCTTTCACACCGTGCGCACTCACCAACAAAATATTTACAAAAAGCTCCAGGTCTGCTCGCGGCGTGATGCCGTCAATCACCTTCACCGACGGAGTTGAACCCAAGGTGGCACCGGCATCCCTGCCGGTATTCTCGGAAACGCCTCAACTCCTTCACAATCTCCCCTCACATGGGGGCATCGGCATCCCCGTCGGCATCCCTCGGAACGCCAACCGTCCCCCAACCCTCCCTTGCTCGACACAAGCCAAGCCACGGGGAGACACTTCCCCCGCTGCCACGTATAAACACTCCTGGATCCACCGAGCACCCCAGCATCCGTGCCCGCAGATCACTCCCAGATGAGACCAGGCACCACCACCCCACTCAACGCTACCGTCGATAGGGCCTCATGCGCTCGGCCCGGCTTCGAGAATCCCAGGCCTCATCACCAGCCCTCGCCTCAAATCACAAAACCCTTTCTACTGTAACTTATGCAGGACCTCCTCCCCCTCAAAGAGTCAGTGATCAAAGGCGATGCCAAGTCTGCCCGATCGCTCACTGAGCAAGCCCTCGCCTCCGGAGCCGAACCGCTCCAATTGCTGAATGATTACCTCGTTCCCGCCATGAACGAAGTCGGTCGACGCTTCGAGTGCAACGAGTTCTTCGTCCCCGAATTGTTGCTCGCCGCACGCGCCATGAAAGCCTCTCTCGAACTGCTGCGTCCGATCCTCGCCCAACGCGGCACCGCCCCCATCGGCCGCGCCGTCGTAGGCACCGTCAAAGGGGACCTGCACGACGTCGGCAAAAACCTAGTCGTCTCCCTCCTCGAAGGAGGCGGGTTCGAGGTGTTTGACCTCGGTGTCAATGTACCCCCTGAAAAGTTCGTCGCCGCCGCCCGCGAGAAAAACGCCCAAATCGTAGGCCTCTCCGCCTTGCTCACCACCACCATGCCTTCCATGAAGCTCACCATCGAAGCCTTCCGTACCGCTGGGTTGCGCGATCAGGTCAAGATCCTCGTGGGCGGCGCTCCCGTCACCCAGCGATTCGCGGATGATATTGGAGCCGACGGCTACGGCGAGAACGCACCCATGGCCGTCGCGCTCGCCCGTAAGTGCCTCGGGCTCGCCGCCTGATAAGCTCCCGCACCCACACCATCATGCACCCGCTCATCGCCGATCTTATCGCCAACGGTCCCGTTCTCACCGACGGCGCGTGGGGCACCCAACTCCAGGTACGAGGTCTCGGTCTCGGGGAGTTCCCGGATGTGTGGAATCTATCCCACCCCGAGGAGGTCGAGGCCGTAGCCCGCAGCTACGTCGAGGCCGGCAGTCGAGTCATTCTGACCAATACGTTCGGAGCCAACCGGATTCGCTTGGCGGATCACGCAACGTCCGCGCTCGAACTCATCCGCGAGATCAATCAACACGGCGTGATGCTCTCGAAAAGGGCCGCGCAAAACCAAGCCCTCGTGTTCGCCAGCATCGGCCCCACCGGAAAACTCCTGCTCAGCGGCGATGTCACCCCAGAGCACGTGTATGCCGCCTTCCTCGAACAAGCCCAAGCACTGGCCGACGCCGGTGCCGACGCCTTGGTCGTGGAATCCATGGGCGACATCGCCGAAGCAAGACTCGCCGTCGGCGCCGCCAAGTCCACACACCGCCCCGTCGTCGCTTGCATGGTCTATGATTCCGGCGCGCATCGCGACCGCACCATGATGGGAACCACCCCCGAAGCCGACGCCGCCGCACTGGCCGAGGCCGGTGCTGATGTGATCGGGATCAATTGCGGCCGCGGGATCGCTGACTTTCCAGCCCTCTGCCGACGCATGCGCGCCGTCATAGATATCCCGCTCTGGATGAAGGCCAACGCAGGCCTCCCGGAATTGGTCGATGGAAAAGCCTTCTACCGGACCACCCCCACTGACTTCGCCGCATTCATGCCAGCACTCGTCGAGGCCGGGGCTCAGTTCGTCGGCGGCTGCTGCGGCTCATCGCCCGACTTCATCCGTGAGACCTTCGAAACGCTCCGCGGGCTCCCCCGAACTCAGTCACGCTTAGACCCGGGAACCCGATCGTCGTAACCTCCGCTCCGCCCGCCATGCGCCTCAAGCTCATCAGTTGCCAAGTGTTCGAACGAGAAGTGTCCGCTGTGGTGGCACGCTCCCAAAACCAGGTCGATGTCGAGTTTCTGTCCAAGGGTCTTCATAACATCGGCTGCCTGGGCATGCGCGAACGAATCCAATCTACCATTGATGCACTTCCCCCAGACTATGACGCCGTCCTGCTCGGGTACGGTCTGTGCAATCACGGTCTCGCCCACATTCGCCCACATCACGCCCCTCTAGTGCTCCCCCGGGCTCATGACTGCATCACCCTCCTACTCGGAAGCAAGGAGCGTTATCTCGACTTCTTCAACGCAAACCCAGGCGCTTTCTTCCGCAGCAGTGGATGGATCGAACATGAAACGAATCCAGAACAACTCGAGCAGCTCTCCATCTCTCGACGCAACGGCATGGACTCCAGCCTCGCCGACCTGATAGCCCGCTACGGCGAGGAGAACGGTCGCTATCTCTGGGAGGAACTCGCCCGCTCTTCCGATCACTACAGCCAACTCAATTTCATCGAAATGGGGACCGAACCCGATGACCGGTTCGAACGTCACGCGCTCAGCGAAGCCAAGCACCGGGGGTGGGAGTTCTCCAAAACGCAAGGGGATCTCTCCTTGCTCCAACGGTTCGTCGATGGTCCTTGGGCCGCATCCGAGTTCCTCGTCGTGCCTCCGGGCCACCAGATCGTGCCGCGCTACGACGGCGAAATCGTCGACTGTGAACCCTTCGCAACGCCTACCCAGCCGCCCTCTACTTAATCCCAGGTCAAAAAGCCTCCCGATGCCATGAATTCCCGCGAACGTGTTCTCGCTCATCTCGCCGGGCAACCCGTAGATCAACTGCCTCTAATGCCCATCACGATGCAGTTCGCCTGCAAACGTACCGGGGCGCGATACCGCGATTACGCAACCCAACACCGCATCCTAGTCGAAGGTCAACTGCACATCGCTGAGGAGTTCGGGTTCGATTACGTCAACACCATGTCCGACCCAACCCGCGAGGCCGCCGATTGCGGTGCGGTCGTCGAGATGTTCGAAGACTCCCCGGCCGCGATGGTTGAAGAGCAATCCTTGCTCATCGACCCCTCCTCCCTCGCTTCCTTGACGGTTCCCGACCCCTACGGCGGCGGCCGGATGCACAATAGCATTCAAGCGATCGCTTTGTTTAAAGAGCGGCTCCACGGAGATAAAATCATCGAGGGTTGGGTCGAAGGTCCCATAGCCGAGGCCGCCGACCTCCGCGGAATCAACCGGCTGATGCTGGACTTCTACGACGACCCAACATTCGTCCGCGACCTCTTCGAATTCGTCGTCGCCATGGAACTTCAGTTCGCTCGGGCTCAGATCGATGCCGGTGCCGATCTCATCGGCGTTGGGGACGCCGCCGCCTCCCTGGTAGGCCCCGCAATCTACGAGGAGTTCGTCTGGCCCTACGAGAAGAAGCTCATCGACGGTCTCCACGCTCTCGGAACCCATGTCCGCCTTCACATCTGCGGCAACACACGCTTCGCCCTCCCCGGAATGGGTCGGCTGGGCTGTGCGATCGTCGACCTCGACTCGCTCTCGCCGCTGTCCGAAGCCCGCAACAAGATGCCATCCACACAAATCCTCCTCGGCAACATCAACCCTGTCACCATCCTTCGCGACGGCACGCCAAAGGCCGTGTTCGACGCGATCGAACGATGTCACACTCAAGCTGGAAGTCGCTATATCGTGGGCGCAGGCTGCGAAATCCCCGTGGATACGCCTCCAGAGAACGTTCGTAGTCTCCAACGCTACGCCCAACTCCACCAGCCTTAAGCTCAAGTCTCACACCCATCCTGCATGGTTGTCCCCATCATCCTACTGCCCTCAGGTCTCGTTCTTCAGGCAGCCGAGGACGCACCACTCAGCGATCTCCTGTTCGAACACGGGGTCGAGTTCCCCTGCGGGGGCCACGGTCGTTGCAAAGGCTGCCGAGTCAAGGTCTCCTCCTCAACGGTTCCCATCACGTCTGCCGACGCACAACGCTTCTCCCCAGCCGAGCTCAGCCAGGGTTGGCGTCTGTCGTGTCAGCTGCGCGCCCGAGGTCCACTTTCCCTCGAACTTGCTCAGTGGTCCTCCGCTGTCCTTGAAGATCAATCCACACTCCACGTCAAACCGGCAGAGGGTCTCGGCATCGCCATCGATCTCGGCACCACGACGATCGCCGCACAGCTGGTCGACCTTAAATCAGGTACCGTGCTCAGCGTGCGAACCGCCCTAAACGCTCAGGCACAGCACGGGGCCGACATCATGAGCCGTATCGACTTCGCCGTAAACCACGGCGGCCAGTCGCGCTTACAACAGCTCATTCGCAATCAGCTGCGCGAGCTGGTTCTCAGCCTGCTCACCCCTCAACCCACGCCGCCCTGCCCCGTTGGTGAGATCGTCGTCGTCGCAAATACCGCCATGCACCATCTGTTCTGCGGCTTGGATCTCACGCCGCTTTCTACCTACCCGTTCGAGTCTCCTCACGACGGTGAGTGGCGCTCCACCGCTGGAGAGCTGGGCTGGGTCGATTCGGTCTCGCCCGGCTCACCTCCCGCTCTACCCAGCTCAACGTCCATCCGGTTTTTAGGCGGGCTCGGGAGTTTCGTCGGCAGCGATCTCACCGCCGGAATTCTCGCCACCCGCATGCACGAACGTCGCGAGCTGACACTGCTGATCGACCTCGGCACCAACGGCGAGATTGTTCTCGGAAACCGTGACCGGTTCCTCTGCACGTCCACCGCCGCCGGACCGGCCTTCGAAGGAGCCCGCATCACCCACGGAATGCGCGCCGCCACAGGGGCCATCGCTGAGGTGCACCTCGTCGGTCGTCAGCTCCAATGTCGGGTAATCGGCTCCGTGCCGCCCCGAGGGCTCTGCGGCAGCGGTCTCGTCGACGCCGCCGCCTGTGCCCTCGATCTCGGCATGCTTCAACCTGACGGCCGCCTCCCCCACGGCAACCCTATACTCCTCGCACCCCCCATCTCCGTTTCCCAGTCCGATATCCGAGAGCTTCAACTCGCAAAGGGGGCCATTGCCGCCGGGGTTCGAACGTTGCTTCAGCAATGGGGCGCAGCCGCTTCCGATGTCACCCAGGTCTGGCTCGCTGGGGCTTTCGGCAATTATCTCAATCGCATATCCGCCCAACGGATCGGCCTCATCGAGTTCCCACCCGAGATCGTCCATCCCGTCGGCAACACCGCCCTGCTCGGGGCTAAGCTCGCCCTCTTTCTCGACTCTTATCCCCCTGACTCAAACCAGCATGTGCTACGATCTATCCGCTCGCGTTCTCGCCACGTACCGCTGAACGACGATCCACAGTTCATGGACGATTTCGTCGATTCCATGGCTTTTCCCAAACCCTCACCACCGCCGTAGGCCGTGTGCCCTCACACGGCGTTGCCTCCATCGCCAATGGCGATACGCCGCATGTATTAGGCTCTGTTCCGAAGGTCTGCGAATTCGAGTTCGAAGGGGATCAGGGGCCAACCACGCGCGCGCGCACCAAGAATACGCCACCCTGTCTCTTGCCCTCTTGCCAAGAAACGCTCACTGATTTCCATACAACGGTTGTCCAAAACCCTCCCATTCTAGAACAATCCCTATCCATGAACACCTCGACGGCTAGCGCGGTCCTCGTTTCATCATCCGACACTCCAAGACCACAACAGCCCCAACCAACCATGCCCCCGCTCTGTGCTATCCGTTCGCTCCCGGTGTTCCTCACCTCCGCACTGCTCGCGACTCTTACCTTGGTTACTCAGGCCGCCGAGCATCGTTTCGCATGTGCTGACTACATCCAGGGCAAGGTCTTCATCGTGGATTCCGATGGCAAAGTGGAATGGGAATACCCCGCCCCAAGCTGTAATGAGCTGTGGGTCTTGCCCAATGGCAACCTGCTGTTCACCACTGGCCACGGTGTCCGCGAGGTCACCCGCTCAAAACAGGTCGTCTTTAGCTACGATTCAAAAAGCGAGATCTACGCCTGCCAAAGGTTGCCCAACGGAAATACGTTCGTCGGGGAATGCAATGCCGGCCGATTGCTGGAGATCGAACCTCAGGGTGCCGTCGCCAAAGAGATCCGCCTCCTCCCCGAAGGTAAAGACGGTGGGCACCTCTTCATGCGCAATGCGCGTCGTCTCGAGAACGGCCACTATCTGGTCACACTCTACATCGACCACGTCGTTCTTGAGGTCGCTGGAC
>Ga0172367_10009417_pt1 | contig 10720 bp, 8 predicted proteins | sample Lak10m_FD_114542 | JGI IMG/M metagenome (GOLD analysis project Ga0172367, IMG submission 114542) | Freshwater microbial communities from Kabuno Bay, South-Kivu, Congo - kab_022012_10m | ecosystem: Environmental > Aquatic > Freshwater > Lake | place: Democratic Republic of the Congo: South-Kivu...
CGGAAAATTTGGAAAAAAAGGAAGTACCCTCCAGATCCTTGAAATTGGCCTGCACCAGCTCCGCGGCTGGGGTGCTCATGCGGCGGATGTTGCCGGAGCGGTCGCAAAGGATCCACGGGGCCTGCAGTTTTGCAAGGATGAGGTCCAGTTCGGACAAGCGGGCCTCCAAGGATTTTTTCTGAAGGCTGGCCCAAAAGGCCAGCAGGCCACCCAGCACCACGGAAATCGTGCGGATGTGCGGATACATCGAGCTGTCCTTGATGATCCAGTAGCTTTCAGCGGCGAACAGGGGAATGGCGAAGAGGATGAGGCGGGGGGAGCCGAGAAAAACGAGCCCAGCGAGGCAAAGAATCGCGAGAACAGGGGCCAGGGTCTGTTCGCTGTAAAAGTAGGCCACGGCGCGATCGATCCCGTAGATCGCGGCCATCGAGCCCACTAGAATAATTATCCGACCAAAAGTATTTACCATGGCAAACAATATATCCTAAACAGGACAGCTCAAAGCCTTTAGGTAAGTCTGGTTAATTTTATCCATCCAAACTTTCCGGTTAAATTCATTAAGGATTCTACCTCGGCCCGATTCACCCATGGAAACACAAGCCTCCGGGGCTGAAATCAGTTTTTGGATTTGTCCAGCCAAGGATTCCGCGGAAAAAGGCTCAGCCAGCAAGCCGTCTTTACCTTCTTTGACCACTTCCGCCATAGCCCCTAGGCGATTGGAGACGAACGTCCGTCCATTGGTCCACGACTCAAGAAATGTTAAGGGAAAGGGCTCGCTCCAAATGGAGGGGATTACGGAAAAGGCGGTCTGACGCCAAGCCTCCCGCTGTTGATCCCTATCCAAGAACCCAAGAAAATCGACATTGGTTAACCTCAGCGAACCGGCCAAAGCCCGGAGTTTGGGAAGTTCCGGACCGTCGCCAGCGATGCGGAGCCTGCGGGTGGACGGAGGCAGTAGTTTCCAGGCCCGCAACAAATGGTCGACCCCTTTTTCCGGAGAAAGACGGCCCAAGAAAAGCACGTCCCCCTGCGGGCACGGGGCCAGTGGATCGCCCTTGGGTTCATAGAAATGGGGAATCACGTGAACCCTTTCCTCGGGCAGGCCGATTTCTACATGCTTTTTCCGCTGGGCCTGACTCAGGGCGACCCAAGCCGCCACCCTTTGAAAGGAACCGATTTGCCGGATACGCAACGTGATAAGGGCCGCCAGACCGCTCACCAACCGGCTGTCGTGCCAGCAGGCAGTCTGGAAGGCAGGCCAGAAGTTACCCCCCAAGCATCGCTCGCAACGTTCGCCGTGATTCAGGAAAAATCCGTTAATGCAGCCCATCCGGTAGTTGTGCAGATAATGAACAATCGGAACGCCAAGGGAAAAGGCCGTCTGGTATACTGAGGGAGAAAGGCCAGGGAGGACGTTGTGAACCTGCCACAAATCGAATTTTCCGATCTCCTGATATCTCCTCAGCCGGCGGGCTACCGGCAGGTTGTGAAAAGCCCGGAAAGGTGCCGAGATCCGGGTCAGGGGAGTGGAGCCCAGCAGTTCGTCGGTGGAGCCTAGAAAATACTCGACCTCATGCTGCTGCTGCAAAGCATCCCCGATTCGGTAGATAGAATTTTCCTCTCCACCCGGGTTCAGGTAGCGGCTGAAAACTTGAAGAATCTTGAGCCGCCGCATGCGAATAGCTTATGGCGTCTGATGCAGAGAATAAAGCACAAGAGAAGCGCCGCGATTTTTGATTCTGGATGTTAAATTTTGGATTTGAGGAAAAAGATGGAATTTAGGCTTGAACAGAACAGGATTGTGAGATGGCAAAAGAAAATCTGATACGCGATGAGGCATTCGACTTTGCCCTGCGGATCATGAAGCTTGCGAAAAGGCTTAGGATGGAGAGAGAGTTTGAGCTTAGCTCTCAGCTTTGGAGGGCGGGCACCAGCATTGGTGCAAATGTAGAAGAGGCACAGGCGGCCCAGAGCCGGGCAGATTTTCATTCCAAGATGACGATTGCCTCCAAGGAGGCCCGGGAGGCTCTGTATTGGCTGCGGTTAGTGGAGAAAGGGGAAATTCTTTCGGCAAAGGATTTGGATTCAGCCAAAGCACAATGCGAAGGCATGGTTCGGATTTTGACTTCGATTGTGAAGACTTCCCGGGCGGTTCCAGCGGAATTAAAAATCAAGCACCCATCATCCAAAATCCTGTGAAACAGGTGGATTTTACCATCGTTACCCCCAGCTTTCGGCAGTTGGAGCAGCTGGAATGCTGCATCGCTTCGATTGCCGACCAAGAGGGCGTTTCTGTGGAGCATATTGTCCAAGATGGGGGAACCGAGGGTTTCGCAGAGTTTTCCAAAAAAATGTCGGAAAGGTGGCCGGATCGAGCGGGGTATCGAAGGGTCATGGTCTCAGAGCCGGATCAAGGGATGTACGATGCGATCAATCGGGGGCTGAAAAGGGCAACAGGATCGATCTGTGCCTATTTAAATTGTGACGAACAGTATTTGCCCGGGGTTCTCAAGACAGTTCTGCAAAGGTTTAAGGGTTCATCCGATGTGGATTTATTTCTTGGAGATGTGGTGGTGGTAGATGGTGAGGGTAAACCGATTTGTCATCGCAAGATGATCCGGCCCGGCTTGGCGCACACTTGGACTTGCCATTTCGGTGCGCTGACGGCGGGAATATTTTTTCGGCGTAAAGTGATCGATCGGGGCTTGTTCTTTGATACCAGTTATCGGGCGGCGGCAGATGCCGAATGGTTTTTGCGAATCCTGCAATCTGGATTGGGAGTGGAACCACTTAGGACCACCACGTCCGCCTTTATGGAGGGAGGAGACAATCTTGGATTAAGTGCAACGGCCATTTCGGAGCGCACGCGATTGACCCGATCCGCGCCAGTTTGGATGCGGGCTCTACGGCCCTGGTGGGTAGTATGGCATCGAGCGCGCCGTGTGGCGGCAGGGGCTCATCGCGCTGAGAACATCACTTATGCCGTCCATCTGCTGGACAATCTGAAAAGAACGAGTTTTTCTGTGAAAAAACTCAGAACGACCTGGCCGGGTCGAGTCTGGAACTATTAAGAGAACGATACCGCGCACTATCTTAAGCCGCTAAATTCTTTCAGCTACCGGTTGGGACAAGAGGGCGGGGGTGGGCTCTGTCTGCTGGCCCCCTAGATCAATTGGCAGAACTTCATTTTTCGAACGCAATTTTTCACTGGCCATTAGGATCGCGGCGATTGGGCACAGCTGAGAAAGCGCCGGGCCCAAGTCTCCAAAAACGATAAAAAAGGACGCCGATGTCTGCACAAGAAGAGCAAAAGCCCAGATCTGAATCGGCTGAACCTCTGTTGGGCGCACGGAAAGAATTGAGCGGATGGAAAACAAGATAAGGCTCAAACATAAGGCGACGAAAAAAGCAGTACCGATGGTGCCCACGACCAGCAAGGCGCAGATATCGCCCTCGTGGGGCTGTTTGAGTTCGATGTAAGAACGAACGTCGCCGTATTCGTCGCGCTCGGACAAGGCGGCGACGCGAAGAAAAAGCTCCGTTTGTCTTTTTGCCAAATTGGGATCGAACTCGTAGCCATCTCCCAGCCAAGGGTGCTTGGGGAAGTATTCGGCGAAGAAAAGCTCCCGAACTCTTTGACGCCACTCGCTTGAGCCTTTCGCCTCCCCCTTCGCCCTCTCACTCCAGGCCCCCGGGAGAAAGGAGAGCGCGCGCTGGATTCCGGCGGGATATTCGAACATGGTCCCCTGCGTTCCTGCGATGGCGAGAGCACCACTCAGAGCAAGGGGCAAAAGAAGAAAGACCCGCATTCTGGCGGTCGCGAAAAGGCCGGCAGCCAGGACAACCAAATAGTTAAAAACAAAGCTACGAAAGCCGCTGATGGCCGTGAGAAAAAAGCCTAAAATCAAAGATGGAATCACCCACAACTTCGAAGGATTCAACCACTTCTGAACGGGAAAATAAGCCAGAATCATCAATCCCCAAGCGGCACCTAATCGTCCGAAGGCATGAAAGCGGGTGATGCCCTCCTCCCCACCGAAATTTCCAGCCAGACCTTTACCAAACTCGCCAATATTCACAGCACTATAGACGCGATACACATATGGGGCCGTTCCAGGAAGCCAGGTAGTCAGCGTATCTGGAATTAGATCCATGAAGACACCGGCAAAGTAGAGGAAGGGAACCTTCTGGAAGTCCCGATATGAAGATCCTGAGAAGGAAAAGAGAATGGGAATCGCCAGCATGGACATGGCGATGGAGAAGTACTTCCGGCCGCCCCAGCCAGTCCCACCAAGAGCACGGATCCCGATGTCGCCTGAACTGATCCAATGGTAAAGTAAAACTGCCAGAAGACCGGAAAGAGGCAACCAAAGGGCGGCCGGGCCGAACTTCCAACCGACATCACGCCCCATCACAATTTGAATCAAAATGTAAGCAAAGACGGCCATCACGGCTGTCTCCTGCATGGAGAAATTTAAAGGGAGAAAATTGAAACGCCCTTCAATCGGCAGGGAGAAAGGAATGACCATCCAACAGCGATCTTTTAGGACAAACAAGAAAACCAGAAGGGCGCCCACGGCCAAGATGCCCACGAAGGGCAGGGTATTGCCACCCAATAGCTCTGAGGTCATCCAGGGGGCGGCAATAAAGAATGCCAGAACCACCAGACCGATACACAGCTTCTGAACAGTCAGATTCTGCACCCCTTAAACATAAGGGCGCGCCTTGCGCTGTGCAAAGGGTTCTGACGGCAAGTGACAGGCTGGGTTCTTTACCCTTACAATATGGCGCTTGAAAGTGCTCTTCGATCATCCCAACCCGTTTTTTTTGGCCCATGGCGGGTTCCAGACTCAGATTGAACAGACCAAGTTAGCTTTAGAGCGGTCAGGTGTCGCAGTGGATTGGCTTCGCTGGTGGGATTCTGATCAAAAAGCTGACCTGATTCATTACTTTGGCCGACCCCATCCTGCCTACATCCAGCAGTGCCATGAAAAGGGCCTCAAAGTGGTGATGGCTGAATTATTGACGGGGTTGGGATCGCGTCCGGCGGGAGCAAGGAAAATCCAAAAGACTTTGATGGCCGTGGCCCGCAGAGTCCTACCCTACGATTTTGTCTCGCGCCTGGGGTGGGATGCTTATCGGAAGGCCGATGCGGTGATTGCCCTGACGGAATGGGAAAAAAAACTGATGGCGGAGATGTTCTCCGCACCCCTTTACAAGACTCATGTGGTGCCCAACGGTGTGGAACAGATTTTTTTAGAGGAACGGGGTAATCCGGTCCGGGGGGATCATTTGGTGACGACCGTGACGATTACCCCAAGAAAAAGGGTGGTGGAGATGGTGCGCGCCGCCGCTTTGGCGAGGGTCAAGCTCCGCGTCATCGGCAAGCCTTACCACACTCAAGATCCGTACTATTTGCTTTTCTTAGAGGCCCTTCAAGAGGCCCGGCCTTGGGTGGAGTATGTCGGACCGATCGAAGATCGTGCTGTCCTTGCCGGGGAATATCGAAAAGCCGCTGGATTCGTTCTTTTAAGCGCGATGGAAAGCCAAAGCCTATCGGCCCTTGAGGCGGCGGCTTGCGGGTGCCCGCTCCTTTTGACTGATCTGCCTTGGGCTAGGGATACCTTTGGATCGCAAGCTTTCTACTGTGCGTTGGACCGCCCTGAAGGAACCTCGCTTGGTTTTAAGAAATTTATGGCCTCGATAAGCTCAGCGCCTGTCTTTCAAGGAGTCTTAGGGTGGAATGAGGTGGCTGCCCGCCTGTCCGGTATTTACCGAACAGTGATTAAGTTTTGATAAATCTCCAAATGTTTTTGGGCGATGGTTTTGGGGTGGTATCGATGGCTTTCCCAGCTGTCCATAGAAACACGATTACCTGATTTCCTTTCGGCCTCGATTGCCTGCCGCCACCCAAAAGGTGAGAGGGCTGAAACCAGGCGAATTTTTGGGTAAAATTTCGCAAAATCAGGAAGTCCCCCAGTTCGAGTTGCCACAACCGGCAGACCTCGAATCATAGCCTCCGCAACCACCAAGCCAAATGCCTCCTCCGTAGGGAGGTGAACCAATAAGTCAGACTCGTCCATTTTTTGGATTAGGTCTTTCGCGGGAAGCTCCTCAAGGTGCTCCGCCCAGCCTTGTGATTTTGCTTCGGTCATTTCCTGTAAAAATTGCCTTGCATAGGGATGATCCGGATTTGCGCGACCGACCCAAACACATGATTTCACCGGACAGTTTGCGTGGTGACGCCAATCACGAAGGAACCGTAGAAATTCTAATGGCTGTTTATAGGGGGAGATAACCCCCACCGTTAAAAGACGGAGACCCATCTTGGGGGGGCTTGATGACTTGCGCGGGAGGTCAAAAAAAAGCGACCGGACCGCATTTGGAACAAGGTGGGTTCGAGGATTTAAAGGGAAAACCTTTGATTCGGTGTAGTGCGAATTACAAAAAACCCCGCCGGTTTTTTTTAGGACCCACGCCTCAAGAAGAGACTGCAGTCCGTAATAAGAAAATGGAGACGCACCCAATTGCTTTGCCACCGAGCGGATATTTCCATGAAGAGTAAGCAGGTTTGGGAATCCGCTGGTGACTGCTTCTACGGCACAATCCCTCTCCGTGCCCTGTCCATGGACCAAGTCGGGTTTAAGTTGGGACAGCTTGGTCCGAACAGCCCGCACGCAACCGAGATAACCGGCTCGAAGCCAACCCCAGCGAGGAACCAACAAAGAATGGAAAAAAATATTCTTTCCGAGCATGGCAGGCGCTTCGACTTCCTTTTGAGTGCAAGACAAGACATGAACCTCAAGGCCGTCTAAGCCGTCCATACCCTCCAAAAGAGCTTCGGGAGCCGTGCCGAAATAGGGCCTACGGATCGAGTAGAGCCGCGTATTTTCACGATTGTCAGTGGTGCAAACAGCAACCCTTAGTGATTTTTTATCCCGGGGCTCATTGATCTTATTCCGTTTCATCGCGCTTTTTTAGCGTTGCCTTATAAAAAAAGTTTTAAAAGCGCGCAAAGAAGGAAGGTCACAGCTGAAAAAAATATGGCGACGCCTGGCCAAAAACCCCTTTTGGGCAAATAACAATCCTTGGAAATAAAAATGACGGTACGGCAGTTCCATAAAAAAGAGCCCAACAGCGGAGCCAAGGCCAGGAGAATCGCAAAGATTGAAAGTTTCGGCTCCAGAAAAAGCAGAGATAACAGAGCTCCTAGCCCGAGAAGGTCGAGCAGAGGGCCCCAGCGGATTTGTGGCCAGAGGAGTAAAATTCTTGTCTGCTCAGCAACACCTTTTGAGAGAGTGGTGGTGACCAGCCAAAGTGCGACTCCCCAGGTGGCTTCCGTTGGCCAAACCAGACTTCCTTTTGTCCACCAGCTTATAAATGGCTCGTTTAAAAAAATAATAAGAGACGCAAGCAACATGGCGAAGATCATGGCTGCCCCAAATACGCTAAAAAACCTTTGTCTCATTTGGGCGGGCTGACTCTTTTCCACCAACTCGCTCAGGCCCCCAAAAGAACTTTCAAAAAACTTGGAGAGAACCTGGGAAAGAACCGTGGCGATTTTTGCTCCGACATTCCACAACGCCACCCCCTCCAACCCAAAAAGGCGCGAAAGAACGGTCGATTGCAAAAGCCCGGCCAAGGTGGAAAAAATAGGATTGCTGGCGAAGCCTGCGCTCTCTTTGAGCAAACCTGGAATCAGGCCTCTAACCCCCGTGGTACGAGAAAGAAGCGTGGAAAGCCCGCCAAGGCTTCGCACCCCCCAGAGGGACGTTAAGCTTGAAGCAACAGTCTGAAAAAGATTTCCCAAGAGCACGGACCAGAGTCCCCACTCCATTTGGAAGCCACCCCAGGTAAGCAGAATCGCTACCCCAAATGAGGCTGAACTAACCAGATAATTTGCCTCGAACCGCTGTGCTGCCAAAAGGATGGAGCTAAAAGGCCGGACGGGAAAGCCGATCCCAACCAAAAGGCATTGAGCCAGAAAAAGCTGTGCAAAAAGCGGTTCTAGAGCTCCAGAAATTTTGAAAAGACTGGCCCACCAAGAGCCACTGAATCCAAAAAGACAAATGAAGAGTCCTTGCAGTGTGGAAAGGAGCAGGGTGGCCTGGAAACGCGGTGCCAGACGCCGGAAGTCCCGCTCACTCACCGGGCCGACGAACTGCCGAATGGAGAGCGCCGACAGCCCGGCATCCACCACCGTCAGATACACGCCCACCTGAGCGACCAGCAACCAAAGACCCAACATCTCCGAGTTTTCAAAATGCAGTACCAAGGGAATAAGAAACAAGGAATAAAGGGTGGCTGCCCCGAGATTTACGAAGGAGGTCAACAGGGTGAGGAAGAATCTCCCCGTGCGGGTTTGCAAATTAAAAAACCCCTTTAGATGCACGCTTCTCATCATCTTAGGAAACCGGGCAGATACAAGTTTAGGGCAGGGCTTGTGCCAGAATTTTGTTTGGGGAACCATAAAAACTCCTTAAGATTCCATAATCGTGCCTAGGTTAATTTTTTTGGGTCTCTTGATAGTACTGGCCGCCTATCAAGCCTTTACCTGGTTTGCGGGCTACCCTGCCTACCGGGATCACCATTTGGGCGCAGCGCGTATTTTTGCCGAGAAAGGCATCTCCACCCAGAACTGCCAGATTGTTGGTTTTAACGCTAACCAGATGCCCACCGTACAAGAAATTCCGGCATGGCAGGCTGGGGCCGCTTTCTTCATCAGGTTGCTAGGAGGGTCGGAATTGGGGGCCAATCTCTTTTCCCTTTCTTGTTTCCTGCTCGGTCTTTGGCCTCTTTTCCAAATTGGCAAACGGTGTCTGGGCCTCCAAGGGGCCTGGTGGTGTCTCATCGCCTATCTCGCCCAGCCGGTGGTTTTTGATTTTTCTGGGTGTGCATCAGCGGACGGAATGGCCATGACGGCCTCGCTTTGGGCTTATGAAATATTGTGGAGGTTTTCCCGCCAAGGGGGTTTTGCCTTGGGCCTGGGAGCAGTCATTTGCTGCGCCTTTGCCGCTTTAATGAAATTGCCTTTTTTCATGGCGGCCGGAATCGCCTTGGCAGCGGGCCTGGCCATGGAGAAGGATTTCCAGCCTAAGCTGTGGGCGCGATTGGTTGGCGTCGGTCTTGTGACGGGATATGTTTTTTTCTTATGGACCCGCTACACAGACTCTTTGCTGGCACAGGCAGAGTGGCCTTTCGTAGACCTTCGGATCAGCCACAATCCTGAGATGATCTACTGGTATTTTGGCGACTTGGCTTACCGACTGTCCCCGGCCACGTGGATCAAGGCAGCTTGGCGTATTGGAAACTCAAATTTTGGCAGCTTTTTTCTTATTCCCGTGATTATTGGGGGCTTTTGTCTTGTCCGGAATCGAGAGGGAAGGGCGTGGCTCATCGGTTTTATTGCGACCACCTTGGTGTTTGCTCACCTTGTCCTCCACCATAGTCACTACTTCTTAATGCTCGCCCCGGCCTGTGCGCTGGCGCTTGGCGGTGTGCTGGCCTTAGCGGAAAAGCAATTTTTTTCGTCCCTCAACCGTTTTCGGGGTTTGGCTTATGTTGGCGTTTTTGTCGGTCTGACGGGATCCTTATTTCAAGGGATGATCGGGAGGGAAGTCGTCGGCCAATTCGACGCTTACCCCAAACAGGTCGCTGAGGTTGTGGCCCAACACACCGTTCCAACAGATCGGCTCCTGGTGGTGGGGGGAGGGTGGGGCGGTGATACTTTGCAACGCTCACGTCGCTCCGGTCTTTCTATTTGGGACACGAAAAAATTGGATGAACCCGCTTGGTGTCAGGAAGCCATCAGCAAAGGCTTCAACAAAGTTGTCATCATTCTGGATTCTCCCTTGCTGGTCGCCCTGCAAAAAACCAACCCCGGAATGGCAACCTTCGAGAGAAAGAGCTTTGAGCACTTCCTTTCTCCCGCGGCCCGCGAATTGCGGTTAGTCTTTAAGGACGAAAACGTATTAATCTTAAGCCTGCCAAAAACATGAGCCATGAATCTTGGCGATTGATCGTGCTAGGCAAAGAGAAGCATTTTCCGAGCCGAAGGATAAAAAGCCCGCTCGCCCACTGCGTCCTTTCAAGCTTGCCTGACATAATCCCCCCGACTGAAATACTTTTCCAACCAAAGATATAGCACGATGAAAAGATACCGGCTGCCCATTTCCCTAATTTTTAACTTGGCGATCCCGGTCTTGCGATTGCGCCAGGTGATGGGAATGACGGCACACGAGTAACCACGGATAATCGCCTTCAGCGGTAGTTCCACCGTAAGGTTGAAATGCGGCGATAGAAACGGCCGCAGTCCGTCCAAACAGGTTTTTCGGTAGGCCTTGAAAGCGTTGGTGGTGTCGTTCAGGCCGTGGCGGAAAAGAAGCCGGATGTAAAAGTTGGCCAGGCGGTTGATCAGCCACTTCACGGGCGGGTAGTCGATAGTTCCGCCGCCCTTGAGGAAGCGGCTTCCAAAAACGCAGTCGTAGCCCTCATTTAGCTTTTCCCAATACCTTGCCACGTCGCGACAGTCGTCCGATTCATCCGCCATCATGATCACGGCGGCATCGCCGGCCATGCTGTCCAGCCCCCTGACAATGGCGCGGCCGAAACCGTGGGGGGCCGGGTTTTTTACCGGTCGAAGGGCTTCGTCCGTTCTTGCGCATTCCTGCAGGATCTCCCAAGTGCGGTCGGTGCTTCCGTCGTCGACCACCACAATCTC
>Ga0172367_10009418_pt1 | contig 10717 bp, 9 predicted proteins | sample Lak10m_FD_114542 | JGI IMG/M metagenome (GOLD analysis project Ga0172367, IMG submission 114542) | Freshwater microbial communities from Kabuno Bay, South-Kivu, Congo - kab_022012_10m | ecosystem: Environmental > Aquatic > Freshwater > Lake | place: Democratic Republic of the Congo: South-Kivu...
ACTGAATTTGAATGATATTATAGTAAATCCCCAAACCTATACCTGCTGGAATCAGGATATTTTTATTTATTCCAATTCAGATCGTGAAATCTTTAAAAAAATTAATATTGCTCAGCTGGCGAATACTTTTGCTCCCAATTTGTATTTTGCTCCTGAAGAGCAATATTTTCCGGCCTCCTTGGATTACATTTTTAATAAAATTGAAAAGCACCAAAAACTAGACGAACAAAATCTATTAGTTCAGGGCACGCCGGATAATCTATGCTGTAATTTTGAAAAATTAATAAAATTTTCTCAGCTTGCAGAATTTATAAAAACCCACGGAAATAACAATTATTTAGTCAACATGGGTTATGAAGGCAGTCTAAGTATTCATGGCCCCAGCTATATGGCCGCCCGCTTTGGAGAGGGGAAAAGGGTACCTACTGACCAAGCACAAGTCACCGTTTATTACTCACTGATTCCCAGTAGAATTCAACACCATTTATTTTACCTCAATTTCCATACTCTTTATACTTATGATTCAAAAGGCGGCGATGTTTCTGGCCGTTCTGGATCAACGGGGATAGCTGGCCATGCTTTTGATCGTGAAAGTGTAACAATCAAACTCAACATTTCTGATTCCGCTCAAGTAACTCCTATAAGCATTATTTATGGAGCTCATTTGCCAGGTCAAACCTTAGCGTTCCTCGATTCGAATTCCAAACCCAAATGGACCTGGATAGGGGATTCCCTGGAGGTGCCCTGGACTGAGGCCATTAATAAGATGGGATTGGATCAACATCCTCTTGTTGCAATTGCCCGAGGATCTCATGCTATCTACCCCAAATTGGGAACCTATGGAGTCCTTTGGGGTGGGATTCCCATCCTTAAAGAGTCCGCTGGTGGCGGCGATATGGTCCTTCCACCCCTATTAAAGGACCTTCCTGCAGATAAACTTCCTTCAGAATTCTCTCAAAAAAATAGTCAAAGCAAAAAATATTATAAGCTCCAAGATCTAAAAATTGTTGACTTTGAGCCAAATAGTGAAACGGCGCCACTGGCATTTAGTGGATACTGGGTTACCATTTTTATGGGAAAAGCCGATGGAAAGTTTCCGCCCTTCACCGACCGGGAAAAAAATCCCGATGCTTATTCGGAACAGGCAGCAAAACCAGGTCAGCAGAGCAAATTGCCCTCTATTTCAGCCTGGTAGAATTGTTTATTATCTAACGATGGCAGAGATACCACCCTTTACCTTATAGATACTTCCAGATAAAGTTCCATTGTTTCCACCGCTGCCAATTCCAGATGTAAAATGACCATCTAAAGCATAGACTTTTCCTTTGAGAAAGCGACCCGACTGACAGCTTCCACCTACTGCCGCCAATGAATTAGTGGCGACTGCTATGGATTTCAAGCTTTCATTGGAACCTCGAATGTAAACTTTTTCAATGGCGCTCCTTTGAATACCAAAAGTATTAGCAAGCCAACTGCCAGAAATAGAGAATTTAAACTTACCATCATCCACACAGCTTGTGTCTTGATTAACGGTAACCTGATTAATTTTTTTTCCTAATGAATCAAACAGGGATAAATCACTTGGAACTTTTACCCAATTAACTTCGTCCAGACTAACTTCAAAAAATTTAACTGTTAAATGGCAGGTTCCAGACATTTCTGAGTACATCAAATCGCAACTGCCTCCATTTACAGTCTTTGAATTTGCAACGACAGGTGCAGGTATGGTCTTACCAAAGGAAGAAACACTCACTTCTCCCTTGGTACAAGAAAACATCAAAAGACTTATTAAAAAACAAAACCATATAAAACTTGCCCGCGATAATTCGTAACGTTCCATATGTGCCATCCTTATCGTTAACTCAATCACCTATACCAGGTCCGATGACTTCGTATCCCATCGTTGCTCGGTCGGTCCCTTTGTGCGGCCTGCAGGGAGCAGGCCTCCTCATCTCCCTCGGTCACGCCTTGGGCTGCTTTGTCATCGAAATTGGTATTATCTGTATCTCTTATCGGCAAAGGTTATAAAATAATTAACTAAAATATTTTTCAAACTTGAAGAAATAATAGCAATTACAAATAATTTTAAGGCATTATCGTTAAATTGTATCTTATTGAAACAAAAACGTATACACAAACAGGAGCTAATTAAAAGTTGCCCTTAATTCAATTAGTTTTATTTCTAAATATTCCAATTTTTCCATTTCTCCCAGCATCGCATCTTCTAAATTTTCAATGGCTTTCGAACAAGTTGCTAATTCCTTTGCCCTTTCCTCGGCCTTCAGGCCTTGCGCTGCCAACAATTCCAAACTCAAATGATCCCGCAGTTGCACTTGTTGGGCAATTTGCTTTTCATAACCTGAAATAGTTTTCTGTACCTCCTTAATTTCTGAAGAAAGTGCCTTTGAAGCTTCTTTGTAATTGAATTTTTTAGTTCCGTTAGCGTTCTCAATTTCGATTTTTCTATTTTCTTTTTTAAATTTTCCAGAATCTAAAGCTTCGGTCTGGTTAGAAACTTTCGAAGAATTCAGATCACCCATAACTCCTTTTTCGAGACTCCATACATATTCATCATAATTTCCTGGATAAACTTGAACTCTTCCCGATCGAACCTCTAATATTTGAGTAGCTATTCGTCGAACAAAACCACGATCATGGCTGACAACTACAATGGATCCTTCATAATTTCGCAAAGCCTCTGTTAATGCTTCTACCGTGTCAAAATCCAAATGATTCGTCGGCTCATCCATTAGCAACACTGGACACTTTTGCAATAGAATCTGCCCCATTGCCACCCGGGATTTTTCTCCCCCAGACAAAACTTTGATTTTTTTATAAAGGTCATCTCCTGAAAACAACATAGCCCCTGCAAGGTTCAATATTTCTTGTTGGTTTACTGTAGGGTGAGCCTTGGCCTGCAAACAATCTAATATTGTACTATTAAATTCTAATTCTTCTGAAACATGTTGAGCAAAATAACCCACGGTCACTTGATACCCTCTCTTCAAATTCCCAGAGAGAAGCGGTAATTTCCCAGCCAAAGTTTTCAGAAAGGTTGATTTTCCAGCCCCATTAAAGCCTACAATTCCAAGATGCTGACCTCGCTCAAGTCGTAAATGCACGTTCGTCAAAATTTCCCGTCCAGGATAGCCAATGCTTGCACCATGGATTAAAAAAACTTCTTTCCCCGTCATAATGGGGCTTGGAAGTTGAAAATGGCTTCGAACAGGTAACGCTTTTTGTTCAATAACCTCCATTTTTTCAAGCTGTTTAATACGACTTTGAGCCTGTTTAGCTTTGGTCGCTTTCGCTCTAAAACGATCCACAAAATCTTGAACTTTTTTTCTTTTTGCTTCTAAGTTGGCAATTTGAGCTTGTAAAACAGACTGCAATTCCAATTTTTGCTCAAAATAATCATCTATATTTCCGGGAAATTTAGTAATTTCACCGGCCTCTATCTCAACGGTAGATTCTGTCACTCGACGCAGAAATTCACGATCATGTGAAATTAATAGAAAGGCGGCTTCATAATTCAATAAAAATCTTTCGAGAGTCAGAACGCTTTCTAAATCAAGAAAATTAGTTGGTTCATCTAAAAGCAATAATTGAGGATCCTTAGAAACCAGCTTTAGCAATTTGACCCGCATTCGAAATCCACCACTTAAAATCTTCATTGGACTTCCAAAATGAGTATCTGTTAGCCCCAATTCCAGTCCTATTTTTTTAATCTCCCAATATGGTTTTGTATTATTATCCTGTAAAAAATCTTCAACCAAGATATCATTATTCCATTCAGATTCCTGCTCCAAGTACCCTATTCTCAGACCTGTTAGTTTAATATACTCCCCTGAATCAAGCTCATCCTGACCGACCAAAATTTTAAATAGTGTTGTTTTTCCAGCACCATTTGGCCCGATGACTCCTATATGTTCTCCCTTATTCACGGCAAGACTTACAGTTTCAAAAAGAATTTTTGCACCCAGCTGTTTAGACCCCTTATTTATTTGCAATAAATTCATTTATTTTGTTCCCCCTTTAAATCGATGAACAGAATTTCTCAGAGACCTATCTACTGTATATTAATAACGCACCTCAAATGAATCCCAAAATCTTCACTTCCTTTTCTAAAAAAAATCGGTTTAATAGTAGGTTTTAAAATCCATAAAAACGAGGGTAGTGAAGTAGCTCTGAAGCAAAATCATACTACAAAAGGGGGGACAATCCTATGGACAAAATGGGTGGAAATTCAGCAGATCAAAATTTATCCAAAAAAACAAATCCAGAGTTCTCGAGTGGGAAGATGGTAATCTTGGCTACTGAAAATGAATTTTTAATAAATTGGGTTCATGAAATTGCTGATCTTTGCCAGCCAATGGCCATTCATTGGTGCGATGGCAGTGCCAATGAAAATCAACAGTTGATTGATCAGATGGTTTCCGCAGGGACCCTGCGCCCCCTAAATCCCGAAAAGCGGCCTAATAGCTTTTTAGCTTGTTCGGACCCCTCGGATGTTGCTCGTGTTGAAGATCGTACTTTTATCTGCAGTGAAAAACAGGAAGACGCGGGTCCCACCAATAATTGGATGGATCCCCAAGAAATGCGTAAAACTCTTGGTCAACTTTTTTCTGGCTGTATGAAGGGTAGAACCATGTATGTCATTCCTTTTTGCATGGGACCAATTGGCTCTCCTCTTGCCCAATATGGAGTTGAGATAACAGATTCCCCTTATGTTGTTGTTAGCATGCGGATTATGACTCGCATGGGCTCAAAGGCCTTGGCTGCGATAAATAATAGTGATTTTGTTCGCTGCATACATACAGTAGGTATGCCTCTTCTTGAGGGACAAAAAGATGTCACATGGCCCTGCAATAACGAAAATAAATACATTGTCCATTACCCAGAGGAAAAATCTATTTGGTCCTTTGGAAGTGGTTATGGGGGCAATGCCCTTTTGGGGAAAAAATGTTTTGCTCTTAGAATTGCCTCCGTGATGGGAAGAAAAGAAGGTTGGCTCGCAGAACATATGTTGCTTCTTGGAGTTGAAAGTCCCTTCAAGGAAAAAAAATACGTTGCTGCTGCTTTTCCCAGCGCCTGTGGCAAAACTAATTTTTCTATGATGATCCCCCCCGCCGTTATGAAGGATTGGAAAGTGACGACTGTTGGCGATGATATTGCCTGGATTAAAGTCGACAAGTCCGGCCAATTGCGGGCAATTAATCCTGAAGCTGGATATTTTGGCGTAGCACCTGGGACAAGTCACAAGACAAATCACAATGCAATGGAAACCATTTCCAAAAATACAATTTTCACGAATGTCGCCCTTACAGAAGATGGAGATGTTTGGTGGGAAGGCATGACGGATACGCCACCAGCTCACCTGACGGATTGGCAGGGAAAAGCTTGGACCCCTGATTGCGGACGTGTTGCCGCCCATCCAAACGCCCGATTCACTGTTTCAGCAAGCCAATGTCCATCTATCGACAAAGATTGGGATAATCCAGCTGGAATTCCAATCAGCGCTTTTGTTTTTGGCGGCCGCAGAGCAGATATTGTTCCTCTTATTTTTCAGACAAAAAGTTGGGAACAAGGAGTTTATTTTGGCTCCACTATAGGCTCTGAAACAACTGCTGCAGCTACTGGAAAGGTTGGCGTTGTTCGACGAGATCCAATGGCTATGTTGCCCTTCTGTGGATACAATATTGGAGATTATTTCAATCATTGGCTGAATATGAAAAATAGAGCCAATGAACTTCCTCCCATATTTGTAGTTAATTGGTTCCGTAAAGATGAAAATGGAAAATTCATGTGGCCTGGATTTAGCGATAATATGCGAGTTTTGAAATGGATATTTGAACGCACCTTGGGTGAAGCAGAAGCCATGGAAACTCCTATCGGTTATATTCCACGATATGATGATTTGCACTGGGAAGGGCTGAACTTTTCAGAAGAATCTTACGCAGCCATTACCTCTCTCGATAGTAAGAAATGGGAAGATGAAATAGAATCTCACAAAGATTTCTTTTTGAAAATTAAAGAGAAACTTCCAGTTCAATTCATGAATATGCAAGAAAATGCTCTTTCACAATTTAAAAAGAATCATTAAAAAGATGAATGAATGTGGGCCCACCTATGCTGGCCCGCTTTTCGAAGTCCATAACTTTTTGGCAACAGAAAACGCCTTGTTGAGTGGTTTTTCTTGAACCGCTTTTTTACTAATAATATCTAGACCGGAAATCAGCCAATGTGACAGCAGAGGAACCGCCAAATGATAATACACTCGGCGTCCTTCTTTTCGCTCAATAACAACATTTTGAGCCTTCAATAAGCTCAAATGTCTCGAAGTTGTGGCCTGAGATATTTTAAGACGCTCTTGAAGTCCGCTCACATCAAGCTCTCCATGAGAGAGCTCCTCAATGATTAAAATGCGCTCTGGATGCGAAATCAAACTTAAAAATTTCGCAAGTTCAGAGGCAGCTACTTTTCGATACATACTAACTATCTCCTAATCCACAAAAAATTCAACTTCTCCAGTACTAATGTTATAAATTCCACCTACAATTTTAATTTCATTTGCAGATTCTAGATCTCTTAAAACAGCGGACCGATTTCGAATTTCACTTATTGAATGTAATACATTTCGTTTAGTTACCCAATCGGTTTTTTCGCTAGCAGAAAGAGCTTTGAACTTCAAATTAGTTTCCGGAATAGAAAACTGTATTTTGCTCAAAACCGAACTTAAATTCCCCATTTGAACCTGAGCCAACGCACCCTTAATAGCACCACAATCTGTATGACCTAAAACAACAATGGCCTTGGCACCTACAACTTTACAACCAAATTCAGCACTTCCGAGAATATCATCATTAATTATATTACCCGCAATACGGATACTAAAAACATCCCCTAATCCCTGATCAAAAACAATTTCAGCGGGGGCCCTGGAATCCATACAACTGACGATTACAGCAAATGGATGCTGACCAGCACGGGTTTCATTAACTTGCTGAAGTAAATTCCGATTCACTTTTAAATTGTTAGTAAATCTTTGATTACCCTGTTTCAAAAGAAGAATTGCTTCTTCCGGTGTGATTTGTTCTTGAAGTTCCTTAGTTAAGGTTCGCATATAAATAATCCTCCCATTTATGTGTTGCTTTATTATATGTAATAAAGTACATATATGAATATATAACTTTTTAAAGTTTTTGCAAGTAAAAAGTGAAAGGATTAAATATGTATGCTCTTGATCCACAAGATTATGTTAAAAAACGTTTTATTGGCTTATGGAATCTCCTTTCTTTTCAGGCGGGATTTATCAATTCCTTAGGATTCTTGGCATGCCAACGGTTCGTTTCTCATGTTACGGGATTCAGTACTCATGTGGGTATGTCATTGGGAGATGGACAATATTGGTATGCTCTCGAGCTTTTTACGGCCCCACTCTCATTTATTTTTGGGTCCTGGTTTAGTGGTTACTTGACTGTTGCAAGACGTTCCCATGGCCGGGAGCCTCGCTATGACTTAGCAACTCTTCTGATTCCAATGATACTTTTTGCAATGATGATTGGTGGATTGTGGGGCCATTTTGGAGTATTTGGCGGCCCCCATTCTTTCAAGCAAGATGGCGTACTTTTAAACACTCTTACCTTTCTCTGTGGTATTCAAAATGCTTGCTTCGCAACTTTTACCAAAGGGCATATCCGAACTACCCATTTAACTGGAATCAGTACGGATCTTGGAACAGAACTCTCTTTAACACTCCATGGAAATCTAAACCCAGAAGAAAAATTTCTTGCGATTCGTCGGAATCTACTACGGATTACGACATTTTCTTCTTTTTCTATTGGAGCTCTCTTCTCTGCACTAATCGCCCCCATCATGGGTTATTCTTCTTTTCTGATTCCATTTTCAACTTCCGCATTTGTTGCTGCACTCTTTCTCGTTCGGAGAATTAAAAATAATAATGAAATTCAAGATCAAAAAAATTAATTGGCTTGTCGTCCCCAATATTACTGGCTGCTGAACTCATCAATTGATTTTTGAAATTCACAGCGATTGTTCTGTTCTCCAACTTTGAGCTTTTCGTCCATTTGGCAATCGAGAAGCTCTGCAATTTCTGGAGTAATAAAAGACAGACGACGAATATTGTTATCGGGGTGACTTTCAAAAGACCACTTTTTTTCGATCCTTGTCAAATCAGAGGCACCCCAAAAAGGCCCTGGGCGATCGCAAAACCAAGAGGTAGAAAGGTAATTTCATTTAATGTAGTGAATACCTTCTGTTTAATATCTTGCCATTTATCGCAACTAAAAATTGGACCTTTGGCCTCGCAAAGTTGTTTAAATACCCCGCCCATTTCTGTTTCCATCAATAGATCATTGGCTCTGGATATTGGATCGATCGCGTGGGCCATTTCATGGGCTAAGACTAAAATCGAGGCAGCATTGTCTCGCAATACATTGAACCATCCGGCACACACCGTTAATGAATTTCGATTAGGCATATAAAAGGCATTGATCAGAACTGACCCACAACCATTTTCCACTGACATAATTCGAGGATCCTCAGTCGGAAACTGAAGTCGAATTGCTTTTATTTTAGCTATCATTCTTCTTTTATTTAACTCATCAACTGGAAATTTGTGAACTTCCTCTTCTACCCAATTTCGAACTTTTTCAAACAATCCAGCTACTTTTTTCCAAGGTTCTGTATTTTCGTATTTGGCGCGAATAATTTGGGCTCGGAGATCATAAAAATCTTTTTTAAATTCAAAATTATCATCATAATTTCGATCTTTAGGAAGAGTTCTGGAAAAGCTGGGAATTCTTTTTTGAACTCGCATAAGTGCTGTTTCAAATTCGACATCTTGCAACTTCTGCTCTATACGAATTAGACTTCGATACCAAAGATCATCGTCTTTTTCATTTTTAAGAACCACCTCTAATTCTCTTAAAACAGGTCGTACTTTATTTCTAAAGTCCGTCGGAAGTTGTTTCCTTGCCATGATAAGAGCCTTTAAGTCCATTTCTTGAGCTTTACTCATTTCACTTCGAGAGGTTTTTCCTAACCATAATTGACTCGATCCCAAGTCCATATTTCCGTTATAAGGCGGATTCCAAATTTTTGAACAAAACTGGTCGCTGATCTCAGCGCATTTTACTCTTAGACCTTTTTCAGGAATTTCTGCAAATACAAGCCTAGATCCTATGAGATTGCACAGGAAATACGCAAAATTTATTAACAATAGGAACTTCATTTTTAACACTAATGAACCTTCCTTTTTTTGGCACTTTCTAAAATAGTTCGATAGGCCGCTTCGACAAAGGGTAAGGCGTCTTTATCCATATTGCGAATAAGTTGTTGATAAGCTTCCGTTACTTTTACTAACGAGGAACCTGGAGGTACTCCAATTACTTTATAAGCATCCCAGTCATGACCATTATAAATAAACATCACATTCAGATCACGAGTAGATCTTGTTAAACTTGGTTGTAAATTTCCACCTTTGACTTCGGAAGTGTTAGATTTTGGTTGAGATTTCGTCCAACTCTCGTATCCGGTAAATTTTCGATTATAAACGGCTGAGGCAAGCGCTTTGGCATCTTCTGGACCCAGTGGTTTTGAAGTATCAATAGTTTTTAACTTTAACTGTGACCGAGTCACATCCCGTTCTGGCAAGTTTTCCGTTAATTCAGAACTTTCCTTATCAAAGTCAAGGAATGGCATTGGGGTGCCCCTATTTGCCGGCTCCTCTTTTTCTCTCAAATTTAATTGCACAGGACCATTTTTACTTTTTCGGCCTAACAAAAACCAAAAAGTAAAAAGCACTGCAGCTGAAATATTAATAATCAAAAACAGTTGGCTATTCATCTATTATTTATTATTGGTTCTGGTCAGAAAATTATCAAGGAGTCCTTAAATGTCATCATCTAATCCCTTCAATCAACAACGACCTATCCCTGGAGTTAAAAAAATTATTGTTGTCAGTTCAGGAAAGGGAGGTGTTGGCAAATCAACGGTTGCTGTGAATTTGGCAACGGCATTGTCCAAAAAGTTTAAAGTGGGTCTGTTAGATGCTGATATTTATGGCCCCAGTATTCCGCGAATGATGGGAGCACTAAATCAAAAGCCCCCCCTATCTGAGGACCAAAAACTGTTACCTATTGAAAGATATGGAATTAAAATGATGAGTATTGGCTTCTTAATTGAAGAAGGGGCGGCAGTCGTTTGGCGAGGCCCCATGCTTTTTAAAGCAATGGACCAGTTTTTTCAGGATGTTACATGGGGAGACTTAGACTATTTAGTGATTGATCTACCACCTGGAACTGGTGATGTGCAACTTTCTGTTGTACAGAAAGTCCCTGTTGCTGGAGCCATCGTTGTAACGACTCCGCAAAATATCTCACTCATTGACGTGAAAAAAGCCGTTGATATGTTTGAACGAGTTGGCGTCCCTGTCACAGGTTTTGTTGAAAATATGTCTTATTTGACTCATCCAGCAACTCAAGAAAAAATTCAGCTTTTCCCCAAGGGAGACCTTGACCAATTTCTAAGTGAAAGAAAATTAAAAAAACTGGGGGAATTAAGTTTCAATCCTCAGGTAGGTTTAAGTTGTGAAGCGGGAATCCCTTTCATTTCTAGCCACCCAACAACGAGAGAGTCGGACCAGTTTTATCGTATTGCGGAAGCCCTTATCGAAGGCTGTTAAAATTCTTACCCA
>Ga0172367_10009420_pt1 | contig 10716 bp, 15 predicted proteins | sample Lak10m_FD_114542 | JGI IMG/M metagenome (GOLD analysis project Ga0172367, IMG submission 114542) | Freshwater microbial communities from Kabuno Bay, South-Kivu, Congo - kab_022012_10m | ecosystem: Environmental > Aquatic > Freshwater > Lake | place: Democratic Republic of the Congo: South-Kivu...
AATAAACTCCCAAAAACACCGAAAGAGGCAAAGAAACAATCAACAAATTTTGTTTAGAAAATATAGCGTATACGCTATATAGCGACGACATGACAAAAACCCAAAACGCCGCATATCCTAATAATTTTTTCATAGACTACAGTCTAATGCCAGCGTTATCCGTTCCACTGTTTTCCGCAAAATCATTGAATTGGTCAGCATACGGTGTTTCGCTTGCTGGCCTGTAACCATAACCATTCAACGTTGTGTTGATAAATCTGCCTTTTGAATTGCTTGCAGCAAATGCTTTATATACCTCAATAGAAACTGGTCCGTAAACCCAATCTGGTCCTCTTTTTCCATTTTTGTGAAATCTTACTAAAATGTAACCAACACTTGTCCCGTACAAACTAAACAATGGTTGGTCTAATACAAATTTATGAGAACACAGTCGCGTGCTGCCTGCTGGACCTTGACCATAGTTTGAAGGGTCGTCTGGTTTGTTTGCAATTTGAGCAACACGAATAGCGGTAAACAAAGAAGAATCTTCGTCTTTAATTGGTTTATTGTCTGCATCTGTTACTATTTTTCCGTCGTCATCAACAACAGCGCCACCAGTAACTTTTTGTGATTGTATGGTTCTTTTTTTGGCTTCTTCCCGTTCTAAACGGTCACGATTTTCTTGTTCTATTCGTTCAGTTAAAGAAAGGCGCGTTTTAGGCAAACCACGATTACGAAATCCCATTTAACCATTATCTCATATTGTTGGTGTCGGCAGTTTCCAATTGTTATATCCTAAAAAACTATCTAATTTTACTAAATTATCAATGGAGTAAGGTGAAAATTCATATACATTTCTTACCTTAGATGAAGTTTTATTTATAAATTTAAAAACATCATTGGTTAATTCCACAAACATACTTTCTTTTAAAGAACGTTCCGAATAGTTTTTTGCATAATTCCAAAACTTGCTATCAAATTTTGAACCACCTTTATAATAATAGCAAATTAAATCGTGCACGGTTTTTATCTTTTTATAAAACAAATAATTTAATTCTTCACTATTCATTTCTCCAACAATATAAGAATAACTTAATCTATTATTGTAGTCATATAACCATAAAGAATTAGCAAACATTGGTTCAAAAAATACGGAACAATTTCCATTTTTTATTATTCTTTTATTTATGAAGTTTTTAACATAGTGTGATTTGAATTTATATTCTATTTTTTGTAATTTATCTTCTTCAACACCAATTGTTTTTGAAAAGTTAAATTTGGCTTCATCAACACTAGTAAATTTATCATTAAAAAGATAACCATACGATATTCTAGTTCTTAAAGGGACACCAAACATCCAACCATCTTCGGTTGCCTGATGTAATGTGTATCCCCAAGTATTATAAGAAAAGTCTCCTTCAACATTGTGAATTAATGCGTGATTGGCTGGCATGTCTAAAAATTCATATTCATCAAAACTATCTTTGGGAAAACCCGTACAGTCAATTACAAATTCAAAAATGTTTGTTTTCCCGTCAATAATTACCTGAACACTGTTATCTAAGTTTTTTAACGAATCAACTGTTCCTTGAATTTCAAAAAACTTTCCACGATACTTTTCCCTAAGTATATTAAAAACAAAATCTTTAATTTTATGTGTATTAAAATGTATTGCCTGATGCGATTTTTCCCCAAAAAGTGGATTTAAAAAATCTTCTTCTCTCCAATTTTTGTAAAGTGTTCCGTATTTTATGGATGCATCTAAGTATCCATTGCTAAATAAATCTTCTAAAGTTACACCTAAGCAATCCCACATAGTGCTGAAAAAAACGGGATTGGTGCTTTCTCCAATTCCCAAAGGAGGAATTTTGGGGTCATTGATGGAATATATGTCATAATCGTTTAAATATGTCAACATATGACATATAGACAATATTCCTGCTGAACCAGTGCCAATTATTGCTAATTTTTTTCTCATTATTATCTCATCACTCTTCTATGGCGTTGAACGAAATAACTATTTTTTCATCTCCTTGTAAAGGAGAGCAACCGTGCAAAAAATCACTTTTAAACATAATCAATTTGCCTGGAGTACACTGATGCACACACGTTTGATAACTAAATATATTATCAGTTTCTTTTGAAACTTTAGTTGTCATGTTATTAATGTTGTCAAAAAATTCAATTAAATCATTATCATTAGTTGCACTAACATAAAAAGCCCCACTTATTAAACTATTTGGATGATTGTGGGGAAATAAATAATCTCCTTTTTTACTTAAATTTGCCCACATATTTATAATTTTTCCTTTTGACGAATATCCAAGAATTGTTAAATAATTATTGCAATGGTATGTTAAATCTTTAACTAGGTTATTAAAAATTTTATTATGTCTTAAATCGTTTTCTAAAAACCCGTGAGTAGTGTCAACAAAGTTTTTATTTGTTCTAACACTTTTATTTAAAACCAATTTTAAAATTTCTTTTCTATATATAAATAATTTATCGGTATGTAAATTTTTAACAACATATAAAGTTTTAGGAAACCACGTTTCAATTATTGGTTCTGAAATCATTTTATTTCCCCCCCACAGTGAGCGAAGAATCAGCAAATCCAAAACTACCTTTAGGAAAAGTATTAAAAGCAAGAGAATATCTAATTGTTGAAGATAAATGTTTTCCTATGTGATGTTTCAAGCAACTTTCAAATAAAATTAAATGATTTGGAACAGCGTTTACATATACTTCTGTTGAATTACAGTAGTGATAATCCGAGGGCAGACACGGAAGAATGGAGGAATTGGTTTTTGTTGATTGAAAGTATAAAGAACCGTTTGATTCTAAATCAAGAGACGAATCATACAAAACTCCACTTATTAAGGAATTTGAATGTGAATGAGATTTAGAAAACCCATTTTGCATAGTTTTGGTCATCCACGAAGTTGTTATTGATAATTCAACATCATTCCATTTCATTATTTCATTTTTATAAATATTTACGTAATCTAACAATTTTTGTTTTTCTTTGACATATCTATCTAAAATATAATAATCGCTTGAAACATAGTTATTGAAACAATGTTCGTTGTCGTTTTGCTTCCAGGTTTGCATATCTTTTTCTTTTTGAAAAATAGGTGCAAAAAAATTACCAACATCAATTACCACTACTGGGTAAGAAAATAATTCATGTATTTTCAAATTAACTTTCATTTAAATTTAGGCCCCACACACCAGGCAACTAAAGAGTTTCTAACGCCTTTCGTCACTGGAGTAACTCTGTGCACCATAAATGATGGGAAAACAATTAAGGACCCTGCTAACATTTTTGGTTGGTGTGCCTGTTCAAAAAATTCAAAGTTACCCCCTTCAAAATTATCATTGAGTAACAATGTTGCGGATAATTTTCTTGTAAGTGGTTCGTTTTGGTCATATATGCCAAGTAGGGTATCCATGTGGTAGTCGTATTTTCCTAAATTTTCACCAACATATTCCGTAAATTGCAAGTTGGAATAACCATAAAAGTCAAAACGATAATAGGTTTTGTTTAACAGGTCAATGTTTTCTGCTAATTTGTCAAAAAACCAAGCGCTTTCTTCGTTGCGCGAAATCCAAGAAATTTTAGAATTTCTAAAAGTTTCAATTTTAGCAAAATCACTTTCTGTGGTATCAATTTTGCCTTTAACTTTAATTGTGCCTTCAATTTTTTCAATTGTGTTGCAGTAATCAATAATTTTTTTAAGTTCTTCGGCGTTAAAAACATCATTTTTATAACACCAAGGATACGTTATAAAAGACAATTCTTTTGGATTTGTATAAATCATTGGTTCAGCCTAGAACGCAACTTAATTAAAACCTCACTCTTCAGGCAACAAAACCTCATCCCACGCTTGAGTGTCTTCGTTCCATGACCACGAACCTTCTACTGGTTCGGCAACAGGTGGTTGCCAGTCGTGATTCCCGTCAAGAGTCCACGACGGATATGGTTGTGAAGAAATAAATACATCATTTTCATAATCGTAAGTGCACCCCACATCACCAAATTGTTTGCGTCTTCCACCAATAAAAGTTTGAACCCAAGGACCGCCACCAAGTAAATTTTGGCAAAAATTTACCCCTATAGATTCTTGTTCAACGCCGTTTTCGTCAAGCAATTCAGCATCATTAATCGCAATAATACGCACAACAATGTTGTCGTTTAGTTCTGCAAATGTAGCCATCAAAAAGTAATGCTTCCCGAACCAGTAAAGTTATAAATTCTATAGCCACCAGAAATTGAAACCGAGGGAGAACCAGTAGTTGATGCTGCTGCATCTTCTCCTGACGGATAACGAATGATTACTACACCCGTACCGCCCGTGCCACCGCCTGAAGGACCGTTAGCGCCACCCCCACCACCGCCACCGCCACGTTCTCCTGGGCTACCTGGTTGACCACCGCTATTGCCGCCAGAACCGCCACCATCTCTGCCACCCGAAGGTCCACCAAACGATGAGTTCCATTGTCCACCGCCACCGCCACCGCCGTAACCAAGGCTAGACCCAGAATAACTGCTTGTTATTCCTGGAGCACCACCAGGGCCTGTTGAATAGTATGAACCACCTGAACCTGCACCACCAGCCCCAGCATTTTTTGTTACGCCGAAAGCAGACGAACTAGTATTTGCTCCACCCACAGTAATTGTGTATGTAGTTCCAATTGATGCTTCAAAACCTACTGTTTCACCGTATCCGCCGCCAGTACCGCCACTGCCTGGAGCGGCGGAAGAACCTCCACTGCCTGGGCCTCCACCCGCAACAATTAAATGGTCTATAACAACACTAGTTTTGCTACCGCCACGTCGCCAACTATCTACAGCAAGTGTGGAGTTAACCTTTTTGGTGCGTGGTGATAAAGTTCCACCACTAACTTGTTTACCACCACTGATGTCTTTAAACGACCTAGACATAATTATTAATTATACTGTAATTCGGTTGACGTATCCTACCAAAGAAATAACGTTTGTGGTACCCGCTGATGCTTTAACTGTAAGCGGAGTAGCATTACCTTTAAGAACCAAGCCTGGAACAATTAGAAATAGACCAGCCTTTGTTTTAACGGTAAATTCAATAATGTCGTCGGGGTCTGTTACGCCACCAAAGCCAAGGCGCAAAGCAACGTCTGATGAGTGATTGTTCTGTGCGTAAATCCAAACCTCATCAAAAGTTGTTGCAGTTGATGACCCCGTGTGAATTGTTGTGCCAGAGCCAATTGCTGTTGCTGCAATCTTAATTGGTCGTCCATCTGTTGAACTGCTAAGTGCTATTTTGCTAAATGTTGCCATTGTATTATCTCCTAATCGTTAAGTATATCAGTATTTAACTAAAAATTGATGCTGAAAGTACAAATTGGTCACTATCAGTTACAGCCGAAATAGTCGCTGTTGAACCCTCGGAAGGAGTATGACTAACAGAAATACCAGTTCCAGCCGACACATCTGTCATGTAGTTGCCAGTCGTGTCTGTGCCCAAGTCAATAGCATCATTTACCCAAGCAGAGCCGTTCCATTTAAGGAATTGTCCAGATGCTGCTGAAGTAATAGTTACATCTTCAATAGAATCTAATTGAGCAACTGTGCCGCTAATTGGAGCATATGAAAGTGAGTTCCACGCAGTTGTACCATCACCAATTTTAAATTGATTAGTTGTGGTGTTAATGCCCATTTCACCAGCGGCAAGGACCGTATTGGCTGATGCCCAATTTGCCCCAGTATCACGTCTAAATTGAATTTGAACAGCCATTAAACACCCTTTATTAGTGAGTTGTTACTAGTATACATAGATTAAGCCCTCATTGCATCAACTGCACCTAAAACGTTGAATTGTATGGTGTAAGCATTCCCGCCATCTACGGCACTTTCACTAAGTGTCAAACTGTTTATTTGCGTTTGAATTGACGAAGTAACACCATCTAGATAACCAATTTCCGTGTTAGAAACAGTACCAATAGAAGTAGCAGAAGGAAGTACAACGGTACCTGTAAACGTTGGAGAGGCAAGAGGAGCCTTTAGAGCAATACTATTTGTAAGTGTTGTAGAAAGGTTTGCATCGTTTCCAAGTGCGGTAGCAATTTCTCCAAGGGTGTCAAGCGTTGCGGTAGCACCATTGACAAGCGCGGATACTTCTCCACGAACAAAAGCAGTAGTAGCAACTTTGGTGCTATTATCGGCAACGCTTTGAGTTACGGCAATTGTGCCAGTTGGAAGAGTTGGTGTACCCGTAAAAGTTGGGGAGGCAAGTGGCGCGATTATCGTCGTATCAACGGTTACTGTTGGTGTTGCGGCTTCACCAGAGTTGTTGGAAAGAGTTACACCAGTTCCTGCTACAAGACTTGCAACAAAACTTCCTGTTGTGTCTGCGCCTAAATCAATTGCGTCATTGACCCATGCTGAGCCATTCCATTTAAGAAAATCTCCAGATGTTGGAGACGGCGCAGTAACGTCCGTGAGTGTGTCTAGCGTGGTTGTAATGGCACCAGGAACAAACTTTGTACCGTTGTGTATAAGCGCTTGCCCATTTGTAGCCCCAGAAACATCAATTTGTGCATAAGTTACATAGTTATATGTAAGACTAGTCCACGCGGTTGCCCCATTACCAATTTTAGTTTTACCAGTATCAGTTTCTAAACCAAATTCACCTTCTTCAAGGGTTGGATTTTCAGAAGTCCATGCTGATGCTGTACCACGACGAATTTGAATTAAAGCCATTTAACCTACCACACCACCATCAAAAGAAAAAGTTGTACTTCTGTCAATAGTTGCTTTTGTAACTCCAGCACCAGCGCCACCACCATCTAATGATGTAGGAATACTAATTCCAGAACTTACTCCAGAAGAAAAATCACTACCTTGAGTAAAGATTTCAGTATCTTGAATAAGGAGTGTACCGACTATCTTTGGCATTTGTTATCCAATAATTACTGCACGGTATTGGTCATTTGTTGGTGCTGTTGCAAAAGTGACAGTTACTGTATCGGCAGTTGCTAATGCAACGTCTGCAATGACAACATTGTAAGGGCTTGCTTTTTCAGCAATTTGAACAGTAACATCACGAGTATTTAAATTGTGAGTGAGTGTAAAAGTTGTTGACGAGTTGTTACCAATATCAAATGCCAATTTTTGTGGAAGCGTTGCACTAGCGCTTGCAACAGTTGCACCTAAAGCAAGGCGTGCTGCAGATGCCGTCGTTGAACCAGTACCACCATATGCAACGCCAACAGCAGTTCCGTTCCATGTACCTGTGGTGACTGTTCCAAGAGTAGTAATGGTGTTTTGACCAACATAATTGCTGGCAATTGCAACTGCGGCAGACGAAGCCTCTCCAGGTGTGTGCGTAACCGTAATACCATTTCCAGCAGTAACATCAGCAACATAATTGCCAGTGGTATCTGTGCCAAGATTGATTGGGTCGTTTACCCATGCTGAACCGTTCCATTTAAGGAAATCTCCACTTGCTGCAGAGGTGATGGTAACATCGCCAATATTGTCAAGATTTGAAATAGCAACAGCGTTAACATCGTCAATAGTTGCGATATTTCCGTAAGTTGAACCATCATTAGTAATTTGCCATTTGTCGTCTGTTTCGTTCCAACGAAGCGCAACGTTTGTGGAAGAACCACGCTCAACTTCAATGCCAGCATTCTCTGACGGCGCGCCACTAGCATTGTTGTTAAGAACAATGATGTTGTCATCAAGGGTAATTATTTCAGTGTTAATTGATGTTGTTGTTCCAGAAACAGTAAAGTTTCCAGTTACCGTCAAATTATCATCAACTGTTACTGTTCCACCAGCCGAATCAATTGTTAAGTTGCCTGATGCTGTGTCAATTTCATTTGCGCCAGTAACGCCAACTTGAATGTTGTCTGCAGTTACACCAGCAAATGTCACATTGTCGGTTGTACCAACAGCCTGACCAATTGAAAGTGTGTGTGTTGTTCCTTCACCTGAAGTTGCGGCTGTTGAAGCAACACCTGTACCGCCAGTAATTGTGGCTACATAATTGCCAGTAGTGTCGGTACCAAGAGCAACAGAATCGGCGGCTATTGTTGCTGTAAGAGTTCCGTTGCCTAGGTTTGTAAGAGTAACAGAACCAGACAAGTCACCAGCCAAAGTAATTACTGGTGAAGCCGAAGCACTTGCTTTGGCATCCAATTGAGTTTGAATTGCTGAAGTTACACCATCAACGTAATTAAGTTCCGTTGTTGAAAGTGTTGCGCCATCAAGAATATTAATTTCAGCAGCGTCAGCAGTAACTCCGTTAAGACCTACGGCTTCCCATACAGTACCGTTATATACACGAAGTTCTTTTGCCGTTGTATTAAAATAAACTTTGCCTTCTTCCGCACCAGATACTGGGTCGGTGGCTAAGTTTTGAATAACAGCATTTTGAAGTTCGTTGCTGTTAAGGTCAATGTTATTAAGAAAAAGAGGCATTTTTAACCCTTACTACGATAAATATGCTTTACCACTAAAACCTGCACTAAAGTTTATCACAAGTTGATTAACAGTAGAATGAGTAATATCGCCGTAAACTTTAGTTCCAGCACTGTCTACTACAGATACACCACCTGGATTATATCCCAAATTGTGCACTACTGTCCACGTAGTTGATGGTGTTGACTGTATGTGAGTATAATTACCTCCACCCACACCTGCGGGACCTGTGGGGCCTGCGGGACCAACATTGGCAACTTTTACAACGGTTTTTTTCTTAGCACCTGAAACTACTACGGTTCTAGTTTTACTCATGCTGGTGGGGAAGAAATAGAGGCTTCTACAACTATTGTTCCTTGAGCCAAACAACTCCAATCGCCCAGAGAATCTTTAACAAACAAATCAAAATCATAAGAACCAGCGGCAATATTATTAGTGTCAGAAATGTGCATTTCTAAAGTTGCGCCTGTACTTGGAGCAAGATACCCGCGTTTGTTTGCTGGACTTAAAGCAATAACAGTAGCCTCGTTTGGTGCAGATGCATACCAACGCAAATCTAATACGGTTGTCTCTGTTGAGTCTTTTGCTTGCAAATAAGCATCTTGTATAGTAAGTACATCGCCTTCGTCGTCTGTCAATGTAAATATGCGACGGAAATCCGTTCTTTGCTTGTAGCGAATTTCCATTTCGTCTGAATCCTCCAATGGGGTAATATTATTATACGAACTAACCGTAATAGTGCCTTTTGCAACTGGTTGATATACGGTTTCGTTCAAACCAATTGTAACATCAGCCCACACATCATAATCAAGAGCGCCTACTGGCAAGTCATAAGTTTCTAACTCATCCAAAGATAATTTTATGATTCCTTCTGGAAGTATTTCTGCCAATATTTGTTTTTTGCTAGTACTATCAGTAGCAACATAGGCTATTGGATTTGCAATATTAACTCTATAATGAGTTAATTTACTTTTTACGCAAATACGACGTTGCCAAGGAAGTCCACGTGTAAGCGTGTATTGAATAGTAGTTGTCATTTTTTAATTTTACCTTATTCTTCTTGTTTAAGCGCTGTGCCTAACATATGAAACACAAAAGAAATACCCGCTATCCAAAGTCCCCATTTTAAAGTGTCGCCGCTTAAAGTTATTAAAACCATGGCAGTTCCTCCTAAAGTCCATGACAATGCAAAAATTTCATTTACGTATTTTTTCATTAAAATCCTTTATTACAAAATAAAATTTTATTTAAAACGACTTGTAGGAACGGGGAGTGGTGCTACAAATAATACCGCAGTTGCGGCTATCACTGCACGACGTTCGGCAACGGAAATATTAGAACCAGTAGGAACGTATGTGTCAAAAACACCGTCAAATACGTTTATTTCTTCTTCAAAGGCTTCCTTTACTTCTTCTGATGCGTTTTGAACGGCCTCTACAATTGCTAAAGCCTGTTCTTCAGATACTTCATCTAAAACTATTGCATCAAAAATTTCAATTGCTTGTTCTTGGGTAATGTTTTCAAGAACCTTTGAACTAGTTGCCAACTCGGTTGCCTGGTCTGAATTAATACTATTTTCTTGATTTAATATTAATTCTACAACTAACAACACCTGTTCTTCAGAAACATTGTCAGATTCAAGAATATTAACAATTTCAACAAACTTTTCTGTTGTTAGTTCAGTTTCTAAAGCACTTGTAAACACTTCTGTTACTTCTTCGTTTGACAATGGTTCGTCAAATACGTCTTGTAAAATTTCAACAAACTCTGTTTCAGAAACGTCTTCAAACAATTGTGTAAGTTCTTCATTTGCTGGTAAAGTTGTAGGCGATGAAAACTCTTCTTGTTCTTCTGTTGTATCTGTTGTATCTTCCTGCGGCTGTTCTGTCGTTGTTGGCGGTTCTGTTTCGTCGGGAACAGTCGTCATCGGAACGGTTGTCTCAGGAATGGTTGTCTCAACAGGCTCAGAAGGTTCTGGAAGAGTCTCGTCAGGAACGGTTGTAAATGGTTCCGTTGTGGAAGATTCGTTTGACGATTCTTCTTTATCAGGTTCGGTTGTGGTTGTCACGGGTGGTGGCACGGATTCGGGGATGGTAGTAGATGTTTGAGGCGGTGTGTAGGGGGCTTCGGTTGTTGTGGGGGCTGGTGGAGTTGTTGTTGTCGTTGTCGTGGTGGTGCTTGTCGTTGTTGTGGTTGTCGTTGTCTGAGGCGGCTCTGTGGTTGTGGTCGTTGATGTGGGAAGGGTTGTTGTAGATGAAGTCGTCGTTTCT
>Ga0172367_10009421_pt1 | contig 10716 bp, 4 predicted proteins | sample Lak10m_FD_114542 | JGI IMG/M metagenome (GOLD analysis project Ga0172367, IMG submission 114542) | Freshwater microbial communities from Kabuno Bay, South-Kivu, Congo - kab_022012_10m | ecosystem: Environmental > Aquatic > Freshwater > Lake | place: Democratic Republic of the Congo: South-Kivu...
CATGCAAAGGAGAAAAAAGATTCACAGATGCGGCAACAGCGGCAAGCGTAGCAGCTTGAGCAACCGTTATTTCTGTGCATGATTTATTCCAAAACCGTCGACAAGCAGCTTGAACTCCATAAATGCCGGGTCCAAAATAAATATTGTTAACATACATTTCGAAAATTTGTTCTTTAGAAAGTTGCCGTTCAAGCTGAAAAGCTAAAAGAATTTCTTGAATTTTTCGTAGATACGTTCTTTGGTACGACCGCATCATACAACGCGCAAGTTGCTGCGTGATAGTGCTGGCTCCCTGCACAATACGACGATTGTAGAGATTAACTAAAAACGAACGTACAATCCCCTTTAGTGATATTCCTGGGTGAGAAAAAAAATGGTGATCTTCTGCAGAAACAAAAGCTTGAATTAACGATTGAGGCAATTCGCTATAGGAACACGGTTGACGTCTGGTTAGCTCAAATCGAGCAAGCTCGTTCCCTTCATCGTCAAATACGCGAGACGGCACGGCAAACTTGTATTTTTCAAACACAGAAACGTCGATCCAGTTATGCCCAAGTAAATAGATAAAAAAACCTATTACACATGCGCAGGGAAAGAGCATTATACTTAAAAAAACATGTTTACGAAACAGGGCGATCATTCTGATTTGCCTTTAATATACTTAGGGAAAATAAAAACCCGGGTTTTTTAATGTCCCGGGTTCTTATTATTTTTTGGTGGAGGCGAGCGGATTCGAACCGCTGACCTTCTGCGTGCAAGGCAGACGCTCTACCAACTAAGCTACGCCCCCAAAATGTTCATTTCTTTTGAAGAGTATATCTGTATATTTCAATATTGTACACTGTTTTTTGGTGGGCTCGAGTCGACTCGAACGACCGACCTCCCCGTTATCAGCGGGGTGCTCTAACCAACTGAGCTACGAGCCCAAAAATTACAGTCAATGATGTTTCACAGTATACAATCCATTGATACCCGTTGCAAGGTTTTTTTCTTATTTAACACAAAAACAATGATTTTTTTCGTTATTTTTTGACAAACTGCATAGAAGACATCAAAATTGCAGGAAGAATACATGTGTAGCATGATAAAAACAAGCGAACGAAAGGCTTTTCTATGACCATAAAAAAAATAGCATTACCACTTTTGGTAACAAGCACATTATGGCTTTCTACATTTCCAATGAAAACCACAAATACCATTGCACCTATATCGTTAGATAACTCAGCAATCATTCCAGGAGCAACATTCTTCAAAATACACACAAAAGATGAATGTACAGTTCATATAAATATAGGTTCTTACTATGCCAACGAAGAAGAGTTTAGCTCATCTCAAATTCCTAGCAACACAACATTCATATCTTTTCACAATGGCAAGGGAGACATTGTTCTTCTTGAGCGTGGAACAAGTATTACAGAGACTGTCATAGCGGATTACGCAGACAAACGACTGGACAAAACCGCTCGCCACGAAATCGTAGAAGCTGTAATTTGCAAAAAATCTATTAGCTTTTACAACCAAAGCAAAGATATAGTGGCCATATATGATATATGTGAAGATAGCGACGACGTTACTATTAAAGATATACAAAACATGTTCAAAGATGCTGACGATCTTGACTTGAGCAATCTTTCCAAAATCGGGTATTTTTTGAAGATCTCTTCTGTAATTAAACAAGCATGCAACGATTTCTGCATATTTCAATAATATGCATTATGCTAAATCCCCAACCATCTTATACAACGCTTGTATCTTATCACCCAAAACTTCTGGAGAAAAATTATCAACAATATGCTGATGAGCAGCCAACCCCATTGTTTTGGCTTTTTCCGGATTATCAATAAGATAGGCAATAGCACCAGCAACAGCATCGACATTTCCATTGTCATACAACAACCCGGTTTTTTCATGCACTATAATTGATTCTGCGCCTGTTTTTGTTGCACATACAGACGCTTTACGTAAATACCCTGCCTCAAAATAGACTGTAGCACACGCTTCTTTATTACTCGTAAGTATCATAAAATCTGCATAATGCAAAATCTCCGGAACAAACGGGGTATACCCAAGAAAATGCGTGTATTGCCGTATATTCAATTCACACGCTAACGCTTCAAGAATAGCTCTCCGTGGTCCATCTCCTGCCATGAGCACATGCACCGGCTTTTTCTTTTCATGTATCACTTTTGCCATAGCTCGAAAAAGAAGTGCATGATTTTTATGTTCAGTATCAAGAGGCATATTAGCAATCTTTGCCATAACCGGCTCATCGCCAAGGACAATTCCAAACGTTTTTTGTACAAAAGCATTTCGCTCCTCACGAGTCGCTACCGTTGGATGCTCACGTAAAAAAAGCTCAAATCGTGTTGTATCAAATAATGGGGGAATCGTTTGAACAATAACATTTTCTCGCCCTATTTTTTTTAGTTCCTGACGAAGATAGTCACTAATAAACGGCGACACCCCAATAATAGCATCAGGATAAAAAAGATATTTTTCTTTGATAACATCCGGAAGATGTCGTGTAAAAACAACCCGCCCATGATGCATATCTGCAACTGCTCGCGCAGCGGGCAATTCAAAGCGATTATTGCAATGAATAATCGTGCAGGGAAATTTCTTATATATCTGGTTAAGCGTTTTTTTAAAAACGTATGTAAAGAGAGGTCGAATTGTATGCACACGATGCGCATTACAGGAAAAAAACGGAAGCCCAAGCTCTGTTAATTTTTTTTCAAGAAACGAATCTCTTGCAACAATAATACGAACGTTTGGATTTTGTTGTAACAATGTTCTATAAAGAGACAAAGCATAAAACTCTCCCCCACCGTTTGCATCCATCATGGAAACAATAAGAACAAGAGGATGCCGTTCGCTCTGCCATGGCACATCATGCGACGATGGTCTGGCAAGCCACCAAACAAACAGTTCAAAAAAGAAAAAACAAAAAACAATTACGCCCAAAAAACGCACAACCATAAACAATCCCTCTTAAAACATAATATATCAAAGCATTGTATCACAAAAAAATAAATTTTATTGCTTTTTAGCGCCTGTTTTTTGTTTGCTAACAATAAATCGTTAAATATACGTATTAAAAAATAGAAAGGAGTACCCATGCCCGTGCTTTATCATGTAAAAAAAATTATTTATTGTTTGTTTTTTTATTATTCCAGTATTATAGCCACCAGCATTGTACCAGGCCCAACTTCAGTGTATTTGCAAAACGACCACTTAGTTTTGTATGACACTGAAAAGGTCCAGGGCTTTGTGCGCTTAAATAATGGCTTTACAATTGCAAACTCTGGGTTAGCGACACTTGATACATTTATTACTGTTTCTGGGGGAATAGACCTGAGAGATTCTGGGCAATTGCAATTACTCAGTGATCTATTGTTAGACTCCGGTGTTACATTAAGTAGCGGGGGAAAAATTCGAGGCCATGGCCGTTCAATTATATTACATGGCAACCTAACAATTCCAGCAAACAAAACATTACAGATAACCGGAAATACAATTATTGAAGGCAACGGGAATACACTTTTTCTTGATCAACAGGCCCAGCTTTTTATTGATACAAACGTCACTCTTACCCTTAAAAATCTCACGTTCAAAACAACTCATAACTCACTTGATAGGCCAGCAATACTTTTTTGGGATCATTCTAGCGGATTAGCGCTAGATGATATTGTCATAGCACCAAGCGATGACGTATACATTCGCAATGGACAATTTTTTGCATATAACGATGTTCTTTTTACAGGAACATCTCGATTTATTTACCAATCATCACAACCCATGTATATAATGCCACATGCAACACTTGGTTTTGATTTAGGAACTACATTTTCTTTTGAGCCCCTATCGACATCTAAAGACCTGCTTGTACTTACCGATCAAACGTCCCAACTTTACCTGAACGGCAGCACTTTTCAAGTAACAACAACAGGTTGCCGCCTGACCAAGGGGCGCCTTATTTTTGATAACCATGTTAGCCTTGCATCACCAAGAAATTATACTATAAACGGTTTTTCTGGAGAAACTTACAATGCAAGTTGGTTTGAGTCTGGAGATACCGGGGGAAGTACATCTCCCATTGCATTAGGAATTGCTTGCCATCCAACTAATAATCAATACTTAGCAGCAGTTGGACGTTTTGGGTATATGGTTAAATTATATATGTTTAATGGTTCATCAATCACAAGGGTTTTTAGAGAAGCATGGCCGACCTCATTTACAAATTATGGGCCACGCTCTTGTGCATGGCGACCACAAGGCGACTATCTAGCAGTTGTTGGACAACGATACTTAAAATTTTATGAATTTACTGGCGGAACACTTGTCGGTCTTGCTCCTGTCGATGTTGGAGGCGCTGCATCATATCGAATACAAAGTGTTTCCTGGAGTCCTGACGGTGCATATCTTGCCATAGGAACACAAAACAATATACGCATATATTCTTTTAATAGCGGCATTGCAACACTGCTCTATACTCTTCCATCGACCTGGGGATTAACATGGGGACTTGCTTGGACAAATGTTTCTGGATACTATTTAACAACGTGTGGAGAAGGGGGAGTATGTAATCTTTACTCCTGGCACAATAATACATTGTCGTATGTCACAAATATAACAGACTTACCCGTAGAACTTGTTTTTTCTGCTTCTTGGAGCCCTGATGGCAGGTTTATGTCGGTTGGCTATTATTCTGATTTTAGACTTTATGAATGGAGCGGCGGTACGTTCACACGCATCAACAATTCACACCCAGGTTTTGGCGGACAAGTTACATCTGTTCCTCTTTCATGGAACAAAGGAGAGAAATATATTCTTGTTGGCGTCTCTGGACCTATTACCCCAAATACAGACACACAACTTTGGAAGTTTCAAAACAACGAAGTCACCCCTATTTCTATGATTAGTTGTGGAGGATGTTGGCTTCAACAAGCTTCGTGGTCGGCACAGGGAACGTATGTAGCAGCAGGAACCCTTGGCCCTGCTAACAGGCAAATACAAATCTATACCATTAACTACACTCAAAGCACTTCGTCTGGAAATGGTTCGTTTATTTTTGGCAACAGTATTCTCGGGCCTGATTATGATTTAGACGTCAGGGTCCTAGGAAACGCACAAGTCAACATTAATGGAAAGGTAAATTATGATCCTGCATAAACATATAACAGTATTAATTATTTTTTTGCATTGCCAGTTATTTAGTGCAAATCTTACTTTTGAAAGTAAAAGTGCATCAATAGTTCTTAATAATGATAACTCTCAACTTCGTTTAGGCAATGTTGATAAAGTTAAAGGCTGGGGAGAGCTTTCCATCATACGAAATGTTGTGTACAACTCTGCACATGATTGGCCCGAAGCATATACATCAGGTGTTGTTATTGGATCTGGTGGACAAAAACCAACTAATCACTTAATTTTTAATAACAGCAATGCTATTGTACGCATAGCATCTTCCGGTGGTGACTCTGTCCTGACAAGAAATAACTCAAACGCTATTATTGTATTAGATAAAAATCTTAGAACAGACAGCAACGCTTTTACCTATGGCATAAAAAATAACTCGAACGCAATTATAAAATTAAGTGAAGGCTTTACACCAGCATTAGTAATTCACAACAGCAATGCAATAGTTGTTTTGAAAAACGAGATAAACAGCATTGATCATGGCCCTGAAAATATCACCATCACCGATCCACTCTACACCCTAAGCTTTGATCTCCACCTATCTTCCCTTCATTTCATGAATATTACGCAGTCAACAACTATTAATGGTCAAGGCTTTGGTATTAATTTGACAGGATCTTTTTCCAACCAGATTGTTATTGCTAACGGCGTTCGCGTATGCTTTACAAATCTGACTATCTTTAATTTTTCAGAAGATGCATTTTCAATAGGCAATAACGCGCACATTATTTTTGGCGAAGGCACAAACATCAAACTTGATCCACCGCAACAACTATCAACAACGCTTACTTTTTCAGGAAATACGTGGTTCAGTGGCGTTGGCAATGCGCTTGAACTATTACCAGGTGGCAACCTAGTTGTTATTCCTGGTGGGCACTTAACATTACACGATATGCCTATTATAGGTCTTTCTGGAAACAATATTCGATGTCAGGGTAACAGCGCAAGTATAACATTCAAAAATGCACAGTTTGCTCTTACATCAAATTATAGTTTCACTTCGGGGAAAATACGATTTGAAGAAGATGTTATTATTTCAGGAACAAATGTTTTTGAATATCGTCCAACGAATATCAACTCTGGTATCGCTTCGCACTCAACACTCTATCTCGATACAGGGGTTACCTTCAGCTATGCTCCTGATAGTACAAATCATGACTTACTTGGCATGACAGACAAAACATCTCGTCTTTATTTGAATGGCTGTACGCTAGAAACAACAACGACAGGTATGAGACTAACGAAGGGTACATTACTTATTAATTACATAAATGACATGATTAATGATAACGCCTCAAGTATATCTGAAGGATTTTGTTTGGGTAATGGCATAGCAGATGATGATATCACTATAGAAGTTATGGCGGGAGGATCACTTAATATAATATCAGGGATGTTTAACTATAATAATATAAATTGATTTGGCAAGATTTAATGTTTTTTGAGAAAGGAGTCTTTATGAATAGGCGTCAACTTTTTGGATTTATTTTACTGGTTGTATTTGGCTTTCAATTGAATCTTCTATTTCCTGTATCATATGGTTCAGATACAGCTGTTTCTATAGTAAATCCATTTAACATTTCAGGACCAGATAATAGTATTAAAACTTTTGGGTGCACAAAAAATGGATTTTCACTAACTGATTATGCAACAACATGTTCCTTTAATTCTATTTTTCCTGTTGCAGGACCAATAAGATTTAATGGAGGTAAACTTTATTTGCAAAGCGATCTTATTTTAACAAATACTGCTGATATTCTTGATCTTGGGTCTATCTACGGTCAAAACCATGCCATAAATCTTTGTAATAACATAAGCACATTTGCATCAGTTATTAATCCTGACGGGCAACTTATCCTTGAGCTCATTGAACGAATCAGAGAGACCCGAGAGATGTATTCTTTTGATTGGTCTTATGATAATAAATATATTGCTTCGGTACTAAGAAACGGAACTGGTGATGAACTAATTATATATTCATTTAATGGTTCAAGGTTAACCAAAGTAGCTGGATACGACCTGGGGAATAGTGGGAATTCTGTCCGTTGGAGACCTTCTAGTTATTATGTTGCAACAGCATCAGATAATTCTTCGGCAAAAATTCGACTATTTTATTTTAATGCAAGCTCAAACGTTCTTACCTTAAAAGATACAAAGAATCCGTCCGGATCATATAGAACAGTATGCTGGCAAGGACGCGGCGAATATATGGCGGCTGGCGGAAGTACTATTAGAGCATATACATTTAACCCCATAAGTGAGATGTTAGAAAACATGGTAACACCAACTAACGCTGGAAGTCTTGGTGGAAATATTTATTATGACATAATGAAATGGGCCCCACGAGGAAGCAAAAATGACCTCTTTGCGGGAACAAGCAGCGGGAACCTTCATCTTTGGAACTATGACTCTTCAACAACAAATTCTTTAAATCACATAAAAAGATTTTCAATAGGTGGGTTTATCAGCACCCTAGACCTTGCAAACACAAGCACTTACCTGGCAGTCGGTGAAGATGGAAGTCCCTATAGGGTAAGGGTGTATGAGTATACAGCTGCAACAAATTCCGTATTATTAAAAAATACTATTAATGGAAGTTCAGCGATTTCAACGGTTAATTGGCATCCAAATGCGTCTACTCTAGCAGTCTCTTTAAGTGCCTCTCCAGCCGGAAACGAATTTCGCATTTTAGATTTTAATAATGCAACGTATGCCCTTTTCGAACGATATGGAATAGATTCAACATCCAATGTGCATAAAGTGCGATATTCTAATACAGATGGCTCTTATATTGCACGGTCTGATCAATCAAGAGATTTTTCAGTATATAAAGTAAGCTTCTCCCCGTTTTTATTTAAAGATGTTACGTTATTCTTAAACGGGGATTTAAATTTAAAAACACCTTTAACATTTGCAGGAAATTGCACAATCAATGGAAGAAACAATAGAATAACAGTGACAGAAGATGGCTCCATAAATGTTTCTAAAGATAGCAGGCTAAACATTGTTTTAACTGATATGAACATCGAATCCCCTAGCGCCTTTTCACTTCAGGGTGAATCTTCAGACCTTGTATTTAGAGATTCATCGCTTGAGATGAAGTCAAATGTTCTCTTTGGTGATGGAAAATTTAGCTGCTATAACGATCTTCTTTTTACAGGACCTTATCGACTTGACTATAAATCAAACTATACGTCAACAATCCATTCAAACTCTAAACTAAGATTTGAAAACGGCGCAACTTTATCAATTGGAAAAAGCTCAATTAATGCTTTTGATCCTATTTGCTTTGAAGACAGATCGGCAAGCCTTAACTTTGATGCGGCAACACTTCACATAACGGATTCTGGAGTAACCATCAAAAATGGAACCATAAACATATTTAACACATGTCTTTTTGATATTGATTACGTTGACACTTCGCTGAGTAAGACCGATCGTTGTTTACGCATTGGTGATGGAATAAGTAGTGCAAATGATTCAAGAATCATCATTCATGGCAATGGTTCATCGTTGACATGTCAGAATGGTGGTATCATTTTTGATAATGTCTCAACGTCATCAGCTATTGACTTTAACGGGCAATCTCAATTAATACTTAATAATGGTTCTTTTATACATGTAAAACACCCATTAACCCTTGATCAAGGTTGGATATTTTCAGATACTACTTCGATCTTATATGTCGATCCAGCAGCATATGTTTTGTCTAATGATAGTCGTTATGCAAGTCTTGTTCATGGACAAGATTATTATTTAACTGGTTCTTTTTACACTATCGAGGATATTACGCTCGCCAAAAACGACTTTGTTCTTTTAACCGCTGGTAATTTAAGCAGGAATATAACAGTGGAAGGAGCGGGAAATAAAATATCAGGTGTGGGTCTTTTTTCTGGCAATCTTAATTTTGTAGATCAAGGCTCTACGCTCACATGGGATTTACCAACGTCTCTAGGCGAAATAGACATAGCACTTAATGGTGGTAAAATAATATTTACAAAAGACTCTAGCCTTATTGGCGGACATTCTTTTGTTGGAACGGGAACCGTTGACCTCACTTCCCAGCGATTTGATCTTGGAGCTAACCCTGTTAACTGGAACAGCAATATTTACTGGATTGGCAATGGAGGAACATTAAGCATCAATAAAGACGTCACACTTTCTGGCATTTGGACCTTTAGCGGATCTGTTATTATTAATGGAAACCAGCAATCCCTATACTTTGAAGATGGCGGAGGAATCGTTCTAGAGCGTGGAGCACATATTACCTTCAAGGATATCCTGCTTGGAGATTTATCAGATGACCATGGCATAATATGTAATGACAATGAATGTCAAATTACTTTAGATTATACGGACATTTCTCTTTCTGGCAACTTTTTATTTAATAAGGGAAGCTTGTTCGTTTACAACGATTCGATGATCAAAGCTTCTGGTGATTTAGAATCAAAATATACTTTTTCATATGAAAGTTCGCAGACAAGTACCATTGATGTAATAGCTCATTTAAAGATTGGTAAAAATGCCGGTTTATCTATTGGGCGGCAAGATTCTTCTATTCAAAATCCAAATGGTCAACCACTCTTCTTTGCCGATTCTACCGCGCAATTGATTTTAGACGGAGGGTCTTTGCACGTAACATCGTCTGGTATGATGTTAACAAGTGGTACTATGAGAATCGTAGATTCTTCTAATATCTTTGTTGAGTCAAGTCTCCACGACTATGGCCTTGTTCTTGGCGACGGTTCTCTTGATCATGATTTCGGGTTGGCTATAAATCCTGGCGTTGTTTTAAGCATTACCTCTGGGACACTTGTTTATAATAATAATTATGACGATAGAATTATTTTCGGAAGCCCAGAGTCTGCTGTTAACGTAGCGGTCCCTCTTGCTTTCTCTATAAAAAGAGACCTAACGTTAAAAGATGGAACTGTTTATATTCAGCCAGGATGTATTCCTTATAACGTATTGAATAACTCTAATATAATTCAAGATAACATTACTCATGTACACACTAATCCCTATGCGGTCCATAGAATGAAGTCTAGTGGCATTGCTCCATATAATCTTAACGATGGGGACTACTACTACACATCTGAAGGGTTAAGTGGATGCCCTGTTTTATGCTCTTCTGGCACATCAACTGTTGGCGGTAGCTTTAGGTATGTAAGAGATGTCATACTGAAAAATCACACTGTAACCGTACATTCGTCACTTGTTCCGTCATACGAGAATAACGTTGCTCTTAATGGAGGAACCCTTGTTCTTGATATCGATGCTTCGTTTGCTCAAGACAAATCTATTACAGGATCGGGAGATGTCGATTTATGTGGCAATATATTGGCATTAGGTCCTGTAGAATCACATATCACAAGTTCCTTGCATATTAATGGCTGCCGTGGCGGGGCTATTAAACTAAATGCAGATAAATCCCTTTCAAGTCAATGGTCGATTGGTGGAACAATTCTATTCGGCGGGAATGGCAACACTCTAGATCTTACACCCGGCGGTCAACTC
>Ga0172367_10009423_pt1 | contig 10715 bp, 9 predicted proteins | sample Lak10m_FD_114542 | JGI IMG/M metagenome (GOLD analysis project Ga0172367, IMG submission 114542) | Freshwater microbial communities from Kabuno Bay, South-Kivu, Congo - kab_022012_10m | ecosystem: Environmental > Aquatic > Freshwater > Lake | place: Democratic Republic of the Congo: South-Kivu...
AACAACAGGGAGTTTTTTTTGACGGCTTCCCGTCCGCATCTGGAGCAATGTTCCGCTCCAACAGCCACCGTGGGTTCTCCCGACCTCGGTTGGTGGCCCCTTCGGCCCTCTTGATGCTGTTATCTTTCTATTCGATAACCGTATTCATGTCAATCGATTTTGTGCGGGAGGACCGGTCAGCCGGAACGAGGCAGTTTCACTTCTGGTTTTCCGCACGGCAGCCGTAAGCTCCAGTCTGTTGTTAGGAGGGAAATATATCCGCAAAATATGTCTCCACCCTTCGAATAGAATTAAATTTCACCTAAATGTTTCCAATCGCTTTCTTTTAAGCCACGCAAATAATTATCGACTTTCTCAATAATGCCTTTTTTATTAGCATATTTAATGTGTTCTTCAAGGCGTAGGATCTTCATCACCGCTGAGGTTTCGTACCATGCCGCTAAAATTAGAGGTGCTGAAGGTTTGTAGCCTGATCCAACTCTTTTCTTGTCCGGAAGCATCTCGTACAATTCGTTCCATTTTTGCGGTAACGGGCACACGCGATTATTGGCACGAACAAATTTCAGAAGTTCATCCATCATGTTTTTGTACCTACCATCAAATACCTTCCAAACACCGCTCTTAACCGGCGGGGCCTCTGGGAGGAAGAGAGCGGCAGCCGTCAAGTCAAGCGCTTGTTATGCTGTTACCTTCCCCCTGCACCTTCTTGAATATCAATTCCAACCTTCGGCGACATACCTATGAGCCATTATTCACGCTCCCGCCATTGGGACCGATTTGGAACCGGTAGTCTCAGCACTCTCCTGTGGTTCGTTTCTGCTTTTTTGGGTAAAGAATATCTCCGTCAATCATCAAGAAAAGCGCTTCCCCGGATGACATTATGGCCAAATTACCGAGCATCTTCGTTGGTTTTTGAATTTCTTCGAAGGAGGGCGTCTTTGAATCGCCACTGATAAAAAAACTAATACCCCCCGGTTGATCTCCCGGCAGTGGCATCAAATTCAACAATACTCTGGTCCCTTTTTTTTCTTCGATCGCGATAGTCGCAAAACCGGATGCACCCTGCATCAAATGGACTGCGCTCTCACTTTTCCGTCCGTCTAATAGTAGATGGCTTGTACCATGATGATCCACACTGAACCTGCCGCGCGTATTCCCCTCTATATCCGAAAGAAGTAGACCTGGCTCTCCGTATTCCCCCAATAAAAAGGCCGCACGTACGTCATCGCCTCCGCCAATAAGATCGAATTGGGGCAAACCTTTTTCGTTCACCCATAACCTCATACTGGGTTTGCCTTCCGGGTTTGTGATGTAAAACATCGGACAACCATTCGAACGCGTATTCATCAATATCCGCGAGACTCCTTGGCCATCCACCATTTCCAACGATTCGCATCGAATGTGTTTGGATGAAGTGTCTTGCTTGGGTGATTTTCGCATTGTGGAAACCATTGCCCCGACGAATCCTGCCACAACGGCGATCAGGATTTGCCAAGACATCGTTCCCGCCCCCCACCTCGAAGATTCGGATTCACCCCGAGTGTATAACGGAGGAGGATACCCGGCAATATGGAAGAGGACAGGGCCGGCGGGCGATATCACACGAATGGAAATCCTCAGCCGAACGAGGGGCTATTTCTCGCCGCAGCATATTTCTGGTACATGCTTCCGAGACCGAACCATCCGCCATTTCAACCCATCACCTTTCCAGTTTTCACGCTCCACCCACGGGGAAGCAGGGATGAAATGCCTCTGCAGGCTTATCCAACCCACAGTCCCACTTCTCCCTCCGGACTGTGAAGTAAAGTGTGAAGCAGACCCACCCTGACAGAACCAATTTTGTACAAAGAAGGGGGAGCCGGGATTCTGGCTCCCCCTTTTCTTTCGGCTTGTTGCCTGCTTCTGCCTGTCTTACTATTCCCCCAAGGGGAGGACTCAAAATCCCGTGTCCGCAAGGACGTGAGGGTTCAAGTCCCTCCTCCGGCACCAAGTCGAGTTTAGCGCGTCCGGCATCCCCACCGACGGCGGGGATGCCGGTACCGCCTCACTTCACCGATACGAGCTCCACCTCGAAGATCAGCGTGGCGTTCGGGCCGATGTCGCGGCCCGCTCCCCGCTCCCCATAGGCGAGATTGGACGGCACGAACAGCTGCCACTTCGCTCCCTCCTTCATCAGCTGGAGCGCCTCGGTCCAGCCGGGGATCACCCCGGAAACCTTGAACGTAGCCGGCTGGCCGCGCTTGTAGGAGCTGTCGAACTCCGTCCCGTCGATCAGCGTACCCTTGTAGTGCGTGGTCACCGTGTCGGCGGCCTTCGGGCTCTTCCCGTTGCCGGGCGCGATCTCCCTGTACTGGAGTCCGCTCGGGAGCGTCTTCACTCCCTCCTTCTTCCCGTTCTCCGCCAGGAACTTCTCCCCGTCGGCCTTGTTCTTCTCACCCAGTTTATGCATGGTCTCCGCCTGCTTCGCCATCAGCGTCTTCTGGAAATCCGTGATCGTCTTGCGCGCCTCGTCCTCGGTCAGGATCGTCTTCCCGCCGCCGTAGGTGTCCTTCAAACCTTTCGCCAGCACGTCCGGGTCCACCTCGACGGAACCCCGCTTCAGGTTTCCGCCGATGTCCATGCCGATGCTGTAGCTCAGCTTCTCCTTGTCCGTTTTCAGCTCCGGGGCGTCCGCGGCGAACGCCGCCCCCGAGAGCGCGACCGCGGCGCACATCGCCATCGCGATCCGTCTCTTCATGTCCTGCCGCTCCTTTCCGTCCGAAGTCGGGTCTGGTTTGCAACCGGACCATCTTACACGCCGCCCGGTGAACCCCCAAGCGGATTCCGGCGCACGGGATGCCGCCGGACGGTGAACCCTTGAGCGAAGATCGTCGAAACGGCGCATCTTTCGCTATCGACGGGTTTGCGATATAAAAATAGTGCCGTGCGGGCATCGATCGCCCGGCGACGAATGGCCCCACTGAATCGCTCGAAGGGAGACGGGATGCTGATCACTGTGACCCAGGCGCCGGAAAACCGGCGGCGACAGAAGCCGAAAAGCGGCGAAAAACTCGGATTCGGGAACCATTTCTCCGACCACATGTTCATGATGGATCACGCGTCGGGAAAGGGATGGGGAGACGCGCGCATCGTCCCGTACGGACCGCTGTCGCTCGCCCCCTCCGCGATGGTCCTGCACTACGGGCAGGAGATCTTCGAGGGGATGAAGGCGTACTACGCCACGGACGGGTCGGTCTGCCTCTTCCGCCCGGAGAAGAACGCGGAACGGATGAGCCGCTCGGCGGCGCGCATGTGCCTTCCCGAGATCCCCGTTGAGGATCATCTCCAGGCGATCCGCGAGCTCGTACGGCTCGACCGGGAGTGGATCCCCAGGGAGAAGGGCGCCTCCCTCTACATCCGTCCCACGATGATCGCGACCGAGGCGGGTCTGGGCGTTCGCCCGTCGGCGGAGGTCCTCTTCTTCATCATCACCGGCCCGGTGGGAGCGTACTACGCGCGGGGATTCGACCCCGTCCGCATCCTGGTCGAGGACACGTACGTCCGCGCCGCCCACGGGGGGACGGGCGAAGCGAAGACGGGGGGAAACTACGCCGCGAGCCTCCTCGCCGCGAAGAAGGCGAAGGAGAAAGGGTTCGACCAGGTCCTTTGGCTCGACGCCGGGCACCGTCGTTTTGTGGAAGAGGTCGGAACGATGAACATCTTCTTCGTTCTCCGCGGCGAGCTGGTCACCCCCCCGCTTTCCGGGTCGATCCTGCCCGGGGTGACACGGGACACGGTCCTCACGCTTGCTCGGGAGTGGAAGATCCCGGTGGCGGAGCGCCCCGTGGAGATCGACGAGGTTCTTTCGGGCGCCGCTGACGGGACGCTTTCGGAGGCGTTCGGCTCGGGGACGGCGGCGGTCATCTCTCCGGTCGGGTCCTTCTCCTGCGGCGGAAAGGAGATCGCCGTGAACGGGGGGAAAACGGGAGACCTCTCCAAGCGCATGTTCGGGGAGATCACCGGGATCCAGTACGGGGAGATCCCCGACCGCCACCACTGGATTCACAGAGTGGAATAACCCGCCTTCGTGCGTCTTTTTCCGCAACCCCGGGGTCGCTTCGCGCGGCCCCGGGTATCTTTACCCATATATTCCGAATAGTTAGCAACACGTCCCGGGTCGGCATCAACATTGCTGTGACCTGAGCAGTAGCGGACGCGCCGCGTGAAAGCGCAGCGTTTCCCTGCCCCCAGCCGGAGGGTTTAAGTTTTCTCACCCCAGAAAACCCTCCGGCCCCCTTTTTCCCCGGGAATATCACGGATCGAGTACGGTCAGCAGCGCCTTTCCATCGACCAGACGGGATCACCGTTGTCGAAGGGGAATCCATCTCCGAAGGAAATTCCACCACTGCCTCCCCGGGTCCGGGATACGAGGCAGGTAATCGATCCGTATTTATCTCCTGAAGATTCCGGGGTGGACTGCCGATACAATCCGTTATATATACTGTATATAATCAAGGAGGAGCAATGCCTGGAGCCATTTTCGTCGGTGGACGAAAACGCCTTTCCCCCGGTCGACGTCATTTTTTCACGGTGCTTGTCAGCGGCGCCCTGTTTCTTGCGGTCTCCTTCCCCGTCCAGGCCGCGGACCCATCGGGTGCGGCGCCCCCGCAATTGCCGGCGCCGGGCGGCCAGGCGGCCGTGCCGGCGGTCCCGGCAAACGCACCCGCGGCTCCGTCTGAACCGCGGCAGCCCGCGCGCTACGGCAACCCCGAGGTGAACTCGATCACCAAGGCGTTCGTCCAGACCGGGGTGCTCGCCTGTTCAGGCCGGATCAACCAGGTGGCCAATTTCCTGACCGGCGGCGCGCAGGGGGTCGGGGCCTTCCTCATCGTTCCTCCGGCCGCACAGGACCGGCAGCTGGTTTCGGTCTCGCTGGAGATCCCGGCGGCGGACGGCCCGGCCGCCTACGCCAGCGCCTCCTTCGCCCCGAACCAGGCGAACGGCTGCGGCGCCCTTTATGAAACCGTCGTCTGGTGGCCGTCCGCGTGCGACCAGGTGGCGGGGAAGAACTTCGGAACGCTGAAGCGGACCGGTTTGTTATCAAAGAACATCACGGTGCTGGACGGCGGCGCGATGACGAAAATCTTTCTCATGCCTGCGGGAACAGGGTGCATTTCCATCAAGAAGGAGGTCATTCGATGAACGGATTTCTGATCCGGCTGAGGAGCGTGATGATTCGGGGCAGGTATTTCATGTTCGGTATTTCCTGCTGGTGCATGGTGACGCTGGCGCCGGTAGCGGCAAGGGCGGACATTTCCCAGATCGACAGCGTCTTCATCCAGGCCGACTCGGACAATATATCCCCCGACGAAGGGATCTACCTGCAGGTCGGACCGGTCTCCGATATGTTCATCGGGCATAACCTGGTCTCGGTTTATGTCCCGATTACTTCGCCCACGGATATAACGGCGGAAGACCTGTTCGCCACCCACCAGCTGGAAAGCCGGGGAACATTGGTGGTCGATGGCTCCTCCACCTTGAAGGGCGGCGCGTCCATCAGCGGGGGGCTGAACAACAACAGCGGCGGCATCACGAACGCCGGCGCGATCTCCGGCGCAACGACCATCAACGCCAGCGGCACCATCACCGGGGGGAATCTCTCGACCGGCGGCACCTTGGGCGTCACCGGCAACGCTACGGTGGGCGGCACCCTCGGAGTGACCGGACTCACGACTACCAACGGCATCAACAACGGTGGCGATGGAATCACGAATGCCGGTGCGATCTCCGGCGTATCGTCCCTGAGCGCCAGTGGCCAGATCTCCTCGGGCTCCCTGTCCACAGGGGCGATCAGCTCCACCAGCCTCAACAACAACGGCGGCGGCATCACCAACGCAGGTGCGATCTCCGGCGCAACGACCATCAACGCCAGCGGCACCATCACCGGGGGGAATCTCTCGACCGGCGGCACCCTGGGTGTAACGGGCAATACCACCTTGTCCACCGTGAGCACGTCCGGCCTGGCGACGCTGAATTCCGCTTCCGTCACCAACGGCCTCTCCGTCGGGGGCGCTACGACTACGACCGGGATCACGAACACCGGCGCCTTCAGCAGCACGGGGACGACGACGTTGACCGGAACGACCAACATCAACACGACCGGCACGGCCGGCACGACGATCGGCAACACGACCGGCGCGGTCGGCATCACCGGCTCGGCGGTGAACATCAACACGTCGAACACGGCCGGCCTGACGACCACGATCGGCAGCACGAATGCCGGCGCCGGAGCCGTCACCCTCCAGGCCGGCAGCAACAGCGTGGCGGTCAGCACGACCGGTACCGCGATCACCGGCAACGCCAACGTGATCACCGGCTCGACGAGCAGCGCGATGTCCGGCGCCAACGCCAATGTAAGCCTTTCCAATAACACGGCGAGCATGGGCGTGACGGACGGTTCCACCGTCACCGCCACGGACAATCAGGTCAGCGCGTTGACCGCGGCGGGTCAAGGCCTGACGGTCAATAACAACGGCGCTCTCTCGTTGCTTGGCGTGACGGACGGGGAGAACACGGCCGGCCTCACGATCGACGCGACGGGGAACACCGTGAGCCTCATGAACAACGTGGGCGCGGCGGGGCACGGCCTGACCATCGGGGCGGAAACCACCACTTTGACCGGCGGCACGAACTCTTCCAGCCTGACGCTTCAGGATGCCTCTGCGACGCTCTCCGTCGGCACGGCGACGACGGCGGAAGTCCAGGTGCTCAACGCGACCAATTCCGCCGGGACGACATCGGTGACCGTCGGCGGGGCCAATAACGCGTCGAATCAGCTTCTGGCGAATGCGGACGGCGGCACGAACTCCATCCAGGCCGCCGCTACCAACACCCTCACGGCCGGTACCAACAACGTCCTGAACGCGACCTTGCAGAACCAGTTGACCGGCGGCACCGGGAATTCGATCACGGCGACGACCGGCAACAACACGATCACGGCCACCGCGGGGAGCAACACCATCTCGGCCAATGCGGCCGGCCAGTCGAACACCCTTTCGGCGACCGGGACGAACGGCGTGAACAACCTGACCGCCAACGCCACCAGCGGGACCAACAACGTGGAGGCGAAGACGAACAACATCGGCGTGACGACCGCCAGTTCGGTCAACACGATCGGCAACGCCGGGACGTCGACGAACACGATTACCGGCGCCGCCAACGCGATCATCGGCACGACCAACGTCAACGTCAGCAACAACTTCGCGACGAACATCAACACCGGCACCACGACCAGCGCGGTGACGGTCGGCAACGCCCTCAACACGACGAACCTCAACAGCGCGACCAACAACATCGGGGTCAGCAGCGGGTACGCCACGTTCAACAACATCGGCACGAACGGCACCTTCGCCAGCGCCAACGCGATCGGCAGCGCCAACACCGCCACGACGGTGACGGCCACCGGCGGGAACAGCTATCTGTCCGTCGCCAACGGAACCGCCGGCCTTCGCTCGGGAAGCGGCCTTACCGCAAGCGGCTTCACCACGACCAGCGCGGCCCGGACGTTGGACGCCACCGATTCGGCGAACCTGGCGGTCCAGCTGAACAACGTGGGGGATGCGGCGAGCCGCCAGAACATCGCGGGCGCCTCCTACGTGAACCGGCTGGAAGGGAACACGCTGATCAACGGCAACACCTACATCAACGGAACGCTGGAATATACGTCCAACAGCGCGGCGACCACCACGGTCACCTCGGGGGCGTCGATCCTCCCCGACGCGACGCAGGCCACGCGGGGCCAGATGGCGATCGTGAACACGGGCGGGAGCGGCGCCTGGGTCGACGGAAACGGCAAGATCACGGCCGGCATCGTCGAACAGACCACCGGCTCCCTGGTCGTGACGAACGGCCTCGGTGAAACCCACGGGTTCGTGGTGACCGAGACTTCCGCCACGATGTCCGGAGGCACCCGTTCCACCACCCTGACCCTGGACGACAGCGGCGCCCGCTTCAGCAATGCCGCAAACGGGGCGCCCGTGAAGGTGACCGGCGTTGCGGATGGCGACAGCGACTTCGACGCGGTCAACTACCGGCAGTTGAAGAATGTCGCGTACGGCGTGGCCGGGGCGTCCGCCGCCGCAAACATCCCGCAGGTGGAACAGAACAAGAAATACCTGGTCGGCGTCGGTTTGGGAAACTTCCAGGGCCAGAGTGCCATGGCGGTCGGCGGTTCCCTGCGCCTGGCCCCCAACGCGGTGATGAAGGTCTCCATCGCTACGAACGACTTCAACAACAAGCGTACCGTCTACGGTATCGGCGCCGGGTTCTCCTGGTAAGGCGCCCACTTTCCGACGCTGGGCATCCAGGCCCGTGCCGAAGGTTTTTCGGCGCGGGCCTGGACCGCGGCGCCGGCCCTTCGGAGCCTGTCCTATACACCGATGGCGGCGAGCAGCTCCTCGCGGGTGATCCCGTCGACGCGGACGACCTTGTTGCGCCCCTTCTCGCCCGCGACCAACGCGATGCGGCTTTTCGGAACCCCCAGCGCTTTCGAGAGAAACCGGACGAGGGCCTCGTTGGCCTTCCCCTCGACGGGGGGGGCGTTGAGGCGGATCCGCAGGACGCCTCCCTCGAACCCGGCCACCCCCTCCTTCGACGAGCGCGGGACCACTCGGACCGATACGGTGGCGGAGGGGCCGTCCACGCGGCTCACGGCATGCGGAGGGCGAGGTCGAACAGCGTGCGGACGATGAACCGCTGCAGGAAGACGATGACGAGGACCGCGACCATCGGCGCGAAGTCGATGGAGCCGGCGAACAGCGGGAGTTTCCGGCGCAGGCGCGAAAGGACCGGTTCGGTCACCGCGTAGAGGCCGCGCACGATCGGGTTGTACGGATCGGGACTGACCCACGACAGCACGGCGCGAAGGATGAACGCCCACATGTACGCCCACAGGGCATAGTCGATGATCGTCGCCAGCGCGTCGACCAGGTTCCTCGCCACGAACATGCCTCCCCCCCCTTTAGCCCGCATTTCTCACCAGGGTTCGTCGCGAGGCGGTGGAGACGGGCGTGGATACAAGGCGCGCGACCGAGGGCCCCGGAGACGTAGTTTACACTACGTCGAGGAGCCCGACCGAGCGCAACGCAGTAGACATGCCCGTATCCGCCGCCGCAGCAGAAGCCTGGTGAGAAATGCGGGTTAGCCCGAAAGCTCGCGGCACCGCTGCCAGGCGGACAGCACCGCGTCCATCACGGTCGCCCGGAAAGCCCCGCGCTCCAGCGCGGCCACCCCGGCGGCCGTCGTCCCGCCCGGGGACATCACCATGTCCTTGAGCTCGGCCGGGTGCTTCCCGGTCTCGCGGACCATGCGCGCCGCGCCCTCGAGGGTCGAGGCGGCGAGGAGCGACGCCTCCGCGCGGCCCATCCCCGCCCGCACCGCGCCGTCCGCCATCGCCTCGAGGAAGAGGAACGCGTAGGCGGGACCGGAACCGGACAGCGCGGTCACCGCGTCGAGCAGATCCTCGCGGGGCATCTCGGCGACCGTCCCGAACGAGGAGAACAGGGCGATCACCTCCTGCCGGGTCGCCGCGTCGACCGCGGGCGGGAAGTGGATCCCGGTGCTGCCCATGCCGACGAGCGCGGGCGTGTTGGGCATCGTCCGCACGATCTTCGCGCCTTCCCCGAGCGCTTTTTCGTAGACGGCGATCTTCGCGCCCGCCACGATGGAGACGAACGTCTTCCCGCGCGCCGCGTCCCTGGGGATCCCCGCGAGGACGGACGACAGAACCTGGGGCTTCACCGCGACCACCACCGTGTCGCAGGCGCGCAGAAGCTCCTCGACGGAACGGGCGGCGACCACCCCGAACCGGCGGCGCAGATCCTCACCGCGGCCCGGCGCCGCGTCGAACACCACGACCTGGCCCGGCGAGCGCAGCTTCGCGGACAGCAGGCCGCGGATCATCGCCTCTCCCATGTTCCCCGCACCGAGAAATCCGAGCGCCATGATGTCAGCCCCTCCCCTTCCGGCTTCCGAAGATCGCGGTCCCCACGCGGACCATCGTCGCCCCTTCCTCGACCGCCTGCCCGAAATCGTTGGACATCCCCATCGACAGCTCAACGAGCGACGCGCCCGGGATTTCCCGCGCAAGCGCGTCCCGCAGTTCCCGCAGCCGCGCGAAGTGCGGCCGGCTCTCCTCGGGATCGGCCGAGAAAGGCGGGATCGCCATCAAGCCCTCGACCCGCACCCCGGGGAGCCCGGCGGATCCTTCGAGCATCGAGCGCAGATCTCCGGGGGCGGCCCCCGCCTTCCCCCCCTCGGCGCCGAGGTTGACCTCGATCAGCACCCGCACCGTCTCACCCGACTCCGCGGCGCAACGCGAGATCTCGCGCAGCCGCCCGGCGGAATCCGCCGTCTGGATGCAGGAGAACAGCGCGACCGCCCTGCGGACCTTGTTCCCCTGCAGGCGGCCGATCAGGTGCCATTCGGCGCCGGGAAGCCCGGGGATCTTCTCCTCCGCCTCCTGGACGTAATTTTCGCCGAACACCGACAGCCCCGCCGCGTGCGCCTCGAGGATCCGCTCGAGCGGCCGGGTCTTCGAAACCGCGACCAGCTTCACCGATCCGGCCGGCCGGCCCGACCTTCGCTCGGCGTCGGCGATCCGGTCCCGCACCCATGCCGCCCGTTCCGCCAGCGGCGCGGCGTCGGCCGGAGCCCCCCCCGGCGGACTCACGGCGCCC
>Ga0172367_10009424_pt1 | contig 10714 bp, 17 predicted proteins | sample Lak10m_FD_114542 | JGI IMG/M metagenome (GOLD analysis project Ga0172367, IMG submission 114542) | Freshwater microbial communities from Kabuno Bay, South-Kivu, Congo - kab_022012_10m | ecosystem: Environmental > Aquatic > Freshwater > Lake | place: Democratic Republic of the Congo: South-Kivu...
CCCATTAAAAAGAATCGATCCGCCATTATTAACATCATATGTTGGTCCATTCACCAATGTTCCATTATTACCTGCTGCCAAATCAAACCAAGTCGTTCCTGAACCAGGATAAGAGTTTGCATTTCCAGCATCTAAATTAAGAATTAATCCATTATTATAAACTGGTGTACCCACTGCTCTTCCTAATGATGTTTGATATGTTTGAACTGCGTTGTAGAATGCTGTTGCTTCTATTGAAGATAAACCTGAACCTATAGTAACAAATGCTAATTGTGTATTTGTGAAAGAACCAATAGGTGTGTTCGGAATATTTAAATAATTTAAAGCCCCAATATAAATATTACCATTGTTAACTTGTGTATTCTCTGTGGAATAATTGGCATTAACTCTAACATTGTTTATATATAAATCCTTATAAACGTTTGATGTATTACTACCTAATAATAATCCAATAGGTTGGGTTGCTGTAGGAGATGCACCTTTCATTAAATTGTTTTGATAATCAGAAATTACTCTATATACCCAATTTGTATAATATCCACTACCTCCATCATTACCATAACTATATAATAAAGGTCCTCTATAGCCATAATCATCATAACATCCAACCTCTCCACCTTGAGTTGTATTTTGTGTACGACCATAAAATGATAAATGTATTGATGATGTAGATAACCCAGCATCTACTGATTTCAAAAATGTGTTAGCATATCCAGTTGTACCATTTGGTTTATAACCAGTTGTACTATGTATACCACCACCATAAAACACCAATCTATAAGCTGCGTCAAGGTCTCTTGGGTCTTTTAAGTTAAATTTGTGTGATGTTGCTGTACCTCCTACGAAAGGATAAATCGCTTTCATTTTTGTCCAAATGTTAGCAGCCTTCAAATCAACAACTAATTTATTAACAGCAGAAGCTTGTTGAAAACTAGTGATGTTAGCAACATTCAAGAATGATTGAGCATCACTATCAGAAACGATTGGAACGTTTACTTGACGTCCTAACGTTGTTTGATAAGCTTGTATCACATTATATAATACGGTTGCCTCTGTATTGGTTAGACCATCTCCTATAGATGCAAATGAAACTTCTTTAGTTGAATAAGAATTAATACCAAAAGGACTACAATTAGCAGCTCCTATATATAACAAATTTGTTGGTAATTGTCTATTCAATTCAACATAAGTATCAGTATTACCTATTTGGCTACCATTTCTGTAAATTTTATGGTTATTATTCAAAATTCTAGTACCTATGAACAAACCACTAGCATCGGAAATATTAACAGTTAATCTATTAACATTATAATTAGAAGAATCACTTAAATATACACCAGTGTTTGTACCTATACAAATATCAGGATTTATTCCGCTATCAAATGCTGCAATATCTCTTTGTAAGTTACCAACCGTTGACGTTCTTGAATAATAAGATAAATGATTATAGTTAGATTGTAAAATGGAAGATGGAGATATTTTTGTATCAGCATAACCATTTGATCCATTTGGTAAAGCACCTGTTGATGTGTGAGTCCAACCACCATTAAATACTAATCTATAAGCAGCATCCAAATCCCTTGGATCCTTCAAGTTAAATTTATGAGAAGCAGCAGATCCACCGACAAACGGATAAATCGCCTTCATTTTTGTCCATAAGCCATACGTCTTCAAATCATTTACTAAAGTACTTATGGCAGCAGCTTGTGTTAAGTCAGTTATACCAGCAGCCGCGATGAATGCAGTAGCGTCAGCATCAATTGAACTCACCACCTGTGTAACATAGGGTCTCCACCCAATTCTTGATTGTGTTGCCATTAAAAATTTTTTTCTTTTATATATTAAAAAAGAAAGACCGGAAATATCCAGTCTTTCTTTATTTTACTATTTTATACTTGTCTTCCTAAATCTGTTTGGAATTGTTGAATTGTATTATATAAATTTGTTACTTCTGCATCACTAAGACCAGTTCCTATATGATAGAAAGAAATCTCTTTATTATCAAAATAGTTAGCTGTTCCATTCCAGTTTGTTGCTCCAATATAATAGTTTATACTTGGGAAGTTTCTAACAGAGAATGATGCTGATGTATTTATTCTTGTTCCATTTTTATGTAATGTGAAAACAGTTGATGAACTAGGTCTATTACCCAATACCAATCCTTTTAACTCAGTAACCGTTCCTTGTAATCCTTCACCACCTGTATTCGCCATCCAAGTTGATATACTAGTATTTGTTGGTGTTGATAAAATCACAAATGAATCAAACCAAGATCCCATTAATACTGGTGAATAAACACCCCCTAAATATCCAATCGGTGAAGTTTTAGCTACGTTTCCTCTTATGTAAGATGAATGTGAGAAGTTTGTATTAACTAAACCTGAAGTGGCTAAATTTAAATTTGTATTAGCATAACCAGTTGTTCCATTTGAAAGTGCACCTGTTGAACTATGTGTCCAACCACCACTAAAAGAAAGTCCATAAACAGATGGATTGATTAAGTTATAACTATGTGATGTAGCATTTCCACCTATAAATGGATAAATAGCTTTCATTTTAGTCCATAAGTTATTATTCTTTAAAGTATTAACCAATCTATTTATAGCACTTTGTTGAGTTGTATTTGTAATTCCAGCTGCTGTTATAAATGCTTGTGCATCTGTATCTACAGTTGGTGTATAGATTGAATAGTAAGAGTTTATATTACTATCTATATTAAATCTGTCTAAAGATTTATCTGAGTTATATAAAACAACTTCTTGAACATCACCTGTTAATCTGTTTGATCCATTTGCATTCGCGATTCCTGATCCTATAGATACTCCAGTAAGTGTCATAGAACCGTTTGTTCCCGTGAAGTTGTTAGCACCATTTCTTCCTAAAGTTGTGGATGCACCTGATTTAAAAAGGTAGTGTAGGTTTCTATCAGTAAGTGGGCTATCTCCATATACATAACCACCTACATAGTTGGCAAACTTTCCATTTATAATGGCATTTAACCATTTCTCATTATTAGTTCCAGTGTTTCCACCTACAGCTATTGCGTTTCCTGCACTATCAAACTTTGAAACGGTAAACATGGAAAATGTTCCAGATAGAGACATTCCTGAATAACCTAAATATTGTGAATACATAACATCGTAAGCACTATTGAAGAACTTTGCAACTGGTTTTCCACCATTTTTAGCAACCTGTTTCAACTTAACAATGTTTGGCTGACGTAGTGCTGTAGCCTGTGTAGTATGTCTTCCATTTCCAGATTGATCATACCATTGTGATATAAATGCATATCCACCATAACCACCATTAGCAGTCTTTGTATATGGTTCTATCAACATACCCGCCGATGTTTGATCTTGTTTGTATTGGAATCCCCAGATTAAATATTTTGCACCTGTATTCCCTGCTATATCAGCACTACCTTTACTTGATATGGATCTAGTTAAAACTCTAACCAAACTACCTGTCCAGTTTCTTGCTGAAGAGTATCCGTTAGCACTTCCCCATATGGAACATCTCCACCATCCATTTCCTTCGTCTGACATAGTAGCACCAATTGCACCAAGATGTGCAGCAAATGTTGTTGTACCCAATGTGGCTACACCATAATCTAAATCAAATGTTGCTTTAGATCCACCGTCTGATAATCCAAGTTCCTGACATAGTAATAATATATTTTGCCCTGAAGGTATTGTATTACCAGAAGCTTTTTTAGCATAGAAACTCATATTCCAGCTATGAGTACCTGTAAGTGTCCAAGGATAATCATATCCTACTCCCATTACCTGACTTAATGAAGTCGTATAGTTGTATATTCCGTGTAATCCTGAAGTAGCGGTCTCAGTCATCATATCTGCAGTTGTAGTTCCGTCTGGAGCAACATCAGTATTGGCAGTAACGGTAGATCCTACTTTAGTCCAAAATGAACTATCTATATCCTGTGAATATCCGATTCCGTTTAATGATCCTGCAAAGGATATTAATGAGGTTGTATCTAAAGATCCGTCAGATGCAAAAGCAATATCTTGTTCTAAATTATCTGAAGATCTTCTTACTCTTATAGATTGTGTTGCACCAGTTCTTAATTTTCTTAATGAATAAGCAGCGGCTGCTCCTGTAAATAAGTCTAAAAGTGGTGTTATTGATGAGGTGGTTGATGCTGATCTCCACCCTACTCTTACTTGTGGCATAAATTTTTATTTTTTCTTTTATATATTAAAAAAGAAAGACCGGAAAATACCTTTCTTTCTGGGAAAAATTGGTATTTAAAAAATATTCCTTATATTTGTTTTGATAGAGTAATACGTAATGACAAAATGGTATGTCAACCCAAGTGGTTGTATCGTTGTGGGTTCGAATCCCATCTCTATCACTTAAAAATAAGTTATTTAAATAATCGAAAGAAATAACTATGACACTAGAAGAAATAAGATTTAAATTAAAAAAAGGATTTTTAGATTTTTGGATTCCTATATTTTTAACTCTACATTAGACACATCATTAGAATTAGGTGATGCAGTAGATCAAACCTTAGATTACTTACTCGATAACAACATTGTAGACTTATCAGAAGATGAAGATGGTGACCAATATGAAGCGTTGTCAAATGATGTCTATGACCTATTGGAAGAAATTCGATAATGGGAGAATGTATTCGAAATAACTGGACCAAAGTAGATGGTAAGCAGATTGGTTCAATTACCAGCTACCATAACGATGGTACACTCCACTTCACGGAGAATTGGGTAGATGGACTAAAACACGGTTACTTCGAATACAACTGGTCAGATGGAAAATGTTTTTTCAAAGGCCATTACATATATGGTGAAAGACATGGTTGGTGGGAAGACTACTGGTCCGATGGTAGAGTAAGATACAAAGGTTACTACGATATGGGAGTGGAGACATACTCACACACAGACATAAGAGATAAACTGATAGACATCGCATTGGAAAAATAAATGGAAAAATAAATGGAAGGGTACATATACATATCATATAATAAAGATAAATCTTTTAAAGAATCTAGACTATACGATACACTCGATCAAATAAAAAAAGAGAGAGGTATAGGTATTCCTAAAGAAGTTATATCAAGAACCAGAGTAGCAAGTTTCTCAAGCACTGATGGCTCTGGATGCTATGTCATAGACTTTGTTTCGGAAGACTACTATTCTATAGATACAACTCATGCGAATCACATAACACCAATGTTGAAGGCGATATTGAGAAACATGAGAATAGAATCACTTGGAATAGAATGAAAGACTTCATAGAAAAAATAGAGAAGATAGGATTCAAAGAAGATAACTTCTTCCAAAGACGATATAAATATGGTTTCTGGCGAATAGATATTAATCCTGATTGCTGGTGGCATCTGACATATAGTGACGCCAATCCAGATCCTCTAAAAAGAGTTGAAATAACTCACGAATTTATTAAATTCGATGATAAAGACATACTTAATAAGTATTTTACTCCAGAGTTGAGAGAGATAGTACTAAATCAATTAGGAATTAAATGAAAGTTTATTGTATAAAGACAAAGTATAATAAGAACGACCGATATGGACTCAATGAGTCAGTAGACTATGTTTTGTTCAAAAAGGGGTATTTCTATGAATGTATGACAAGTGGATTAGGCATATTCGTCATGAACAGAGATGGTTTAAAGTTTGCATTCGACTCAAATCATTTCGTAACTGAAGAAGACTGGAGAGATTCTAGACTAAATGATATTGGTATATAAAAAAATATTCTTATATTAGCAATATGGAAAAGACATGGAATATTTTGATAATGACCGAAGACACTGAAGTGTTATGGTTGGATAATGAAAACCAATTCGTGGAAGACCGATTAAACTCTAAAGTATTAGGTGACGAAGATTCAAAATCGATTACAGATAGCTTGAGATCCAGTGGAGAATATGTCATGGTTGGGAGATTTCCTGCAGACTTAGATTGGAAAGCAAGAGATGGTAGAGTCATTTATTGTCCTACTAAAAACAAACTCGAATCTATGTTAAAGACACATTTAGAAAACGAAAACTACGAAGCAGCATGCTCGGTGAGAGACCAATTAAAAAGACTATCTTAATATGAGTTTAGAAAAAATAAAATCAGAGATTCTTAAAGAAAATCCAAATTGGCTTTTAGTTTCTACTTTAGCCAAAGAGATACATGAAAACCAATTAGAAACCAACACACTTGGTTTCAAAAAAGGAATTATCAACATAATCAAAGTTGGTCAATACGATAATTATGATTTTTATAAAGAAATAAAATCTTGCTTTGAGAGTGATGAATACCACTATATAGCAAATGATGATGTTAGAGAATTCAATAAATGGTTGGCATCAAAACCAAATCTTTCAGATAAATATCATATCGTTATTACCTCTAAAGCAAACATTCTAAGTAATTCATTATCCGAGGGTTATGAATGTAATCTATATAAAGGTGGTATTCGATTAAAATATGATAAAAAGTCAACAAAGTTTATTTTAAAAAATGATAATATTGATATTTCTTTTGAAAAGGGTTGTCTTAAACAAGAAGTTAGAAACATTACACTAAATAAATTATTTAATTAAATATGACAAAGAAAGAATTTTACAAAGCGTTTATAGAGACGCAGAAGAATACCGGACAAGGAACATCTGGTATAGTGAAAGTATATGGTGGTGCTGAGATTGAGCAATACATAAAAGAGTTAATAGAAGAAGGTTTATGTATTGCAATGGACACCGGTGGTTCGTTAGGACATCCTGAATCAAATATCTTTTATCTACCGGCGAAAGGATACAACGTGTGGAAAGAAGAAAACTCTATGGCTAGCTTAGAGTGTGTTAGATACTTCTTAGCAGAAGACAAAGAAAATTATGAAGGTGATCCTTTTATTGGAATCAATAGAAACTCTTTCGAAGATGAAGAAGGTATGTTACACGACTTCTACAAAGATTGGTTAACTAGAAATCAAGCAGATCTAGACGATATGCTTTCTTTATCTGAAGAATATGAGGGAGTATAAACATCCTGACATAGACCATACCTTTATAATAAAGGACATCAATATGTTTGAGATTGAGATAGATGGTATCAGAGTTCATAGAAGAGACGTAGAATGGATGGAAAGAACCGCCAACTACGGCCTCATAACAGGAGCGGGTAAACATGTTTCCATACACGACCTATCTCTTCCTTTCCTACAACATATTTTGGCTTTAAAACAAAAAAAAGGGACCATTTAGTCCCTTTTTTAGTTTTATATTGTTATATATCCTTTATATCTAATCTAAGACCATACTGCTTATCTAATTCAACTGTATATCCTAATTTTTCTAATTCACTTTTAAGACTTTCTGCCCCACTTTTTAGTTCTCTATAATCACCAGGACCCCCAAACTGATATCTTGCAAGATATCTATCTGAAAAATATTGATACATAACCCCTATTTTCCTTTCAATTGGAGAAGCATCTCTCATCATTTTCTTTACTTTTTTTATGTGATTAATTCCAAAAGGGTTAAAAGACTCACTTAATTGTGTAAAATTTTTTAAATGTTTCATAATATCTTCATTTTTTTTATATTCAGTATATATTATTTATGAAAAATAAAAACTATCTTTGTAAAATGATATTCAAAAAACAAGAAGAAGTAAAGACCACACATCATATTGTTGTAGTAAACGGGTATACCATACACCGAAGAGAAAAACTTGAATATGACTTTAAAGAAAAAGAATGGGTCAGAAAATCATTGACATGGAACTGCGACCATATCAGTATAGACTACAGACCGACATTACCATCATCTAAACAGTTAGAAAGAGAATTTCAACTAAAAAAGATTCTGGATTAAACAATTTATTATAATTTAAAGTAGTCTTTTGATATACCAATAACATGAGATCTAAATCGACCATTCCAAATTTCTTTAGTTATATACTTTTCTGGCACATAATCAATATGTTCTTTTAACATCTCAAAATATCTGGTAATCTCTTCATCAAACAAAATTCTATTGATCTTATTAGTATTTTCTACTTCAACCAATAAACTTCTTAAAACAAATGTTGGTCTCGTTAAAAAATCTCTAATTTCTTCACGTTTTCTAATTCTAATACTTCTAATTTCTTTTTGTAAAGATCCTTCAGGAACACAAACAACTTTTAATCTATAAACAGGTTCTATTCCTTCATCCTCTAATAAATATCCTATCGATTTTATATCTTCAAAAAGAGAACAAACCTTTTCAATATAATCAACCGTATATTTGGTGAAAGTTATTTCATCTATTTTAGATTTGATGATGGATATGAAGATAGAATGAAAGTATCATCTGATAAATTTTCGAGAATGAAAGTTGGAGATAAAATAACTATCAATTATTAAAGAACTGATAAAATCAAAATACCCAAAAGTAGTTTTACCAAACTATACAAAAGAAGAATGGACATTTAATGGATTTGACCTTAAAACAGATGACTATGATTTTATGAAAAAAAGTGTTAAAACCGGTCAGTTTTTTCTTTACGAATATTTAGAATCACGAGATAACAAAACGGTTCTACATTATCCAAGAATTGCAATCTACTTAAATTCTAGAGTTTTAGATATGGCACTCGAGATTGATTTCTATAAACAAATATTAGATTGAAAATGATAAAATTTTACCTTAAGCTTACTAAACAACTTTGTAAGCATAACCCATTAAGAACTTTATTATCAGTACTACTGATTGTCTTGGCATTCGCAGTCTATAAGATTCCAAATTCTACATACTTCTACGATGTCGAAAGGCATATTGTCGATGGTGGAACACACTACTACCAAACATCAGGTGGTAACGTATTCGAATACGACACAGAACAGAAACTGATTGAAGACCAGGGAGATTACCTTTTAAAAAGAGAAAGTATGAGTGAACTGGGTATTACATTAGCAATATTCTTAGGTTTGGGAATCTTAGGCATTGTAGCTTCTCTATTCATAGAGGATTCTGAATTAGAATACGCACTTCGAGACACCATAAAGAGAAACATAGATGAACATATTATCGATGGTGAATACATCTATGTCGCTTATTCAAGAATAATTCTAAGACAAAGTTATAAAACAGACTATCCCTATTCTGGTTCTGGTATCTCCAACGTGAGAGATTTCTTGGAATTACCGATATTCCAAGCAAAGGCAGACATAAGAGATAAAAAACTCTCAAAAATAGGTATATAATGAAAGTACTTTATATATGAATACCTTTTATACAATAGTCATCCACTGAAAATGGTTTTTGTTCACCTTTCCACCAATTCAAGAAGTTAGAATAAACTCTAGCATCCTTTCTTTCAAGTACTAATTCTTTTAGGTCAATAGCTTGCTCGGTTCCACCTATGCCTATAATCACCACCTTATCTTCTTTGATAAGATCGTCAGTAATAAATAACCTTGTAGCCGCTCCTTTCTTGGTTTGGAAATCTCCTTTTAACTCTATCCATGTGTCACCTCCAGGGTTTACTCTTAGTTCATCAACCACACACTCAGTCCCGAAAAGAACACCACCCGTTAGTTTCATAAACTCGTTATAGTTTTCTCTCTTCTTTGAGTTCATAGATTCCCTCTCTGCATCACCTGCTGCTTTGTGGAATTTATCTCCACGAACTTTTTGATCTCTACCGTATGCAGATTTAGAAGCTCTCTTTAGGAGTTCTGGTGAAAGTTCTTCAGTAATAAATTGGTTATATTTCTTTATCATTTTAAATATTTAATTTTTATATAATTTATATATTAAAATAAAATATTATCTTTGGAATATAAATCCATAAATATGAAAATTAATCAAAACTTATTCGATCTTACAGAAGATCAAGAAGCCACATCTAAAATGATGTATAACGCGAACCAAAATATCATAATCGATATGGTTGGCGAATGTGTTCGTGTCTTAACAGAAGGTGACGAAGTAGTTTATACTGGAACCAAAACATTCATGGCGAACATACACGATATCAGATATGAGTTATTAGAGAATGATGAACATAGATTGTCTGAGGCTGAAAGAACTCAAGCACATAAAGCCATTAATGTAATAATAGATCGTGTAAACGATAAAGCGACTCCAATCACTAAAGGAGATTTCGCCCAACTGGTATCTCAAATCAATATGATTGGAGAAGAATTTGTCAAAAGAAAGCTGAGAGAAATGGCTAGTGAACTAACAATAATCTAAATAAACTTTGTAAGTATAAAGGAGATTTAGTATATTTATAAATGCAGACTATTCTCATAGTTTAAGTACTACTTATATAAATTTGGTGCAACACCAAATTTATATAAATAATTTTAATATATTTGTAGAAAAAAAAAGGATATAAAAAAATATTACATCGTTGTTATAACTTTATTGTTATCAATAACAAGTTGTTCTCAAATAGAAACACAATCAGAAGAAATAGAAACAACTCAAACAGGTATTGTTGTTAAAATAGGTTTATCCTCTGGTAAATATCAAGACTTTATAATAACTATAAAAGATTTTAATAATCAGTTACATGAAGAACGAGCTAAAGAAATAACCTTCAATATAGGAGACACAATGAACTACACATTAGCTAAAGACTAATGTGTTTCAGGCTTCATAGAGTATGCTTTGTTTCCAAAGTCTGATTTCCTCTCCACCTTTGTAATGGCAAGTTCCTTACCATATATTTTTA
>Ga0172367_10009426_pt1 | contig 10714 bp, 8 predicted proteins | sample Lak10m_FD_114542 | JGI IMG/M metagenome (GOLD analysis project Ga0172367, IMG submission 114542) | Freshwater microbial communities from Kabuno Bay, South-Kivu, Congo - kab_022012_10m | ecosystem: Environmental > Aquatic > Freshwater > Lake | place: Democratic Republic of the Congo: South-Kivu...
CGGCTGAGTCTCTAAGTTTTTACTTATTTGACTCAACCAGTTATTTACCCAAATATCTACTCCAGTATTGATTTTACCTATTCCTGTGGTAAAATATACATCAAACATTTATTATAAACCTTTATTTCTACAATTATCTAAATCTATTCTTAATTGCTCTATTTGTAATTGTTGCTCTTTAATACCTTCTATTAGTAATGCTACTAACTTATCATATTTAACTGCTTTATATCCACTTTCTCTTGTCTGAACTAATTGTGGTAATACTGCTTCAATTTCTTGTGCAATTACACCCACATCGTTTCCTTCATATCCGTGCTCAATTTTGTTCTCTTCTTTCCAATCGTAAGTGTTACCACTAATCTTTCTGATTTTATCGATTGCGTTTTCGATTGGTTTGATGTTTTCTTTGAAACGAATATCTGAAGATGAGAATGCTACGATATCATTTGTTGCATCAATTCTACCTGCGGTAGCGGATGCTACCATACCAATACCTAATGAGTTGAATTGAACATTTGATGATGTTGCTACTGCTTGTCCAATTGAAATTGTTACAGCACCAGTTGCTCCACTTACACTAACACCTGTCCCAGCTACTGCTGAAGTTACACCTGTGTTAGTAATTGTTACTGCTCCCGTTGCACCACTCACCGAAATACCTGTACCTGCTACATTTGAAGTTACACCACTATTTGCAATTGTTACAGCTGATGAACCATTATAAGATGTTCCACTTAATCCCGTACCAATTGTTAAGGTTGCTAAATTAGAACCCAATGAAATACCACTAATTGTAGAGTTTGCCAACATTGAGTTAGTTACTCCTCCGGTTGCTATTGAAATTGTTCTAGTTGTTGAAATATCACCACCACCTGTCAAACCACTTCCTGCAGTAATTGAAACTGCGGTGTGGTCAACGTGTTCATTAGCGGAATAGTTTGTGGTAGAGTTATGATCAATTTGAGATGAACCACTAAATGCTCCAATTGCGTTTCCAATTGTTGCCGCAGTTATAGTTCCACCTAACGATGTTGATTGCCCCGCGATTGTTATTGAATTATTTGTTAAAGCAATTGTAGGAGTTGCACCTTCACCACTATTGTTTGTAAGAGTAATGTTTGTACCTGCTACTAAACTCGCAACATAATCACCGGTAGTATCAGTTCCTAATGCTACTGAATTTGCTTGTATTGTAGCCACTCCATTTGAAGCGATTACTACATCACCACTTATTCCAGAGAAAACCTGAGATGAACCAGATATTACCCCTTCAGCACTCAATTTAGTTTTTACTCTTGCATCAGTATAATATTTGTTAGTAGTTCCTTCAGTTAAATCATCTGTATCTACTGATGGTAATGTTGTAATTTGTGCAGAACCACTAAATGCTCCAATTGCATTACCTATTGTTGCCGCACTTATTGTACTACCTAAAGCGGTAGATTGACCTGCAATACTTATTGTATTATTTACAATCTGAGTACCATCAATTTGAGAAGAACCACTTATTACACCTTCAGCATCTAATTTTGATTTAATTGTAGTATTAATAGATGATGTAAATGTATTTAACGAAGCAGTTGAAGTATGAATCGCATTAATATTTGTAGTATTAGATGCAGTATAGGAATTCAAACTTCCTGTCGAAGTATGAATCGCACTAATGTTTGTAGTATTAGATGCGGTATATGAGTTCAACGAAGAAGTTGCAGTAAATAATGCAGTATTTTTACTATCCTGAGATGCAGTATATGAATTTAAACTTCCACTAGAGGTTTCCAATGCATCTATCCTTAAAGATTGACTTGCATTAGTTCCTGCATTAGAAGAAGTAAACGAATTAAAATCGCTTCTTATACTTCCACTTGCAGTTTCTAATGAAGATAATCTATTGTTCTGAGTATTGTTAGTTGAATCATTTGATGCGGTAAATATATAAAATTCTTGTGCCAATAATATTTTATCTTCAGTTCCCACTGCACCTGCTTTCCAAACATCATTTGTAGTATCCCAAAATAAAGAACCTGAGATAGTAGTACCACCGGTTGCATCTCTTACTATTAACCCACCGTTTGTTGCACCAGTTCCATTTAATTCGATGATATTATCACCAATATCTACGGTTGTAGAGTCAATTGTAGTTGTAGTTCCTTTAACTAAAAAGTTTCCTTTAATTGTTACGTTTGAACCTGTTAATTCAATAGCGTTAGCAACTGATGAGGAGAATGTTAGTAAACTCCCACTTGTTGTTTCTAATGAGGATAATCTAGCATCTTGTCCCGCATTTGTTGAATCATTAGAAGCAGTATAAGTATTTAAACTGGCAGATGTACTTTCAATTGCATTTAATCTACTATTTTGAGTATTATTTGTAGTATTATTAGATGCAGTATAAGCGTTTATTGAACCAGAGTATGTATGAAATGATTCTTCTAAACTAGCACTTTTTGTTTCCAATGCATTCACTCTACCGGTTAAGGAAGCAGTTGTAGTTTGAATACTATCTAATCTACTATTAACCGAAGAACTATATTGTTGAGCATTTCCCAAACCTGCAATTGTAGAACCACTTACTTCACCACTTACGTTGAAATCTCCACCTGCATTTGAAGATAAAGTTCCAACAACAGTATTTGTTGTAGGGTTTACAAATTTAATTGAACCCGTTGAAATGTATAAATCTCTCCAAGCTCTTGTCGGGCTACCCAAATCAAATTCACTAGAAATAGATGGAATTATAGATGAACTTAAATTTGCATTTACAGCAACGGTGTCAGAAGTTTGGTCACCAATTGTGATATTACCACCTAATACCAAATTTCCTTTTATTTCCGCATTATTTGTAATATGTAAATTTGATGCGGAAACAAACGATGATGCTGATACTGATAATACATTAATCGCTGAATTATCTCCTACGGTTGCTAATGTTATATCACCACTTGCCCCACCAACTTGTAATGTACCTAATGTACTATTAACATACGGTTCTCCAAATGATAGTGATCCCGATTTATCTGCTGTCGAACCTCTTCTAAATTTAAGTGCCATCTATTTTTAATTTATTTCTTTTATATTATATAAATATATTTTTTATAACTATTCGTTTTAATTATCTAATTGTTTCCAAGAGTTTCCATTCCAACCGTAAAAATGAAAATCAGTAGTATTAAAATATATTGAACCAGATTGTGGTGAAGTTGGTGTAATTGATGAAGTAAATGTATTGATAAAAGAAGTTTGATTCTTAATTCTATTATCTACTGAAGAACTATAATTTTGAACATTTCCGATTCCTACAATACTACCACTATATCCAGCTGATGTTACTAATCCTTGTTGCTCAGCATCTGCGATAATAATTAATCCTTCATTTGTAGGGAGAAGTTGTGTATCACCCGATGAATTTCCAAACCAAGCAATTAAACCTGCTGGATCTCCTACTAATTGTTCATTTCTAAAATCAATTAGATACTCGGTTGATGCGGTTTGAAAATCGTTTATAGGAGTAACATCAGGAATATTAAAATCCCAATTATTATCGGGTAAACCATCATCTAAATTAAGATTAGTTAATTCAGATCCATCTCCTTTAAACGAACCGGTAAAAAATGATGCGGTTACATTATTATCTACTATTAAATTAAGAAGTGAGACTTCCGAACCACTTACAATGACTTTTTTCCAATTTGGCATTTAATACTACAATTTGAGTTTAGTATTGATGGAAAAGGGGGTTGGATAGAATATAAGAATGACACACTATGGTTGATACCCATTATGAGTCTTTTTAAATAAATCTTTTTTCTATCGCGGTTGGTTACAATCACAACGATTGCCCACTTCCCTTTCGGGCCAACAATATCAACAATAAATATTGAATTTATTTATTAAAGAAAAAAAAAACAATAACCGATTGGTTATTGTTTCTTCTCTAAATATCTTTTTTGTAATTTAAGGATAATACTATAAATTATTTCTAATTCTGTCCCCTTAAATGTTGAGTTTTTAATTAGATTAAAGAGGTACTCAAACTCTTCTATTGTTAAATCTACTCCACCATTTTGTTTTGGTTTTTTCGGTTCAACAACCTGTTCTTCTTGTTGTTTTTCTTCTACCTTTGTTTCTAAATTAGTAGATCCAACCTTTTGGTTTTTTGTAAAAATTCCCATAACCTATTTTAAATTATTATTAAACGTATATATAAATTTCTCCCGATTCAATTCTGATATTACCAGCTAATCTATATTCAGGAATATCTGAAGTTACTACTGCTGCTACAAACGCATCTGGTGTGAATGAATTTTCAGAAGAATCAAATGAACCACTAAATCCCCATCTTAAAGTTCCAGCATCAAATGCAAATGCATGTCCGATTCCATTTCCTTCATCAACTACTATACCAGCTTCATCTGGATTTGCAGAACCACTATTTAAAAGAATGAACTTATCTTCAACGGCTAAGTTAGCTACATTTAAATAAGTTAAATCACCATTTACATTTAAATCCCCAGTAACAGTTAAGTTACCATTTGCAGTAGCATTAGCTCCACTTAAAGTGAATACTGAGCTTCCTGCTGATGATTTAATATTGTTACCCTTTACGGTTAAATCACCTACAACAGTTACATTCTCGCCATCTAAGGTTAAAGCAGTTGCAGTTGATGAACTAATATCATTACCATTAACTTTGATATCACCTGCGAATGTTGTTAATGTTCCCGCAGTTAAAGTAATATTAGTTGCCCCAGTTGATGATTTAATATCATTACCAGTTACTTGCAAATCTCCTCTTACTTCAACATCAGAACCAATTAATTCAATTGCGGTTGCAGTTGATGAGCTAATTGTATTACCACCGATTGTGATATCACCTGTAATTATAGGATTATCTACTAATCCAATTGTTACGGTCTGTCCACTAACGGTTGTATCAATTTCATTACTTGCACCAGTGATGGTTAAATCCTGAGTTTTTAATGATACCGTTCCTGTTGATAAATCTGAACCTGTGATGTTTAAGGTTGAAACTAATCCAGTTAATCCACTACCTTCTCCGACAAATGAACCGGTGAAAGAACCTGATAATACAGTATTCGATTGATTAGTTCCTATTCGGTTATATCCTGCAAAAGAACTCGATGCACCTACTACTATACCTTCGGATGCGGTTACCGCTAATAATTCTGCATTACTACCGGATACTATGACTTTTTTCCAAACTGCCATTTTATTATTATTTTATTTTTATTTTTGGGGTCTACTATAACACGTATAAATATATAAGAAATACGATTTAATTAAAACCAAGATAAAATTCATTTGAAGAAGAATATATTAATCCACCTGCTACGGCAGAAACACCATTCTTTGCTTCTAAAATTAAACTTCCACTTAATATAACATCACCATTTTTAAATATGGTAGTTTGTTTATTTGAATAATCATTAAATGAATTACCAATAACTAATTGTGATTCTGAACTTTGTGAAGTACTTAATTTATTAAAAATTAATTCACTACCACTTACAACTTGTCCAAATATTAATGATGCACTTATCGAACCAGTTACCCAAAGTTTTCCAGTATCATCTAATGATAATAAATCTTTTGTATCAAAAATTCTAAATGAAGTTCCACCACTACTTACTGATGCAGTTACATCTTCACTCGCAATTTGATTTAATTGTAACCCAACTACTCCAGCCGCTGGTATATTTATTAATCCACTCGCATCACCGAAAAACTCTCCGCTGAATGAACCCGTATATGAACCACTATAATCTTCTAAAATATTTAATCGAGCATTTAGCGATGATGATACGGTATTAAACCCTTCACCTCTAGCACCCTGTGGCCCAGCAGCAATTACTTTTACTATTCTAGACCCTTCTACTGGCTCAGAAATTACAACTGAATTTGCTTCACTATTTATAATTACTTTATTACTAGCCATTATTAAATTCTAGTTACTTCTTTTCTATTGGTAATTACACCTTCTAATAATCTGTAAACTTCATCTCCACTATATAATTCTATATCATAATATGCTTCTTCAAACGCAAATCCTGCAGTAGTATCCGCATTTAAGTAAACACCAATTTGACCTAAAGCAGCTGCTGAACCAGACCCATCACTTCCAGTTCCCGCACTTCCAGTAAACCATAAATAACTTCCAGTTCTTTCTGCAGAAGAAGTTATATCGGTTAAAGTAGCATATAAAGTGTTTGGGTTATCAGCGTAATCAGAACGAATTTGCATTTTCATATTATATCCCTGCAAATCAATTGCCGAACCAGAAGAATCAGTATATTCTATGGAAAATCGATAAGTTGCTCCCTGCTCTATTGAAAATGAATATTTACCCGCTGCCATTTGTAATTAATAAATTATTTAGTGTTTAACTATTATAAATATGAGAAAGAAGATATATTAAATATATTTACTTTCCTGCTTCTAATTTATTAATTCTTTCCTCTAATTTTTCAATCGTATTTTGTTGTTCTTTGATTGCTTCTATAAGAAGAGCAGTAAGTTTATCATATTTTACGGCTTTGTATCCACTATCTCTCGTCTGAACTAATTCTGGGACCACTGCCTCTATTTCCTGAGCAATTACACCAACATCATGTCCCTCATACCCATGTTCTACGTCTGGAATCCAATCAAATTCATATCCTCCAATTTCTTTGATTTTTTGAATTGGAGAACCAATTTGAACAATATTAGTTTTAAATCTTCTATCCGATGATGAGAATGCTACAACATCGTTTGTTGCATCTATTCTTCCCGCAGTTGCACTCGCCGCCATTCCAACTCCCAATGAATTAAATTCAACATTTGAAGTTGTTAATACTGCCTGATTTATATAAGTTCCAAATCCAGTTGTAGATGCGATTGAAACTTGCGATGAACCACTTATTACACCATCTGTATTTAATTTGTTTTTTATAGTAGTATTAATTGATGATGTAAAACTATTTAAACTACTTGTCGCAGTATGAATCGCACTAATCTTTAAATCATTAGATGCAGTATATGAATTCAAACTCGCGGTAGCGGTATGAATCGCACTAATCTTTGAATCATTAGATGCAGTATATGAATTCAAACTCGCGGTAGCGGTATGAATTGCATTTAAATTCAAAGTAAATGATGCGGTAAATGTATTCAAACTTGCAGTAGCAGTATGAATAGCATTTATATTAATAGTATTTGATGAAGTATATGCACTTAAGTTTGCAATTACACTATTATTAGATGCAGTATAAGAATTCAACGATGAAGTTGAAGTGTGTAATGCACTAATATTCACATCATTAGATGCAGTATATGAATTTAATGAAGATGTTGCACTATGTATTGAACTTATTTTATCATCATTTGAAGATGTATATGAATTCAAAGTGCCTCTCAATGCAGTTACATCAGCATCAGTTGCATAAGTTGTATCGATTGATGCGGTAAATGATTCTATTGCATTTAATCTATTATTAGCAGAAGAAGTAAATGTGTTTAAACTTCCAGTAGAAGTATGAATTTCTGCTATCTTACCATCGTTAGATGAAGTATAAGTGTTTAAAGTTCCTCTTAACGCAGTTACATCAGCATCGGTTGCATAGGTTGTATCTATTGAAGATGTAAATGCTTCTAATGCACCTAATCTACCATTTGCTGAAGAAGTGAAAGAATTTAAAGAAGAAGTGGTGTTATTTACTGAAGCAGAAAATTCTATAAAGTATTCATTATCAGCAAAACCAGAACCAGCAATAATATTATTAATTCTTAAACTTAATGAAGCCGAAACTTGTGAGAAAGAAGATGTAATCTGAGAGCAGGAAACAAATAAACTAGCGGTAGCGGTATTTAGTGAAGATGTAGTTGCCTCTAAAGCACCCAATCTACTATTTTGTGAACCGGTAGTTGTATTAACTGATTGAGTAAATGAATGCAATGAACCAGTGTACGTTCCAAATTCCGTTTCGGAAACGTATGTATCATTTAAAGATGAACTAAAAGATTCCAATGCTCCTACTCTCGTATTAAACGAAGAACTTACAACATTAAATGAAGAAGTGTGTGTATTAAAATCGGTTCTAATACTACCACTTTCAGTTTCTATCGCCAATAATCTTACATCGGTTGAAGAAGTATAAGAATTATATGTTGTTCTAACACTTCCACTTTCAGTTTCTAATGCATTTAATCTTAGATTTGCAGATGATGTGAAAGTATTCAACGATGAAGTTGAAGTATGAATCGCACTAATGTTTGTAGTATTAGATGCAGTATATGAATTCAAACTTCCTGTCGAAGTATGTATTGCATTAATATTCGAATCATTAGATGCAGTATATGAATTTAAACTTGCAGTAGAAGTATGAACCGCGTTAATATTTGTATTATTAGATGCGGTATAAGAATTTATAGAACCACTATAAGAATGGAAACTAGCACTTTGTGCCTCTAAACTTTCTCCTCTACTGTTAATCGAAGAACTAAATGTATTATATCTATTTTCTAAAATTATTTGTTCTTCATTTCCAACTGCACCGGCTTTCCAATAATCGTTTGTAGTATCCCACAATAATGATCCCGAAATAAGTGAGCCAGCAGTTGCATCTCTAACAACTAAACCTCCATTTGATGCGGCACTACCATTTAACGAAATAATATTATCTCCAATATCAACAGTTGTAGAATTAATCGTAGTAGTTGTACCCTTAACCAAAAGGTCTCCCTTAATTGTTAGGTTAGAACCTGTCAATTCTATTGCAGAATTTAAAGATGATGTATAACTATTAACCGAAGATGTAATTGTATTCATTATTGAACCGGTTGCAATAACCGATGCAGTAAATGAATTTAAACTTGCAGTAGAAGTATTGACCGATGCACTAAATGAATTTAATGAATCTAAAATACTGATTATTTGAGATGAGCCTGATACCACTCCGTTCGTTGAGTGTATAGAAGCTGTCAAGCCACCTAATACAATTAAAGAACCTGTAATTTCAGTATTTTGTTTAACATAAAGATTATTATCAATTGTTAAATTTGTACTAAATAAACGAGTATCTCTCCAAATTAATAACTTATCAAAGTTTTCACCGAAACTGCTAAGAGTAAATAAATTTTTGTTTGAAGTAGATAATTGGTCATATCTTACTTGTACCCCATTATCAGTTGCTACAAATTTCCAAGCATTATTTTCAGGCCCAACAGCATTATTTCTATATCTTAATTCTAAAGTAGCATCTCCAGTTATTGGGTCAACTGTGGTGTGAGTGAAACTCAGAGAACTTGTTAAATCCCCGCTTCCAGTTATAACATTAAATTGCCCATCTGATATTGATAGAGAACCTGTGATTTTCTGGTTTCCTATAAAATTATTACTTCCCGTTGTTGCGTATGAACCAGATACACCTTCAATACTATTCAATCTATTATTAGTACTTGATGTATAAGAGTTAATTGTTGAATTTATGGTATTCTGCGAAGATGTGTACGAATTTAAATCTATTAAAGATGCGGTTACTGAAGAACTAAAATCATTTAACGATGAAGTTGCAGTAAATAATGCAGTATTTTTACTATCCTGAGATGCAGTATATGAATTTAAACTTCCTGAAGCAGTTTCTAAACTACTTAATCTATTATTTTGAGTTGTATTTGTAGTATTATTAGATTCAGTATATGAATTTAAACTCGATGTTGCTCCATTTAAACTAATTAATGAATTTGCAATATCAGATACATTTCCTAAATTTTCAATATGGTCTATTGAGGCACTTTGAACAAATAATTTTCTCCATTTATATCCAGAAGAACCAATATCATAAAGAGTTGATTGATCAGGAGTTAGAGAACCACTCAAAGTTGCTACAACTGTAATAATATCAGATGTTTGATCACCAATTTTAATATTTCCACTTACAAAAACATTTCCGGCAAAATATGCGTTAGAAGCAGTAATATCTCCAGTCAAAGAAAGTGAACCTGAGTTAGCCAAAGAACCACTCCATTTAGAAGATGAGTTTTTTCCGGTATTTAATTTTACCAAAGTAATTTCTTCACTACCACTAGCTCCAAAAACTATACTCTGACTATCTGCGTTCAAGTAAGGTTCTCCATACGCCAAAGTTCCTTTAGCACTACTACCACCTCTTCTTATTTGGAAAGTTGCCATTTAATGTTTTTATTGTTGAATTCTTTTATAAATATATAAGTTGAAAAATAATCATAACTTATCAACTTATTTTATATATACTGCCATTATATAATTGTACGGCAGAAATAGCAGGATTATTTATCGTTCCCAATAAATTATTTCCAATAGTAAATCCATTTAAAAATGTAATTGCCATAATTATAATCCGAATCTTGTTTTAGTAGCGTTGTAATTTTGAAGTATTTCTGATGATGTTAAAACTCTATTATATATCATTACTTCCGATATATCTCCAACAAATTGATAATTACCACCTAAATATGCACTTCTACCTATCCACACTTCTTGTGAATTTACAACATTTCCTGTATATGGGTCTACTTTTGTATTTACTTGTATGCCATTCACATATAAATGCCAATTACTATCATCTCTTGTAAACATTACTTGATACCAATTACCATTATTATAAGTTGTGAGTGGAGATGATAAACTTGATTGAGTAGTTATTCTACTCATATCACCAATTATTTGCCCCCC
>Ga0172367_10009427_pt1 | contig 10713 bp, 10 predicted proteins | sample Lak10m_FD_114542 | JGI IMG/M metagenome (GOLD analysis project Ga0172367, IMG submission 114542) | Freshwater microbial communities from Kabuno Bay, South-Kivu, Congo - kab_022012_10m | ecosystem: Environmental > Aquatic > Freshwater > Lake | place: Democratic Republic of the Congo: South-Kivu...
GGCGTGCTCGATGGGCCGCTGGCTTTTGACAATGCGATCTCGATGCAGGCGGCACAAATCAAGAACATTGCATCGACGGTGGCCGGTCACGCCGACATCCTGGCTGTGCCGGACCTGGAAAGCGGCAACATGCTGGCCAAACAACTGGAATACCTGGCCGGTGCCAGCGGTTCCGGCATTGTGCTCGGTGCCCGGGTGCCGATTGCCCTGACCAGCCGGGCCGATGGGCCATCCAATCGCGTGGCTTCAGCCCTGTTGGCCTTGATGGTGGCACACAACGCACGTCGTGACCACCCGCGACCGGTCTGGTAAGCAGACACCTCCTGTCAGCGCTTTTCGGCCGACCTGCACCGCTCTTGTGCGGTTCCGCGCGCCTTTGCCGAATTGGCAGCCAAGTTCTGAGTCCGGGCCGCGCGCTTTGCGATACTCGGCGCATGCAACTCCAGGAAATTCTTTACTCCCAAGGCTTTGGCACCCGGCGCGTCTGTGCCGGCTTGATCCAGCAAGGCCTTGTTCAGGTGTATGAGTCCGGTCAAGGGACCGATCCTGTTCCCTGTGTTCAGGCAAGGGCTGAATTTGTCGCGGCAGGACTGCGTTTTAGGGTGCAGGGCGTGGATTGGCCTTATGCCGACAAAGCCTATCTCATGCTCAACAAGCCGACTGCCACCGAGTGTTCGCAAAAGCCGTCTACTTACCCTAGCATCTACACCCTGCTGCCGTCGCCACTGCGACTGCGGCCACAAAAAGGAGCAGTGCAGGGTGTGCAGGCGATCGGCAGGCTCGACCACGACACCACCGGCCTGCTGCTGCTCACTGACGACGGCAAATTCATCCACCGCATGAGCTCGCCACGCCACCATGTGCCCAAGGTGTACGAGGTCACCGTCAAGCACCCGCTTGATGCGCGCCAAGTCAGCCAGTTACTCGCCGGGGTGGTTCTGGATGACGACCCCAAACCGGTGCGCGCGGCGGCTTGCGAGGCGACCGATGAATTCCACCTGCGTCTGACGCTCACCGAGGGCAAATACCACCAGGTCAAGCGCATGGTGGCGGCGGTCAGCAACCGGGTGGAAGCTTTGCATCGTTCGCAAATCGGCGGTTTGCGTCTGCCCGACGACCTGGCGCCCGGCCAATGGCGCTGGCTCGGTGCTGCAGATCTGGCCCGTATTACGGAAACGGCGGCTGCGGTATGCTAGGCGGCATGGGTCTGCTATTCGATTCGTTCTGGCGCGCGGTGGCCTATGGCCTGCGACCCCGGGTCATGGTGTTGTCGTTGTTGCCACTGTTGCTGATGGTCGGCCTGGCCTGGGTTCTGGGGTATCTCTACTGGGACAGCATCCTCGCGTCGGTGCGCCTTTGGCTGGAATCTTCCGCGCTGCTCGGCGGTATTTCCGGCTGGCTGCAAGGCATGGGCTTGGGCAACCTGAAGGCGGTGTTGGCGCCGCTGATCGTGATTTTTGCGGTGACACCACTGATTGTGGTGTTTTCCCTGCTCGTGGTTGCACTCATGATGACACCGGCGCTGACCTCGCTGGTGGCTGAGCGACGTTTCCCGGCGCTGGAGCGCAAGCGCGGCGGCTCGCTGCTGGCCAGTGTGTGGTGGTCGCTGGTGTCCACCCTGCTGGCGCTGGTCGCGCTCATCGTCTCGGTGCCGCTGTGGCTCATTCCCCCGCTGATTCTGATTTTGCCGCCGCTGATCTGGGGCTGGCTCACCTACCGCGTCATGGCCTTCGACGCGCTGGCTGAACATGCCAGCGGCGAGGAGCGCAGCGAGCTGTTTCGCCGCCACCGGCTGAGCCTGCTCGGCATCGGCATATTCTGTGGTTACCTGGGCGCAGCTCCCAGCCTGATCTGGGCTTCGGGTGTCCTGTTTGTGGCGGCGTTCGTCGTGCTGGTGCCGCTGGCCATCTGGCTCTACACGCTGGTGTTTGCCCTGGCCTCGCTCTGGTTTGCCCACTTTTGCCTTGCGGCTTTGCAGGCGCTTCGGGCCGAGCGCGCGGCGGCCGCCACTGCGCCCACACCACCGGAAGCCGAAATTCCTGATTCTTTACCCCTGTCTTTGAGCCATGCCCCAGACCCCAACCATTCCGCCAGCGCAGAGCCCAGATAGCGCCAAGCCAAATTTCGGCCTGATCATCATTGGTGACGAAATCCTGTCGGGCAAGCGCGTTGACAAGCATTTGCCCAAGGTGATCGAGTTGCTGAAGGCACGCGGTCTGGCACTGGCCTGGGCCGAGTATGTGGGCGACGAACCGGGTCGCATCACCGCCGCCTTGGAACGCGCCTTCGCGTCGTGCGACGTGGTGTTTTCCACCGGCGGCATTGGCGCCACACCAGACGATCACACCCGCCAGTGCGCCGCGCGCGCGCTGGGTTTGGACCTGGCGCTGCATCCGCAGGCCAAGGCCCTGATCGAGCAACGCATGCGCGTCCTGGCGCAGGAGCAGGGCAAGTCGTACGAACCCGGTCAGGCCGATAACCTGCACCGACTCAACATGGGCGTATTTCCACAGGGCGCGCAGATCATTCCCAACCCCTACAACAGTATCCCGGGTTTCAGTTGTGGCCAGGTTCATTTCGTTCCGGGGTTTCCGGTCATGGCCTGGCCCATGATCGAGTGGGTACTCGACACCCACTACCGGGCCTATTTTTCAAAGGATGTGTGGCTGGAGCGCTCGGTGATCGTTTTCGGTGCCATGGAAGCCACGCTGACGCCGCTGATGGAAACCATTGAGCGGGAATTCGCCGGAATCAAGGTGTTCAGCCTGCCCAGTGTGGATCACCCGCAGTATGGCCGCCATATCGAGCTCGGTGTCAAAGGGACTCCGCAAGCCGTGGCAGGCGCGTTTGCAGCCTTGCTTGACGGACTTCGGCCGTTTCATCTCAGACTTGGCCCTGAATTGGTGCGTTCTTGACGGGATGAACGTCATGAATCAAGGCGAGCACTTTTTTGGTGCATTTGGAATGACTTTTGGTGCACCGCGACGGCGCAAAAGTTCGATCTTGTCCGTCATTCGGAACGCAAGCCTTGAAACTCAAGGCAAAATACGGCCCACGTTGGATCCGACCGACAGCCGCCGGGTCTGGCACAAAACCTGCATTTGCAGACCATAACCCTTTTTCAACCACTATTCCTTTGGAGTAATCAATGGCCAAGACCGTCGCAGACGTGATGAAGATGGTGAAAGACAACGAAGTCAAGTTTGTTGACTTCCGCTTCACCGATACCCGTGGCAAAGAACAGCACGTGACCGTGCCGATTTCTGCGTTTGACGAAGACAAATTCACCTCGGGTCATGCATTCGATGGTTCTTCGGTGGCTGGCTGGAAGGGCATCGAAGCCTCGGACATGCAGCTCATGCCCGACCCCAACACCGCCAACATCGACCCCTTCTTCGAAGAAACCACGCTGTTCTTGCAGTGCGACGTGGTTGAACCCAGCGATGGCAAGGCCTACGACCGCGACCCGCGCTCGATTGCCCACCGGGCCGAGGCCTATCTGAAGGCTTCGGGTCTGGGTGACGCCGCTTACTTTGGCCCCGAACCCGAATTCTTCATTTTTGACAACGTGTACTGGAAAAACGAGCCCGGCAACGTCGGCTTCCAGATCGATGAATACGAAGCACCGTGGAACAGCGGCGCCAAGCTCGAAGGCGGCAATCGCGGCCACCGCCCCACCGTCAAGGGCGGCTACTTCCCGGTACCGCCGGTTGACAGCACGCAAGACATCCGCGCCGAAATGGTGTTGTTGCTCGAGCAACTTGGCATTCCGGTCGAGGTGTTCCACCATGAAGTCGCGGGCGCTGGCCAGAACGAAATCGGCACCAAGTTCAGCACCCTGGTACAACGCGCCGACTGGACGCAGGTGCTCAAATATGTGGTCTGGAATGTGGCCAACAGCTATGGCAAGACCGCCACCTTCATGCCCAAGCCCTACGCGGGCGACAACGGCAGCGGCATGCACGTGCACCAATCGGTCTGGAAGGACGGCAAGAACCTGTTTGCCGGTGACGGCTACGCTGGCCTGAGCGACTTTGCCTTGTATTACATCGGCGGCATCATCAAGCATGCCCGTGCCCTGAATGCCATCACCAACCCGGGCACCAACAGCTACAAGCGTCTGGTGCCGGGATTCGAAGCGCCGGTCAAGCTGGCCTATTCGGCGCGCAATCGCTCGGCCTCGATCCGCATTCCGCACGTGGCCAACCCCAAGGGTCGCCGCATCGAGGCGCGCTTCCCTGATCCGTCGGCCAATCCCTACCTGTGCTTCTCGGCACTGCTGATGGCCGGTCTTGACGGTGTGGAAAACAAAATCCATCCAGGCGAAGCCGCCACCAAGGACCTGTACCACCTGCCGCCCGAAGAAGACGCCAAGATCCCGACTGTCTGCCACAGTCTGGATCAGGCGCTGGACTATCTGGACAAGGACCGTGGCTTCCTGACCAAGGGCGGTGTGTTTTCCGAAACCATGCTCGACGCGTACATCGAACTCAAAATGGCCGAAGTGCAGCGCTTCCGTATGGCGCCGCACCCGGTTGAGTACGACATGTACTACTCGCTGTAATCACCAGCCAAGGTCAAATAAGGGACGGCTCCGGCCGTCCCTTTTTTTATGTGGGAAACTCACCACCCATTCATTCGGCATTGACGCCATCGGGAAGCAGTGCCGTTGCCAATTTGAGAGGCTTGAATTGCTATGACACAAATCACCTGGACAGGCCTGCTGATGCTGGCGCTGTGTGCCTGCGCGCACGCGCAAGACCGCATTTACCGCTGCGGCAATGCGTACACCAACACGGTGAACCAGGATCAGGCCAAAAATTGCAAGCTGGTTGAAGGTGGCAACATCACGGTGGTGCAGGGCACTCGCCCGGCCAAGGTTACCCCGCCAGCCAGTGCGGCCAGTGCAGGCCCACGTGTGAGTGCGGCCGAACAAAAATCGCGTGACGCTGATGCGCGCCTGATTTTGCAATCAGAACTTAAAAAAGCCGAAGAACGCCAGGAGGAATTGCTCAGGGAGTACAACAACGGCACGCCGGAACGGCGCGGCGATGAGGCTCGCAATCCCCAGCGCTACCAGGACCGTGTTGCCGAGCTGAAAGCCAATCTGGCGCGCAACGAGAGCGACATGGTCGGCATTCGCCGTGAACTCGAACGCCTGCCTGCCGACAAAAATGCGCGATAGGCCCGTCTGACCGCATGAACCTGAAACTGTCGTTTCAAAAATTTCGGCCGGCAGCGCCCGGCACACCCAGCCAGCGGTTCGGCGCTTTCGATCTATTGGCTACGCTGGTGGCGGTGGTACAAAGCGATGGCACGGTGGTGTTTGCCAATGCCGCCCTGGAAGACGCCATGGGCATCTCGCGGCGCTCCATTGTGGGATCCCATTTGCCCAATTCCTTTACCGAACCAGGCCATTTGCGAACCGCGCTCCAGGGCGCTGGCAGCAACGAGTTTGCCGCCCTGCGCTACGATGCCGGGCTGCTGCGTCTGGGGCGTGACGTGTTGCCGGTGCACGTGATCGTGACGCAGACCGAAAGCGCCGACATCATCGTCGAGCTGCTGCCGTTGGAGCAGCAGACGCGTCAGGACCGCGAGGAACGCCTGGCCGACCAAGCGCAGGCCAACAAGGAACTGATACGTAACTTGGCGCACGAAATCAAAAACCCGCTGGGCGGCATCCGCGGCGCCGCGCAGTTGCTGGAGCTGGAAATGGCCCAGCCCGAACTCACCGAGTACACCCAGGTCATCATCCATGAAGCCGACCGCCTGCAGTCGCTGGTTGACCGCTTGCTGGCGCCGCACCGGCGCCCTCATGTGGTGGGTGATGTCAACATCCATGAAATTTGCGAGCGGGTGCGTTCGCTGATTCTGGCGGAGTTCCCAAAGGGACTCACGGTGGTGCAGGACTACGATACCTCGATCCCCGAGTTTCGTGGCGACCGCGAGCAGCTCATTCAGGCCCTTATCAACATTGCCCACAACGCTGCGCAAGCGCTGGTTGACCGGATTAGCCAGGGTGATGCGCAAATCATTTTTCGCACCCGGGTGGCGCGCCAGAGCACTTTTGGCAAGCAACGCTATCGGTTGGCATTGGAATTGCATGTCATCGACAACGGGCCTGGCGTGCCAGACTCGATCAAAAGCCGAATCTTCTACCCGCTGGTGTCGGGGCGGGAGGGTGGCTCCGGGCTGGGTCTGACATTGGCGCAAACCTTTGTCCAGCAGCACCATGGCCTGATCGAGTGTGACAGTGTGCCGGGCTGCACTGATTTCAAGATTCTGATTCCATTGCCCTGATCGCCAACTGGCTGAACACCATTGAGGCCAGGGTCCAACCAAAGGTGAGACAACGTAATGAAGCCAATTTGGATCGTAGATGATGACCAGTCCATTCGCTTCGTGCTGGAAAAGGCCTTGCTGCGCGAGCAATTGCCAAGCCGCAGTTTTACCAGTGCCCGCGAGGTCTTGACCGCGCTCGATGAGGGCAAGCCGCCGCAGGTTCTGGTGAGCGACATCCGCATGCCGGGCGGCTCCGGGCTCGATCTGCTAGAGAAGGTCAAGGCCAAATACCCGGGCCTGCCGGTCATCATCATGACGGCCTACTCTGACCTCGACAGCGCAGTGTCGGCCTTTCAGGGCGGCGCTTTCGAGTACCTGCCCAAGCCCTTCGATCTGTCCAAGGCGGTCGAGCTGATTCGCCGCGCCGTCGAGGAAAGCCAGCGCGAGGAAGTGGCCGATGAAGCTTTGACCGAGGCGCCCGAGATGTTGGGCCAGGCGCCAGCCATGCAGGACGTGTTTCGCGCCATCGGCCGGCTTAGCCAGAGTAACGTCACCGTCATGATCACAGGCGAATCGGGTTCGGGCAAGGAGCTGGTGGCGCGCGCGCTGCACAAGCATTCACCGCGCGCCAATGGGCCGTTTGTCGCCATCAACACGGCGGCCATTCCCAAAGACTTGCTCGAGTCGGAACTCTTCGGCCACGAGCGTGGTGCCTTCACCGGCGCGCAAACCATGCGACGCGGCCGCTTCGAGCAGGCGGACGGCGGCACGCTGTTTCTGGATGAAATTGGCGACATGCCCTACGACTTGCAAACCCGGTTGTTGCGGGTGCTGTCGGACGGCCATTTCTACCGCGTCGGCGGCCACAGCGCGGTCAAGACCAATGTTCGCGTGATTGCTGCCACGCATCAGGATCTGGAACAGCGCGTCAAGGACGGTGGCTTCCGCGAGGACCTGTTTCACCGCCTCAACGTCATCCGCCTGCGCTTGCCGGCCCTGCGCGAGCGCCGCGAAGATATTCCCGTGCTGACACGTCATTTTTTGCAGCAAAGCGCGCGCCAGTTGGGCGTCGAGCCCAAGCGCATTTCCGACGCGGCGCTGGCCTGTCTTGGGCAGTTTGCATTTCCGGGCAATGTGCGCCAGCTGGAAAACATGTGCCACTGGCTCACCGTGATGGCGCCCGCGCAGGTCATCGAACCCAAAGACTTGCCGCCCGAGTTGGGCATGTCACACGCGTTGTCTGCGGCACCGGTGGCGACAGAAGACCATGATGTGACGGCAGCCCCATTGGTGCAGCTGGCGCTTCCTGAGCTCCCCGTTCTGCAGGATGTGCCAGAGACTCCAGCCACACAGGTAAGTGCCTGGGAGCAGGGCCTTGAAGCCGAGGCCAGTACGCTGCTGGCGACTGATCGAACCGACGTTTGGGACACCCTAACGGCCCGCTTCGAGTCGCGTCTGATTCATGCGGCGCTGGCCGCAACGCGCGGGCGGCGCATCGACGCAGCGCAAAAACTCGGCATCGGCCGCAACACCATCACCCGCAAGATTCAGGAACTCGGTCTCGAGTAAGCCTTGTTTTCAGCGCAGTTCGACGACCACCGGTGCGTGGTCGCTGGGGCGCTCATTCTTGCGTGGTGTCTTGTCGATCCAGCACGCGGCTACCCGGTCTTTTAGCGCGTTGCTCACCAGAATGTGGTCGATGCGCATGCCGCGGTTGCGCCTGAAACCAAAGTCGCGGTAGTCCCACCAGGAATAGCTTTTCGGGGCTTGCGGAAACAGCCGGTGCGCGTCATGCAGGCCCAGCGCAATCAGCGCGTTCAACTCGTAGCGTTCCTCGTCGGTGCAATGGATCGTGTCTTTCAGGCCGACCGGGTCCCACACATCGGCATCATCGAAAGTGATGTTGAAGTCGCCCATCAGCACCAGCCCGGGGTGGCTGACCAACTCGGCGCGCAGCCAGTCGCGCAGGCCCTTGAGCCAGGCCAGCTTGTACTCGAACTTGTCGCTGCCAGGCTCCTGGCCATTGGGGAAGTACGCGCCCACCACGCGAATCGCGGAGCGCGGGCTGTCCAAGGCCGCAGGCGCTGCCTCGGCTTCGACTTCAAAGCCGGCACTGATTACGCGCGCCATCTCATCGCTGAAGCCCGGGATGTTGCGCACGACGTCGCGCGCCGGCGACTTGCTGATCAGCGCCACGCCGTTGTAGGTTTTCTGGCCGAAACAACTCGAGTGATACCCCGCTTGCTCAAACGCTGCATGTGGAAACTTGTCGTCGCTGAGCTTGAGCTCCTGCAGGGCCAGTACATCGACCGGGTTGGCAGCCAGCCAGTCGAGCACTTGCGGCAGACGCACGGAGAGCGAATTGATGTTCCAGGTGGCGAGTTTCATGATTTGATCGACCTCAGGATTGCTTTTCATAGGTGACAAAACTGAACGGCAGACCGCTGCTGCCGAGCTGCGATTCGCGGGCAACCTCATGCCACTCGGGCCCGAACACCGGCGTATGGGCGTCGCCGTCAAAGTCCGCGTCGATCTCGGTCACCACGGCTTGGTGGGCCAGCGGCAACGCCTGGGCGTAGAGCTCGGCGCCGCCGATGACCCAGGCGGTGGCGTCTGCGGGGCAGGCCGCGCAGGCCTGTTGCAGGCTGTGCACCACCTGCGCACCGGGGGCGGCGTAGTCGGGTTGACGCGTTACCACCACGTTCAGGCGGCCGGGCAGCGGCCGAAATGCGGCGGGCAGCGATTCCCAGGTCTTGCGCCCCATGATGACGGGGCAGCCCAGCGTGGTGCGCTTGAAGTGCGCCAGGTCTTCCGGTAGGTGCCAGGGCAGGGTGCCCTGGTGGCCGATGACGCCGTTGCGCGCGCGCGCGAGGATCAGGTTGAGTTTCATGCGGGGGTGGATTTTGGGGTGGGGGGTAATAACACGGCGGCGATGGCGCCCATCACGCACAGCATGGCGGCAAAGTCTTGCCAGCCGGGCACTTCGCCCACGATCAAGGTGGCGCTGAGTGTGCCGACCAGCGGAATCGCCATGATGCTCATGGCGCTGGTAGCAGGGGGCAGGTGGCGCGCCAGCCCAAACCAGATGATCTGGGCAAAGCCGTAGTTGATGAGCGCGCCGTACGCCAGGCTGCCCCACATCGGGGTGCTGAAATGCCAGCTGGGCCAGGGCTCCAGCACGGCGGCAAACACCCACAGGCAGGCGCTGGCCAGCAGCAGCATCCAGACGGTGAGGGTTTCGTTGGCCAGCGTGTGCTGGCTGCGGCGCATCATCAGCGTGCCGATGGCCCAGCTCAGCGCCGCTCCCTCCATCCAAAGAATACCCAAGGGGCGACCGGCCAGCGCGGTCACTTCGTTGTAGGTGAGTAGGGCGATGGCCAAAGCTACCGCAACGACCGCCAAGCCAATGCGACGGGTGAGCTTGTGGTCAAAAAAAGCGGCACCGAGCAGCACCGTCCAGATCGGCATGGTGAAACCCAGAATGGCGGCGCGCCCGCTGGCAAGTTCCTTCACGCCCAGGATCGCCATGGTGTGCCAGCCCAGCATATTGGGCAGACCCAGCGCGACCACCTGCCGCCACTGCGCACCCCTTGGCCACATCGGCACGCCGCGGGCGCGGTAGAACATGAACAGCCACACAGCGCCCAGCGTCATGGTGAAGGCCCGAAAGTACAGCGGCGAAAGCTCGCGCAGGCTGAACTTCATCATCGGCCAGTTGGTGCCCCACATCAGCGTCAGGGCCACCAGGGCCCAGAGCTGGCGGCGTGAGATGTGCGCGCCGCTCACACCGCCACCGGGGCTTTGATGGCCGCGTGGCACTGGTAGCCCTGCACCTCGAAATCTTCCAGTGCATAATCAAAAATGCTAGCAGGCTTGCGTTTAATGACAAGGGCTGGGTAGGGAAAAGGTTCACGACTGAGTTGCAGAGCCACCTGCTCGGCGTGGTTGCTGTAGATGTGGCAGTCACCGCCCGTCCAGATGAAGTCGCCCACGTCCAGGTCGCACTGTTGCGCCACCATGTGCGTGAGCAGCGCATAGCTGGCAATGTTGAACGGGACACCCAAAAAGATGTCGGCGCTGCGCTGGTACAGCTGGCAACTGAGCTTGCCGCGTCCGCCCGCCGTGGTGGGCGGTGCCACGTAGAACTGAAAGAACGCGTGGCAGGGCATCAGCGCCATCTGGTCCAGCTCGGCCACATTCCAGCTGCTCACGATGATGCGTCGGCTGTCGGGGTTGGTCTTGAGCGTGTCGACCACCTGCTGGATCTGGTCGATATGACCGCCGCCGGGCGTGGGCCAGCTGCGCCATTGCACGCCGTACACCGGGCCCAGGTCGCCGTCCGGGCGCGCCCATTCGTCCCAGATGGTGCAGCCACGCTCTTGCAGCCATTTGACATTGCGTCCGCCCTGCAAAAACCAGAGCAGTTCCACA
>Ga0172367_10009429_pt1 | contig 10711 bp, 7 predicted proteins | sample Lak10m_FD_114542 | JGI IMG/M metagenome (GOLD analysis project Ga0172367, IMG submission 114542) | Freshwater microbial communities from Kabuno Bay, South-Kivu, Congo - kab_022012_10m | ecosystem: Environmental > Aquatic > Freshwater > Lake | place: Democratic Republic of the Congo: South-Kivu...
ACGACGAGCCCAGCATCAAAACTTGAGATTGGCTCTTCTGATTTAGGAGATGGTATAGCAGGTCCTGTTATAACATTAGGTAGAAATACAAATGCGATAAATCCTGGGGCAGGATCAATAAACTTTCTAAGCGGACAAGGTACAGCAGGGTATGTCTGGCAAGATGCAGCAGGAAATATGAGGATAAATACTTCTGATCCTTCTACATTAAATGATACATCAGGTATTGTCATAGGTACACAGACTTCTACTCGTGATACAAAGCAAGATATAGGAGATTATACAGATTATAATAATGCTTTATCTATGGTTATAAATACACCACTTCATACATTTAGATATATAAAAGAAGTAAATGGTTATGGAGAGAATTCTCCTCTTGCAAAGACTCGTATTGGATATATTGCAGATGAGGCAGATCCTATTTTTATGGTAGGTAATTCTATTGACCAAGTATCTGTAAATGGAATACTCATGGCTTCTATAAAAGAGATGAATTTAAAAATCACAAACGTAGGAGATATATCAGTGGAGAATACTTGGAGGGATGGTGTTATCTCTTGGTTTGCAAATACCACAAATGGAATCACAGAATTTGTAGGAGGAATACTTCGCGCAAAAGATAAACTTTGTATTGGAGAAGGAGCGGAAGAAGTGTGTATTACGAAAGAAGAATTATTGCAAATAAAAAATAATGGAAATATAAATACAACATCAGAGATACCAGTAGAGCCAGAAGTAGTTGATGTGGTAGAGCAAGTCCCTACTGATACTACAGAAGAAATATCAGAAATTGTAAGTGAAATAGTCACAGAAGAAGAATCTGTAAATACAGAGGTAGATCCAATATTAAATATAGAAGAAACATCATTATGATAAAAATTAAAAAAATTATTTTAATAATTTCATTTTTTATTTTTTCTATACCAGTATTTGCTTCAAATATTGATGGTTCTATATTGCCTAATAATAATTATACTTTTGGTGATAAATTAGGTTGGATTAATTTTGGTTGTGATAATTGTAATGTACACATAACAGATACCAAGCTTACTGGTTATATATGGAGTAAGGTTCACGGTTGGATAAATCTATCCCCAGAAGGGAATATAGGTGTTACAAATAATTGCCTAGGTCAGCTAGGAGGTAAAGCATGGTCCAAATCTTTAGGTTGGGTAGATTTTTCTGGTTCACAAATAGATTCAAATGGACATTTTAATGGGGTAACAAATGGGTGGAATACAAAAGCAGGTAAGATAAATTTTGATTGTGATAATTGTAATGTTTCTACAGATTGGGTTCAGTGCGCCCTTAGGGAATCACCAGCTCAAGTAGTTATCAATAGGATTAGTGATACTACAACCCCTACTATTTCTGCAGAAATAACAATAACAAATGAAGGGAATATTGATACAGAATATCAATACGAGTGGTGTGTAGTCTCTGATATAGGTAATTCTTGTGGTGGTGGAGATGATATTTTTTATGCTTCAGGTGCGAAATTAATAGTTTCTGGGCAGGATTGGAATACCACAAAAGAAGCAATTGTTCCTAATATTGGAACTTATTATTTTAAATTGGTTGTACATTATGGGTTAAATTATTCTACAGCTTCACAGATTTTTACATCAGTAAATAATACATCTGGAGGAGGAGGTGGTGGTGGAGGTGGTGGTAATACTCCAAAACTAATAGAGAATTCTAATTTTGATACAGCAGACTTTAATCGTGACCACAGTGTGGATTCTATAGATTTTTCAATTTTACTTTATTTTTGGAAAAAGAATCCACCATTTAAGAATATTTATGTAGATATTAACAAAGATAATAAAGTAGATTCTGTCGATTTCTCAATAATGTTATCCCAATGGGGTAGAAAAACTATATGATAAACAAAAAATATAAATTTATTTTAATAATCATTTTTACTTTTTTTTCATTTACCCAAATATCTTTTGCTTCTACGGAAGTTTATCTAAAAAATAATAAAGATATTATAAAAAAGGGTGATGTTTTCAATGTAGATTTAAAAATATCATCTGATAAAAATATAAATGCCATAGATGGAATTATTTTATTTGATAAAAATATACTAGAAGTAAAAAGTGTTAAAATAGATAATTCCAAGCTCTCTCTATGGGTCAAAGAACCAGTTTTTGATAATAAGATAGGGGAGATAAGTTTTGTTGGAGGTAGTCAGGATGGCTTTTCTGGATTAGATAATCAGATTTTAGAAGTTACATTTTTATCTTTAAAATCAGGTGAATCGATGATTGGTTTTAAGGATATTTTTTCTGTCTTTTTAAATGATGGTTTGGGTACAAGGGTGAATCCTTGGCTTAGACCACTCACTATCTCTGTGACTGACCATAAGAATGATTATACTTTTATTTTAAATTATTTATGGCTATTTATTTTAATTTTTATATTGTTTATAATTATATTAATAATTAAATTTAAAAATAAAAAAAATGCTAAATAAAATCTTAAAATTTATAAAAAATAATACAATAATTCTTGTTGGTATTATTTATTTTTCAGCTCCATATATAGCCGGTGCAGCTACTTTGTCTATAGCTCCATCTGCAAGTAGTATTTCTACTGGTAATATAATAACAGTTAAAGTTATAGTTAATACTGTTGGAAAATATATAAATAACATAGATTCTGTTATACAATTCCCGACAGACCTATTAGAAGTAGTATCTATTAGTAAAAGTTCTTCTATTTTTTCATTATGGGTAGAAGAGCCAACTTTTTCAAATTATACGGGAAAGATAAAATTTAATGGTGGTGTGTCTACTCCAGGGTTCAATGGAAGTAGTGGAACTGTCGCATCTATCACATTTAAATCAAAAAAAGAGGGAACTGCATCCATTGTTTTTACTGATGGGTCAATACGCGAGAATGATGGTTTGGGTACAAATATTATAACTGGTAAATTTGGTTCATCTGTAACTATTAAGAATTCAGAGATACAAATACCCAAGAATATTGATAAACCCATTATTGTAAACGAAAAGAAAGATAATGTATTAAAAGAATTTGGTCCATCTATAAGATTTGAAGGTAATCAAGGTATTCTTAAATTAAGTGATGAAGAAAATATAATAAATACAGATTATTATATTATTCAAATTGACCAGAACCCAAATTTTAAAGTATCAAGAGATGAATTAATTAATAATGAGTATATTATTCCATTACAAAATGAAGGTAAGCATATCTTAAATATCATAACTTTTGATAAAAATGGTAAATACGTTGAGTCAAACATAAAATTCATAAGCCCATCTATATCTATACCTGAATTATCTTTAAGTAAGGGTGAGGTAACAAAAGGTGATGATATTGTTATTAACGGAAAGACTATTTATCCCAATAGTGAAGTTGTTGTAATTTTTGAATTAGATTCTAAGGAGATTAAGAGATATACACAAAAGACAGGAGAAGACGGATCTTTCTCTATTACAACAGATAAGATAAAAGATATAGGCTTGATAAATATTTTTACTAAAATTATCATCTCAGACGGTGTTGAGAGTAAATTTTCTGAAAAATCGTATTTAAAAGTAAATGAAACTCCTGTAATGAAGATAACTCTCTCTATATTGTATCCACTTATCTCACTGATAGTTATTGTTGTACTAGCTATCGTATTTATAACACTCCTATATATAGGGTGGCATAAGTTTTTTGGATTAAAGAAAAAGATAAATAAAGACCTAGAAAATATAAATAAAGATGTACACAAGGCAATGCTCTTGTTGAAAGATGAGCTCAATGATCAATTGAAAATCCTTGAAAAGATAAGAGAAGATAGAGCTTTGAACAATAAAGAAGAAGCCATATTTGATGAAATTAAGAAAAATATAGATAGTGTAGATAAATTCATAGAAAAAAGACTTAAAATATGATTTATAAATACTAGTATTATTTGTTCATATTGGGTATAATATAAATTATTAAGTATTAATTATAAGATTTATAAAATTATTATGGAATCAAAAAAAATAGAGTTTTTCAATAAATTATCATTCGTAACATTATTAAGTACATTTTTTCTATCATTCTTCTTCTTTATACCTTATGTTTCTATAACTCTCGATGATAGTAAAGGTTTTCTTCTTTCTGTTGGAGTAACTATATCTCTATTTTTTTGGTTAATAGCTAGGCTTGGAGAGGGTAAGGTTGTATTTCCAAAGGATAGACTTATCATTTTTGGGGCTCTAATTCCTCTAGTTTTTCTAATATCTTCTATATTTTCTAGATCAACATACCTATCTTTATTTGGAAATAGTTTTGAGATGGGGACATTTATATCGATGTTGATTCTATTCTTTATATTTTTCTTGTTTTCTATATTTTCCAATACAGATAAAAGATTATGGTATTTTGTAGGATCTATATTTATAGCTGGTTTTATAATTTCAATATTTCAAATATTAAATATAATTATTTCACTAGGATTGATATCTGTTCCTTTTATTAGTAATTTCTTTGTTGGAAATCTTGTTGGAAGTTGGAATAATTTTGGTTTGATATTTGGGTTGATTGTATTACTTTCTGTATTTACAATAGAATTTATAAAATCTAGTAAGATATTTTCCATTCTACAATATTTCTTATTTGTAATAGGATTAATATTCCTTATTGTTATAAATATTCCTTTTGTTTGGTTCTTGGTTGGTCTTTTCTCTATAATTATATTTGTCTATAGTATATCTGCACAGTATTCTGGTCTTAATATAGTAAAAGGTTCAAAGGGGATTAAGAAATTTCCTTTCCCATCTCTAGTTACCTTACTACTCTCAATATTGTTTTTGGTTGGTAGTAATTCTATAGGTTTATTTATATCTAATTATGTTGATCTTTCAAATACAGAAGTCAGACCTTCTATAGCAACTACATCAAATATAGCTCTAAGTTCTATTAAATACAATCCAATACTTGGAACAGGGCCAAATACTTTTTCTATGGATTGGGCTTTGTGGCAACCAAAAGAGATAGCTCAAACAATTTTCTGGAACATAGATTTTTCAAGTGGTTTTAGTACCTTATCTACATTTACTATAACTACAGGAATACTTGGATTATTGGTCTTCCTCTTATTCTTAATTGTTTTTGTTATGAGGGGAATTCAATCCTTGCGTATTGCGACAAAAGATTCTGTTTCAAACTATTTTATACTTACTACTCTCATGATATCACTGTATTCATGGATTACATTTATAATATATACACCAAGTATTCTTATACTTATGTTAGCTTTTGCATCAAGTGGGGTGCTTATAGGTATTTTAGTAAATAGGAAAGTTATAAAACTTGGAGAATTTTTATTCTTAAATGATCCAAGAAAGAGTTTCTTCACAATTCTTGGCTTAATGTTTGTGATAATAGCTACTTTATCTATTACATATTCATCATTAGAAAAAATAAGTTCTACAATATATTTTTCAAAGGGTTTAAATACAAACAATAGTATTGAGGGTCTTACTACTTCTGAGAGTATGATAAATAGAGCAGTTTCTTTGAATGAAAATGATTTATATTATAGAACTCTTTCTCAGGTTTATGTAGCTCAGATAGGTATTCTTGTAAATGATAGTAAATTATCTGGTGATACTCTTAAGTCAAACCTGCAACAGTTAATTAATCTAGCATTAAATTCTGCTTCTTCTGCTATAAATAAAAATCCAAAAAATTATTTAAATTATCTCAATATTGGTAATGTGTATAGTTCTCTTGCTGAATTGTCTGTAGATGGTAGTTATGATAGTGCCTCTATCTCTTATCAAAAAGCACAAGAGTTGGCACCAAATAATCCTTCTATATTATTATCTAGGGCTCAATTAGAGTTTGTAAATAAAAATAATGAACAAGCTAGAGCGTTTATAGCACAAGCACTAGATATCAAATTGAATTATACAGATGCCTTATTTTTACTTTCTCAGATTGATACATCTGAGGGTAAGACAGGTGATGCTATAAAGCAAATAGAGCGTGCAAGTTCTCTTAATCCAAATGATTCAACAATATTCTTTAGACTTGGATTTTTGAGATTTAATAATTCTGAGTATCAATCTGCTGCAAGTGCTTTTGAACAAGCAGTGTTGATAAATCCTAGTTATTGGAATGCTCGTTACTTTTTAGGTTTATCTTATCAGAAATTAGATAGAAAGGATGATGCATTAACACAATTCAATATAGTAAATAAATTTGTCCCAGATAATAGTGATGTTAAAAGTGCAATAGAATCAATTTCAAATCCTGTAGTTAATGAGGTAGATAAGGGGGTAGATAAAAAAGCAAAATTACCAGCAAAAAAGCAATAATTTATTTCTGAAATAATGGTAAAAAGAATTTTCTCATTTTTAAACAAAGAGATAAATGGTATAAACGAAGCCGCCTTATTACTTGGCGGTTTTGCTTTTATTTCTCAGATTCTTGGTCTTATTAGAGATAGAATGCTCGCTTATTTTGTAGGGGCTGGTCCGACACTAGATGTTTATTATGCTGCTTTTCGTATTCCTGACTTTTTGTATATCTCTATTGCTTCGCTTGCTTCTATTACAGTGTTGTTGCCATTTGTTGTAAATAAGATAAATCAAAATAATAACGACAATAGAGAAGCGCATCGTTTTATTTCAAATGTATTTAGTGCCTATATGTTATTTATGTTTGTAATGAGTTTGATTGTCGCTTTTTTTATGCCATATATAGCTAGATATATTGCACCAGGATTTGATGACTCTCAGATATCTTTACTTGTTACAACAAGTAGAATAATGCTATTTTCGCCAATATTTATAGGATTATCAAACCTTATCGGTACCATAACTCAATTATTTAAAAATTTCTTTATTTTTGCTCTATCACCAATATTTTATAGTGTTGGTATATTGTTTGGAATAATTTGTTTTTATCCTAATTTTGGTATCAAGGGTCTAGCATATGGTGTTATCCTTGGTGCATTTATGCATCTAGTGATACAAATACCTTTTGTTTTAAAAAATAATTTTTTTCCTAAATTTATTTATAAAATTAATTGGCTTGAAATATGGCAAGTTGTAAAATCTTCACTACCAAGAACTATAACTCTCTCATGTAATAGTCTAGCTTTTATTTTTCTTATATCTCTGGCTTCTACTCTAAAAGAAGGATCAATCTCTCTTTTTACTTTTTCTTACAATCTTCAATCTGTACCAGTAGGTATTATAGGTATATCTTACTCTGTAGCTGCATTTCCTGTTTTAGTAAAATCTTTTTCAATCAAAGATATGGATAATTTTATATTACATATCATAAGTACAGCAAAACAGATAATATTTTGGTCATTACCTATAATTGCTATTTTTGCTGTTTTGCGAGCCCAGATAGTGAGAGTTATTCTTGGTTCTGAAGCTTTTTCTTGGGCAGACACTAGACTCACAGCAGCAGCGGTAGCACTTTTTGTCATATCGCTTGCAACACAAAGCCTAGTCCTCCTATTTGTTCGTGGGTATTATGCTGCAGGTAATACCAAAAAACCATTGTTTGTAAATGTATTTTCTTCTATTATGGTCATAGTGTTTGCATATATTTTGATATTTATTTTTAAGAATAATAAAGAATTTCTATCTTTTATAGAAATGATTCTAAGAGTAGAAGGTGTACCCGGTACAATAATGCTTGCACTACCACTTGCTTATGCGATAGGTTCAATATTGAATTTCTTTTTAATTTGGATTTTATTTAAAAAAGATTTTCTTTCTAATACTAAAACAGGATTAAGGAATACATTTATAGATAGTTTGATAGGTGCTTTTACAATAGGTATTGTTAGTTATCTTGGACTTAGTTTTTTTGATAATATTTTTAATATAAATACAGGCTTGGGTATATTTTTGCAGGGATTTGCTTCTGGAATAATAGGTATTATTTCTGGGGTATTAGTTTTAATTTTATTAAAGAATAAAGAATTTTATTTAGTAATTAATGCTTTAACCAAGAAATTCTGGAAGAAGAACATAGTTTCTCCTGAGCAGGCTGAATTATAATATCTAAATAAAGCTTTTATTTGATACCTTTGAATTTAAAGGTTTTTTTGCTAATATAGAACTATGCAAGATATTAAAATGATTCGTAATTTTTCAATTATTGCCCATATAGACCATGGCAAGAGTACTTTAGCTGATCGTATGCTTGAGGTTACAGGAACTATTGAAAAGAGGAAAATGAAGGATCAAGTGCTTGATTCTATGGAGCTTGAGAGAGAAAGGGGTATTACTATAAAAATGCAACCAGTGAGGATGGATTATAAGAATGAGGGTAGGGACTATATTTTAAACCTAATAGACACACCAGGACATATTGATTTCTCTTACGAAGTATCTCGTGCCCTAAAGGCTGTAGAAGGCTCTATATTGCTTGTAGATGCTACTCAGGGTGTACAAGCACAGACACTTACTACCCTACAAATGGCCCGCGATTTAGGGTTGGTTATTATACCCGTGATATCAAAAATAGATTCACCCCTTGCACTTATCGATGAGGTAAAGATGGAGGTTGCATTATTACTCAATATTGATCCCGATACTATCCTTATGGTTTCTGGTAAGACAGGTGAGGGGGTGGCTAATTTGTTATCTGAAATAATAGAAAGGATACCAGCACCTAAAGAATACGAATTATTAACTGGTAACGGTAGGGCTTTGGTTTTTGATTTTAAATATGATAACCATAGAGGTGTCATAGTCTATGTACGTGTTATAGAAGGCGAATTTAAAAAAGGAGAATCTCTTGTTTTTGCTGTTTCTTCTGAAAAATTTATATCACTTGAAGTCGGTATCTTTTCCCCAGAAGAAGAACAAAAAGATGTTATAGCAACAGGTGAGATAGGATACATAGTTACAGGTATTAAAAAGCCTGGTATAGCATCAGTGGGAGATACTATAACATATACAAAAAAGCCAATGAATGCTCTTTCTGGTTATATGAATCCGAAGCCTGTAGTTTGGGCTTCTGTCTATCCAGAGAGTCAGGATGATTTTCCAAATCTAAAACAAGCTCTAGGTAGGCTACGACTTTCTGACTCATCTTTTTCTTACGAAGAAGAATCTTCTGGTTCACTAGGAAGAGGTTTTCGTTGTGGATTTTTGGGAATGTTACATCTGGAGATTATTACAGAGAGATTGAATAGAGAGTTTGATCTACAGCTAGTGGTTACAATGCCGTCTATTACATATAAAGTTTTACTTCGTAATGGAAAAGAAGAAATAATATATTCACCACACCTTTTCCCTGACGATGGTAATATTGTAAAAGTATATGAACCTTGGGTTAATGTTAAAATAATCAGTCCATCTATATACATAAGTTCTCTTATGCCATTCTTGTATGATCATGAAGCAATGGTTAAGGCTACAGATAATTTTGGTGACAATAGATCATCTATTGATCTAGAAATGCCACTTCGTGAGCTTATGCGTAATTTCTTTGACGATATGAAAAGTATTACATCTGGATATTCTTCTATTTCTTATGAAATAGGTGAATACAAGGAAGCTGATGTTGTAAGACTCGATATTATTGTGGCTGATGAGGCAATGCCTGCTTTTTGTAGAGTCGTATCTCGTCGCAAGGTGAATGATGAAGCAAAATCTCAAGTAGAGAAATTAAAAGATATTATTCCTAGGCAACAGTTTGCTTTTAAAATTCAAGGAAAGGCATTAGGTAGAATTATATCATCTGAAGCAGTTTCTGCTTTTCGTAAGGATGTTCTTATGCATGGAAGTAAGGTTGTAGGAGGAGGGGATGTGAGTCGTAAAAAGAAATTACTTGAAAAGCAAAAGAGGGGTAAGAAGAGAATGCAATCAAACGCAAAAATAAACATCTCACACGATGTCTTCTTGAAAATGATGAGAGGTGCAAATAATAATTAATCTACTTCAATAAACCTGGAATATATAGCAAAATCATACTTATTATTACAAGTATTGCAACTACTCCGAAAGCTTTCTCCATCCTTTTTTTATTTTTTGTATTGAAATTCATGCTATAATACTAACATTAATTATGAAGAAAGAAAAGAGAGAAAATTATAGATTTTGGCATTCACCCATCGCATTAATTGTCCTTTTTTTAATTGTAATTTTATTTGGATATAATTTAATTTCTTTAATTAAAAAAGAAAAAGAAACAGAAGATAAAAAGAATCTCGTTATTGATCAGATAAATGACTTACAAAAAAGAGAGAATTTATTTACTGAAGAGATATCTAATCTAGATACAGAGGAGGGGAAGGAGCGGATTATAAGAGAAAAGTATCAGGTTGCAAAAGATGGGGAGAAAGTGCTTGTGATTGTTGATGAAGAAGAAAAAAATACTCAACCAGAAGAAGTTAAAAAAAGTAATGGTGTGTTTGATTGGTTTAAGGGTATTTTTGAAAAATAAAATAGCGGAATTCTTACAGTGGCAGTATGCGACCTTCCCAAGGTTGAGGCACGGGTTCGATTCCCGTATTCCGCACATATAAAAATATCTTATAAATAAGATATTTTTATATGTGACTTTATTGTACCAAGTTAGAACCTATTTTCAAAATAAATAAATGGCCGAATTTTTGCGAAACTAATTTTCTGGGGAAAAGGATTCGCAAAAATTCTGCTAATGTTTTTTGAATTCGGACTCCCCCGCGCGGAGGAGGGGTCTGGGGAGGAATCCGCGCGGG
>Ga0172367_10009433_pt1 | contig 10709 bp, 16 predicted proteins | sample Lak10m_FD_114542 | JGI IMG/M metagenome (GOLD analysis project Ga0172367, IMG submission 114542) | Freshwater microbial communities from Kabuno Bay, South-Kivu, Congo - kab_022012_10m | ecosystem: Environmental > Aquatic > Freshwater > Lake | place: Democratic Republic of the Congo: South-Kivu...
AAATGGCACCGGATGAGAGAATCGAACTCCCGCAGGCGGATTTGGAGGCCGCAGTACTACCATTATACTAATCCGGCAATAAATTGGTGAACCCAAGGGAATTCGAATCCCTATTGCAGCCGTGAAAGGGCTGAGTCCTAACCGTTAGACGATGGGTCCAAAGTGATAGTCGCCCCTCAACCCGCGATCTATCGTGATGCGTCCTATTCAACACATCTTACCAGCAGAATTCATGGTGCCCCAGAGAAGGCTCGAACTTCCGACCTAGTGATTACTAATCACTTGCTCTACCAACTGAGCTACCGGGGCACCGTATATAAAAAACTTTTTAGGATTTTACTCGGGAGTTTTCGCCTTCCCTTTGATCCCCTATGCCGCCCGTATGCGAGAATTTTAAAGTGCCTCGCGGAGCCTCGTTCCCCTTCACACACTATCTAAGCATTATATACTATTCACAACATAAGTCAATAGTCTATAAACAAAAAACCCCGGGTTTTTTATGCCCGGGGTAATAAGTCTTTATAAATCAACAACTTACATTCCGGTTATCCTTTTGCTCCTGTATCTTCTGCTGGAATATAGGCGCATAGGCGATTACCCATTTTACTGGTAAATCTTCTTTGCCATATATGTAAGTTAGTTAACATGACTTTATTTAGCCCTATTACTTGGCTGCTTCTACCGGTGCTGCCGCTTCTGCTGCTGGGGCCTCAACTGCTGCCTCAGTGGCTGGTGCCTCTGCTGGGGCGGCTTCGACTGCTGGAGCCTCAACTGCTGGTGCTGCTTCTGGGGCAACTACTTCTTCCTTACTACCACAACCAACTAGTGCTAAAGCGGCTACGCCGGCTACGATTACATTCTTCATTTGTTTCTCCTAGATTAAAATGAAATTGTGAGCATTACGCCCACGCATTATTTATACAAGACATAGTATACAGTAAATATTAGTATGGATTTTAATGCTTTTAGTCATGGACAAGTACACAGTAAACTTTGGCTGTGTGAAAATATTGAATCTCATATACCAAAAAATAGTAATATACTAATACTTGCTAGTTGGTATAATATAATGGGAATGATGCTAGCCATACGCAAACCTAATTATTATAAAAAAATTATAGGTATTGAGCAAAATGAAGATAGCATAAAAATAGCCAATAAAATTTGTGACGCCTGGATGATCAATAATGACCAATTAATTAAGCATGATAGAGGATCAGTACATGATTTAACCTATTGGGATTTTGATCAGTATGATGCAATAATCAACACCAGTGTAGAAGATATTAGTTCAACTCGCTGGTATCATCAAGTACCGAAAGGAAAACTACTAGCGTTACAATCAAATAATCTAACACCTGAAAAAGTAAGCAAATATAAAGATTGGGTTATATTAAATCCTAATCCAGACATGGAAACCTTCAAAGAGAAGTATCATATGGATGAGATTCTCTTCGAAGGTGAGCTTGAGTTTGATTACGGCGATCTTAAATATAGTCGCTATATGCTCATAGGCAAAAAGTAATCAAACTGGTGGTGCTATCTTACCGATAGCATTAATTACACTAGCAATTTTACCTGCATGATGTAATTCACTAGTAGTCATGCCTTCTTTCTTAAGGACATCGTAATGATTCTTGACACAAAAATGACACTTACCGATTGCGCTAGCAACTAGTGCGTATAACTCAAACTTCTTTTTGCTGACACCACCGTGATTAGCGTAAGCATTCATACGCAATCCTGCAGGTAACCCCTTTAGTTCAGGATCATTGCACATGTCTACAAATAGATACCATACATTATTCATGCCCATTAAACTTGCAGCAGTTTTTGCCGCTTCCATTTCAGCAGGAAAATTATCTAACTCCCCGCTTGTCATGATTGCATATGCTAATTCGCCGTTACCTGCTGTTAGTGCTGCTACAAGCGCACAAGCATGTGTATCTTCTACACTAAGTGGACTGCGGTTGATTACCGCATCTAAATTTAATTTGATATCCTTACTATGATCGGGTATACTATCTTTTATAATATCAACCCACTTTCTTAATTCTGTCATATTATTCTCCTTATTTACTTGCGAGAACTATTTTACAAATGTGTTCTAGTCTTTCTATATGCTCAAACGCACGCCACGGGCTTGTATCTATCGAGACTACACCATGACCCTTGATCCCAACGATATCATAGTTTATCCAACCATTGTTATCAAGTTCTAGGTTCTCATGTACTTTATCTGCTAATTCTTGACTGATAGGCGGTACATCAGGAACATTCTTTGCTACCTTCGTATAACGACTAAGTTCAGGAAAATCTTGCACGATTGTACTCAAGTCTATTCCCTTATGCATGGCTGCGACACAATAAGTAGGGTGTAAATGCACTACTACGCGAACATCATTGTTGTGTTGCCCCATCTTTTTCTGCAATCCAAAATGCATTGGTATCTCACCGCTTGGTTTTAGATTGCTGCTTATATCACTATAAGGTAGTTCTTGCCAATTCCATCTACCTACAGGCTGATAGAGTATACCGATCTTTTTAAATTGATCAGGCTGAAGTGTTTGCTTGCGAACACCACTAGGTGTTATATAGAAATGATCACGGTCGTGATGACGGATACTTACATTGCCATCACGACTTGTGATCCAATTTCTACGATAGGCTTCGACTAGTGTTTCGCAGATAGTCTCTAACATTATAGAGTCGCACCACCAATGCTACGGTTGCATGGGCATAGTTCGCCTGTCTGGCAAGCGTCTAATACACGCAATGTTTCTTCTGGACTACGACCAACATTTAAGTTGTTGACGGTAACATGCTGAATGACGTTCTCTGGGTCAACGATGAAAGTGGCACGTAATGCTGCGCCGGCTGGGGCATAGAATACACCAAGTTGTTCAATAAGACCACGTACACCATCGTCCCAACCATCACTGCGTGATGTGTCAGCAAACATCCAACTATTGGTCTTTTTTAGTTCTTCGTGATTTGCGCGCCAAGCCAACTTACAGAATTCATTGTCTGTGCTACCGATCAACAACACAGCGTCACGATCACTGAAATCACTGTTCAACTTGTCATAAGCAACGATTTCAGTTGGGCAAACAAATGTGAAGTCTTTTGGATAGTAAACGATTACCTTCCACTTTCCTTCAAAACTCTTTTCTGTGATTGTTTCAAAAGCATCGTCTGGGGTCAACTTACCTGGCTTTACACCAGTCACTGCGAATGCAGTTAACTTATCTCCTACTGTTTTCATTATAAACTCCTATAGATAATGAAAGTATATAGTAACACAATCCATGTGCCAAAACAATTATTTATATGAAAAATTGATCTAATATTGCCCATAGTAATATACATATGGGTAAATAAAAAAGAAAGGTGCGATAAATCAAATCAATGTACGGTTTTTTGGCCGTATTGATGCCGCAGTCATGGCAACTAGTTTTCTTCAAATTCTTTTTTTCGTTTGTTAGCATTTTCTACAATTTGTTTTTTTTCATCTATAGTAGCATCCCACCATTTAGTAACTTCTTTTGAAGTTCTAAAACAACCAATGCAAATACCTGATTTAAGTCGGCATATACCGATACATGGGCTTTCAATCATATTATTTTACTTTGCTATTCTTTTGTTTTTTTAATTGTGCATACTGGTTATCTTTTGACCACGGAAGTTTTTTTCCAGTCTGCTTCAGAATTTCTTTTATAAGTTTACGGCCGGTGCCTAAATTTTTTAAATCAAGCATGTGAAATCTCTAAACTTATTTATGTTAAATTATCATCGTCAATAACGATCCAGCCTAACTTAAGTAAATCTTCACGAATCTCGTCTGTAACATAGCCTTCTCCCACATATCCATTGTTATTATTTCCTATACCGCTACAGTACCAATCTATGTAGTCTCCTTCTTGTCGCATATCAGCAATGATGCCACCAGCATAGCGCCAACTACAACTCCAGCGTTTATCTTGTAATCTAGGCCATACATCGTTTTTTACAAAGTCTGTATTACACATAGCAGCATATAGATTCTGGCTATATGTTTTGCTATTACGTACTTTTTGTAATATCCAATCCGTAGTCAACAAATCATATTCTAAATTATTAACTGTTTTTTCTTCTATGTCAAATCTTTTTTCATGACTGGTAAAAATATTCTCGTACATATCAATGTAATCCTTGTTAGGTTCCTCACCTTTTTCTTTACATCGTTTAATATATTTTTCAAGTTGGAAAGTATGACGCTTATCACTTTTGCTTATCATAATGTATGTATCCCATCACTACCATCTTCATTGACTTCAATCCAAGTATAGTCACCTAACCATTTTACTCTACAAAAATAATCATACTCTAATGGTTTATCGGCGTGCCAATCATTTGGTCCCAATGGTGTCAATATACTTTTATTTTTCTTAGTATCCCATACTAACCAATAGCACTGATTATGATATAACTGAAATTTGTATTCAGCACCGTGTACCATATCAGTCAACTCAAGCCTGCGTTTTATCTGTTGTGCTTGTTTCTGTAAAACATTTACAAGTTCCATTATTCTATCATACTCTTGGCTGGCATGCAACCTAGCCACATTGATCATGATATCTTTCTGTTTAGTGACAGGAACCAGATCAAATTTGGGCGCGCCTACTTCTGTAGGATAATTACTAACATTGCGATTGAAAAAGGAAACAAGAGAGTTTCCAACTGTTACGTCAAAACTCTCTTGTCCCTTTGCACTATTATTTTTAAATGGATTTTCTTCAGTCACACACTATTTAAAGAAAACAAGTGCCATCAAAATACTTTGCATAATAAAGCCAAGACCAATGATGACTAAACTAATAACGTTTTTTTCAAGAATAGCCTTGATATAGAACAAGCCCATAGCAGCCCAGAGAATGATGACCATATCAATGGGTGGGGTATTGTCAGTAAGTCCAGTCATCAATCCAAACATACTTGGTACTGTGACCGCATGTAATGCGATTAATGCAGTCCAGCCAATACCATCAATACTAACTTGACGTATGCTTTGCTTAAACTCAGTCCAGAGTTTGACACAAAACTTTTTTGCGATATCAATATAAACTTGAATGTTCATTTAGCCCTCGTAAAAAATATGAGTACCGATCTTTGCAATACGCTTCAACTTCCAATTTGGATTTACATAGTCAGCATGATAATACAATGCGTTCTCAATGCTCTCTAACTTGAAATCTTCAAGAAAGACCATTTTAGCGACACGGTAACTTTCTTCGTATGCTTCGTCATTTACAGGACGATTTCTATGTTTGCTATCACAGTACCAACTAAACTGGCAAATCACTCGTTCAGTAAATCGTGACTTCTGATATACAACAGCACAAACATCACGTGGGAACTTATTGCTATTAACACGGTTAAGTGTAACCTGTGCTACAGCAACTTTACCCTCAAAAGGTTCATGGCCTGCTTCACGATAAACATTCATAGCAAGACAATCAAGACTTTTTTCTACCTCAGTGGCAGTCATATAGTCTGGATCAATATCACGTTTTTGCAAATCATCTACTTTCTTAAGTATGACAAAGTTGGTTAGTAACACAACGATGACAAGCCCGATGAGTAGATTAATTCCTCTCAACGATTTTTCCATCATATTTCCTCCGTCGTTAGTTGTCTAACTTAAGGTAAGACTTTAAGTATGTATCGTATTATAGACAGTCTATCTAATCAACTATTTTGGGTAATTATTGTACCCAGCAATCACAGTTACATTCAATAACTTTATCAATAGCATCGGGTATGTTGTATTGTGATGGCAATAGTGTTCCGGACGTGTAATCAACGTTAAGTAGCGTAGGAAGAGCATTTCCAGTTTCATCTTCTGTACCGCCGCTGCCGCGGTAAAAGCTGGGTATTCCTGTACCCAATAATATAGAAGCACCTACGGGAATTTCAGGTCCGGCGATTGCATTACAGGGTGGATCAACTAATAGAGGGGCAATGCTGCCAGGTACACTTCCTTCATATTTTCTCAATGCGCCTTCAGTATCATCATATGTTGTAGTTTTGTCTGGTTTCAATGTTTCTTCAGCACAATTCTCTGTTACAGGGAAGGCAGGCATAGTAAATGATAGTCCGTTTTCTGCTGGGATTCCTGCTCCTAAAATGACGTTACCGTTTATATCCACAGAACTATTAGTTGCGCCGCACTTCGTTCCATTTGCCATAATTTGACGCTGATCTTCTTCCGACATAGTATCTGGAATATTATTATCTAGCGGAATACCGATAGAGTCTAATCTTTGTTGATTTCTTTCTTGACGCATCATACCGATCAAACTTTGACCGCCCACGCTGCATTGATCGCTCATCATTTCTAATGATTGCGCGGGACCATGAGGCATAGTATTTGCTGCAAAGTCTGGTATGCTATCAACGAAATTATACAATGATGTTGGATACAATGCCAAGAATGGATCTCTTGGAATAGGTACAGGCGGTATAGCCGTATATCTCGCTCTATGTTCTATTTTCAAGGCTGTGCCTAATTGATTCCAATTGGCATTTAACAATTTTACTCTTTCAAAATTTTGTGCGTTAATTGCAATAGATTGTATTTCGTTATTAGCAGCATCAATATAATTTTGAATTGTAGTATTCATAGAAGTCCACCCTCCACCGGGCGGATCATCTATCAGAACCGCAGCAGCAGGCCCAGAATAACTAATTGATATTATTTTACCAAAAGTATCTAAATCATTTGGATCAGTGCCTATAGTAGCAGTCGCCGGATTTCCACCTACAGTGACAGAGGGCGCACCTGTTCCTCTTCCATAACCGCCGCCTCTATTGGTATAGGTAAAGGTAATTCCATCCCAAATTGCAGTCGCCTGTTCCCAACTTACAGCCAAATATAAATTTTGATAAATGCTAATTAGTGTTTGTGTCTGTAATTCTTTTATACCATCATATATATTTTGTAGTGGATACGGCAATGCAGACATGCTACCTAAAAAATCACTATATGTATATGTGCCATATAATCCGCTACCTAAGGCGACCTTAGACAAAGCAGAATCAACAACAAAAGCCTCTGTAGGTATGTTAGTGCCGTTTGTTAATGGTAAACCATTGTTAGTTTCAATACTGTAAACAGTTTTAGCGAACTTTTGAATATCAATAGTATCAATATTCTTAATTTGCTGCATACTAATACTAAATGCACCTGCCGCTACACCAACATATTCAGGTAGTACACCTACAAGATAACTATCAAATCCTTCAGGGGGTAATTGAAAATTAAATTCATTTGTCATAATTATTTCTTATCGTAGTCATATTTGTCGTTGATTGGAACGTTGTGGTGTAGTATAAATGCTCCCGGACGTTCGCCAGCCCAAAAACTATTATTGCCCGCATCAACTACACGCACGAACTTCATACCAACATCTTCAAGTCCTACTACTTCATCGAACCATGTACGACCATTGCGCATAACTGCTACACGCTTTCCATATACTTCAGTTGCAGGAATAAATCCACTGTCTTTAGAGAGTATAGGTGCAGTAGTTGAACATACTAATGTGATTCCATCACTTGTACTAATTCTCACACAAGGCTGATAATCATTTAGTGTTTTTATGACTTGTCCATCTACGATTTTCAAACTATCAGTACCAAGACTGATTTTCATACCAGTCTCAAGCATCCATGCCTTGGTAATCTCTCTACCGTTATGCTTTTTGTCAGTTTCTATGAGAGGGACAAATGATTCAAGTGCTACACAACCACCACCTGATACTGAGAAGTTGGTGCCGCCACCACCGATATTGAGATTAACTTTCGGTATTACAGGTTCAGGTGGGACGACAGCGGGCGGCGAGGGTTCCGGAGCAGGTACGTATGGTTGAGGGACAGGGTTAGGTGCAGGTATATCGGGCAACGGTAACGGTGTTGGTATTAAATCTATTATCTGTGCCGGTGGTGCTTCAATTGTTGGTGTGATAGGTGCTATTATTTCTTTAGCAGTTTCTATTATCGGTACGATTGGAAGAGGCTCAACATAAGGAGGTTCTTCTGGCGGTATAATAGTTCCAACAATCTCTTTAATTTTTGGCAACAACAATTGCGGATTAAGTTCTCTGTCAACATATAGTAAGTAATATGTTTTACTATTAGTAGGCCCGGGTGATGTATTATAAATAGGTACTGTTAGGCTAGTATAACTAATTGGGAACATTTTCTTTACATCAAGTAAATCTGCTAATGTATTAAGTTTTTTAGTTTTACACTGTAGTATCTTTAATATAGGTTCTAAGTCTACGCTTTTAATAATTAAAAATGCCGAATAGATACTTAACTCCTGTCTTTGATTTGCTGTGACTAATCCTGATGTAATTTCATTAATTTCATCTTGGGATAATCCTGCAACTTTTAATGCCAATATTACTGGTTGTGTCAATGCGTTTTGATTTTGTAAGTTAGTTAACAGGGCGCTAGGTTTACCGAATACTGCAATTTGTTGTAAATCAATTGCTTTACCTAAATTAATTAAATCTTGTCCGAATGCTTGAGTAGATAAACTCACACCTGTTATGTCGGCGCTGATCAGATCATTCATATTACTATAAACACCGTCAAGAAAATTAACACTATTTCTCAATGTCATTAAGGCAGCATTAGATTGTTCTATAAAACCAGTAATAGTTATCCACTGAGTGGTATAATTTTTATATTCTGGTTCTTCATTACCAGGACTTGAACCTTGCCAATTAAATACATTCCATGCTTGTAGTGCTAGACAACGTAAAAAGCCCCACTGTGTAACGCTTACGTTAGGATTACTAGTATTATAAGGGAACCAAGTTGCATTTTGACCTTGACCTGCATAAAGAGGATTTACACTAGGGTCAGTAGGTGGAAGTTTACCGTCTCCCGGAATAGCGTAACCGCTTGTTGCCTGTCCTTGCCAAATATTAGAAGGATCATTTACTAGGTAAGTAGGTGGCAACCCATTTGCTAGTGCAGGTATTCTACTTTGTCCTAATGCAAGCATATTATCATAACTAAAAACGCTGACGCCGGTAGTCTCACCGTTCAAAAAAACTTGACCAGTGCCTGTGCCTGACGCTGATGCAGTAAATAGACCGCCTTCTACAGGAGTGCCTACATATCCAATACTATTCCAATTAGTGTTTCCTAATTTATAGATTACATATTCAGTAGATGCTGATATACTTGAAACACCTAATGGACTTTGAGTTTGTGTTGACGGGCCATTATTGAAAGCAGCATTAAGGGCATACGTTATCCATTTTAAACAAGTGTCGTTAACAATACTTCCAGGCGTATAATCTGTGTTGTATTTGCTGGTACCTAATAATTTCTGTGCAACAGGATTAATTGACAACCCTTCGTTAAGTATTAACGAACTGACAACATTTATACCTAGTGGACTTTGTATACCTGATTCTGACATATTATGGTACGAATACGTTATCGCTGCCTTGAACTATTTTATGCCCGCAGTTATTTTTACTATCAACTCTAACTACAGGTTTGTTTTCAGCAAAAACTGTAGGACTACCGTCAGTAGTAACAGCATTTTTGTGTATACTAGGAGTAGAAGGACTATGTGGTGATATTTTATTAGGGTGAGTGGCAACAGGTTTATTATTGCAAAAAACCGTTTTGGCACCCTGTGTTAGCACCCCGCCTGTAGTGTTTTTATCGCCCTTTCTACTAAGTTTTTTACCAGACATGTATTATCCTATCAATACTTTTTTGCCCGGTACTTGTAGTCCTGTAGTTGCTTCTATATACTTGGTCTTGATATTATCATCAGTTTCGGCTACTAGTGCTAGGCTACTAGTATTTAGTCTGACATTTTCTCGGTTATTGTAAGTAAACATGCTAGGTACTAAGCCCAATCCCCCCTGAGGGCTAGGACCGATACTAACTGGTTCAGTAATGGTATAGTAATTGTCTGCTATTGCGACTATCTTAGCAACTAACTCTTCACCGCTGTTCAATTTGAATGTGTAAATCTGATCTACTTTTAGTTCCATTTTATTTTTCCTCAAAATATTTCTTTAGATTATCATAACCGCCGATATACTCACCATCCAAAAAGATTTGTGGTACTGACTTTACATTTGGAACTGCCTCAAAAAGTTGCTCACGATTCCAACCAAATCCTAACTTGCGTTCTTCTATCTCGTATCCTTTTTGTGTTAGCAACTTCTCTGCCATAGTACAATATGGACAATCCGGCTTGCTCCAAACTACTGCTTTCATCTATTTCTCCTTATAATATAGGTAAATCGTCGTAATCTAATTTATCACTCATAACACCGATGACATAATTAGTGCTTTCATTTTCTTGTAGTGCGGTCTGTTTCTTGCTTGTGTCACTATGTTTGTTGAACCAAGGTATGGGTGTGACTTTAGGTGCCGGTTGATTATACTTGATGCCAATTTCTTTGAGTGCGGTATTGGCAGTATAATCAACAAAGTCTTTTAGTATGTTTGCGTTTAGACCGATAACGCTACCCTTGCTGAATAGATATTCAGCCCAGGCTTTTTCTTCACGTATCACATCCATATACAATGCATAGACTTCTGCCTCACATTGTTCTTTGGCTTTTGCGAATCGTGGATCTTCTTTGACTACTTGATTGATGATCCAAGCAGTCCATTCTTTATGTAAT
>Ga0172367_10009436_pt1 | contig 10706 bp, 7 predicted proteins | sample Lak10m_FD_114542 | JGI IMG/M metagenome (GOLD analysis project Ga0172367, IMG submission 114542) | Freshwater microbial communities from Kabuno Bay, South-Kivu, Congo - kab_022012_10m | ecosystem: Environmental > Aquatic > Freshwater > Lake | place: Democratic Republic of the Congo: South-Kivu...
TACGGGCGGGGCAGTATAATTTTGATGAGGTCAGGGTCGATTACTACCGCGATGACGATGTTAAGTTCGAGGCCTTTAAGGCAGGCACCTACGACTTTCACCGGGAGAATCGGGCCCAGCGCTGGACCACCGGTTATGACCTGCCGCAGGTGGCCGAGGGCCGGCTGGCAACCCGGGCGCTGGCGCTGGAGATGCCTTTGGGGGCCCAGGGCTTCCGCTTCAATACCCGTCGGAGCCGGTTTGCCGACCCTCGCGTTCGTGAGGCGTTTGACCAGTTGTTTGATTTTGAGTGGACACGGGCCAATCTCCTCAACGGACAGTACAAGCGGGTCGCCAGCAATTTCCCCAACTCCGACTTCGGCGCCGACGGACCGCCGACCGCAGCCGAGCGCGCGGTGCTCGAGCGCTATCGCGGGCGGATTCCGGAGCGGGCGCTGACCGAGGCGTACCGCCCGGCGGTCAGCGACGGCTCCGGCAGCATCCGGGCCGGTCTGCGTACTGCCGTGCGCCTTTTCGGCGAGGCCGGCTGGGAGCTGCGAGGCGGCCGGCTGACCCATACCGCGAGCGGCGAGGTTATGACGGTCGAGTTCCTGACCAATTCGCAAGGGATCGGGCGGCTGGTCCTGCCCTACATTCGCAATCTGGAGCGTGCGGGAATCACCGGCACCCTGCGGCTGGTCGACAATGCCCAGTACAAGGAGCGGGTCGACGCGTCCGATTTTGATGTGATGATCGCCAATGTTAACTTTTACCCGCCGCCGGGGCCGGAGCTGCGCTCGTACTTTGGGTCGGCAGCGGCCCGGCAGAAGGGCTCCGCCAATTATCCGGGAATTGCCGATCCGGCGGTCGATGAGATCATTGAGGAAACTCTCGCGGCCGACTCGCTGGAGCAATCAAAGCTGCTGACGCGCTGCCTTGATAGGGTGTTGTTGTGGGGGTTCTATATGGTACCCCACTGGTATAATGATCAGATTTGGCTTGCCTACTGGAACCGGTTTGCGTGGCCGGACCGTAACGCGACCTATGTCCGTGATTTTCTTAATTCTGGTTTTCCCGCCACGTGGTGGTATGATTCCGGGCGCGCCGCGGCGCCGCGGTTGGGGGGGACGCCTTAGAGCCTGGCTCGAAGGTCTATCCATGATTTCACCTGGCTTCGCCTTGGCCCCGGCGGTCATCCATCGGATGCCATTGGGATCATGAGGATACTTTCGGGACAGGCTGTTAGGGACGGTGACGAGAGGCCGGCGGGCCTTTGGAAGCCGGCATTGGAGGCATCGTTGGAAGCTTGCGTCACGAGACGGACAGCGGCACCACGGCCCGAGGGCGGGGGGGGCGACCCTGTACGCGAGGATCGGCGCAAGGCCCTGGGGGCGGCGCTGCGGGAAAACCTGAAGCGGCGCAAGGAGCAGGCGCGCGGCCGGGCGACCGGCGACGCCGGGGGGAATGACCTGGGCGCCAACACCCCGCGCTGCGACGCCGAGGCGCCCGGCGGCGGGGTCGGCGGCGGGGATGAAGGGTGATCGCCCGCATTTCTTTGCCTTTGTACGCTTTATTTTGCGCGGGTATGGCGGGAATGACGTACGGATAGCGCGGGACGGAAAGCCGAGAGGGAAGCGGAGGATGGTCCGACTGTTCGTGGCCCTGGAGTTGCCGGACGACGTACGCGAGCGTCTCGCAATTCTGGCCGGCGGCGTACCGGGCGCGCGGTGGACTGCGCCCGAAAGCCTGCACTTGACCCTGCGGTTTATCGGTGAGGTTGAGGAGCACAGGCTTTGTGAGGCCGACGCGGCACTGGGGTTTGTTGAGGTGGAACCTTTTCCACTGACACTTTCTGGCGTTGGACAGTTTGGATCCGGAGGGCGCCCGCGGTCGCTGTGGGTTGGCGTCGCTGAGTGTCCGGCTCTCTTCCAGCTTCAGGCGCGGGTTGCGTCGGCGCTGGCTCGCGCCGGGCTGCCGGCGGATGAACGAAAGTTCTCGCCACACATTACTCTGGCTCGTCTTCGTGATACGCCGATCGAGCGGATTGGTCGCTATATTGCGGCCAACAATCTTGTTCGCATCGGTCCCTTCGTGGTGTCCCGGTTTGCACTATTTGAGAGTGTGCGCTCACGCAGTGGCGGCAGCCACTACCAGCTCCTGCGTCATTATCCCGAACCCCAACTGGGAGACGCCGAATATGACGACTCCGGGTACGAATATCCCCGAGGCGAGGACTCCCGGCGTGAGGACTCCCGGCGTGAGGACTCCGGGCCGGATGTTGCGGACCAGCGCGGCGGCGCGTCTGATCGTGGCCATGAAGCGGATGGGTGGGGCGAGCCGGAGGGGCATTAATGTAGCCTCAATCCGGGTGATGCAAATCATACCAATGAGCATAGAATCTGATCCGTTGCCCTTATAACCGGTTCCCAAAGGCCCTTCGGCCTTATGCCTGGGGGGGGGGCGGGGGACGGCGTCCCCCGACGGCCGGCGAAAAGCCGGCAACGCGCCAGGCAATGGATCACATATAGCGCTCAATGGTCTTATTTTGGCGTGCGATCACGCGCCGGTCCGGGAGCGGGGTCCCCCGGAGTGGGGGAGGACCGGCGGGCCCGACTGTACCACTTGGTAAAATCTCGTGCGATTCACAGTCGGTTGTCTCGACCCCCGCGGAGTCACGATGTCTGACCGATTGCCCGAGTGGTGTTGTTGATATTGGGCAACACACGGCCATTAGTCAGGGGCTGCGACCGAACGTACCCTTGCTTTGAGCCGTAGAAGCCCTTTATCGGGGGGAGTGGGCCGGGTGTTGGCGCCGTCAGGCGAAAGCGGCAGTTTTCAGGCCCAGCGCATTTTGTGGGTGGAGGTTATAGTGGCCAACGACATCAAGAAGACACTGGGCGCGGCGTTCTCGGTGGTTGCCTGTGTGGCGCTGTCGGGCGGAGCGGCGGTTGCGGGCAACGATCCCGACCTGATCAGCGTTGGCGTCGGCTTCTACGACCAGGCGACGATTGACCCCAATCTTGCGTTTCTTGATGTGTCGGAGGTCGACAACCGGGAGCAGGCGGTCGACTTCAGGGTTGAGTACCGGTTCGGGACCTCCTTGTTGTCGTTCATCGAACCCTACGCCAAGCTCAAGCCCTGGCTCGGCGGTGAAGTGACCAGCGATGGTGCCATTTACGGCGTCGGCGGCATTTTGATCGATGTGCCGCTGGGGCCGATCGTGTTTACCCCCAGCTTTGGCGCCGGGCTTTACGCCAGCGGCGGCGGCAAGGACCTCGGCTCTGCGCTTGAGTTCCGCTCCCAGCTCGAGGTGGGCTACCAGTTCGACAATCAGTCCCGGTTTTCGGCTGGTTACAGCCACATTTCCAACGCCGGCATCACCGAGACCAATCCGGGAACGAACATCCTGTCCATTTACTATCACGTGCCGACCAGTTGGCTGATCGGTGGCAAGTAACGAGCCGCTTGTCGCGGTGGGCGCGGTGGCGTAGGGTCGCCTTCGTCGGTTGGATGGCTTGGGGTGGGGGAGAGTCCGCGCCCCGGTGGTCCTTCTCGTCGCGGTTGTTGATGATCGCACCTGACAATGGAAGGGGGCTTTTGTGCCCCGGATGCACTCGTCGATTTGAAGGCCCATGCTTAGGCTCCACCATCACACCGTCTCAGCGGTGGCCCGGGCGGTGCGAGTCGCCCTGGCCGAGAAGGGACTCGAGGCCGAGACGGTGGCGGAGGAGCCCTGGGCGCCGCAGGAGTCGTTCCTTGCCCTCAGTCCGGACGGCGCGGTGCCGGTGCTGGAGGATGGCGAGAGCGCCGTGATCAATGGTTGCGCTATTTTCGAGTACCTGGAGGAAACCCGTCCCGACCCGGCGTTGCTGCCCGGCAGCCCGGTTGAGCGGGCCGAGATTCGGCGTCTGAGCGGGTGGTTTCTCCATAAGTTCGATCGCGAGGTGACCGATTATTTGGTTGGTGAGCGGCTGGTCAAGCGGCTTGGCCGGTTTGGTACCCCGGACGCGGTCTGCATTCGCGCAGGGCTGGCAAATATCCATTATCATCTTGATTATATAGAGTTTTTGGCGGCGCGCCGGACGTGGCTTGCCGGCGGGCGCTTCTCGCTTGCCGATATCGCCGCGGGGGTTCAGCTTTCGTTGATTGATTTTCTCGGCAGTGTGCCCTGGGCCGAGCATCCCGAAGCCAAGGACTGGTATGCCCGCATCAAGTCGCGGCCCAGCTTTCGGACGCTGCTCTGTGATACATTACCAGGCATGCGCCCCCCCAGCCACTACGCCGACCTCGATTTCTGATCGCCCCCCTTTACGCCCGCGCCCGAAGCTCATAGAAAACTCGTATCTGCCCCGGCGGCTTGTTTAGAAAAGAGGGGGGGCCTGGGGGGCCGGTCAGGCCCCCCAGTTGGGGGCTTCGGGGGGCGAAAGCCCCTTGATTGACCATGCGCCCGATTTCCGGGGGGCTTCCGCCCCCCGGAGGCCCCCCGATCCGTGGCCTGACCGGCCCCGGAACCCCCTTTTTTCTATGAGGGGATGAGCTTCCGAGTCGCTCGAGGAGCTGATATGGGCAGTGACGCGAACCGGCAGGGGGGGACGGACATGTGGACGATCCGCGATGCGGTTGACGAGGACAGCGAAGGGGTGGTGGCTCTGGCGGCGGCGATCTTCGCCGAGGTACCCGGTTGGGTCTTCGAGGTGGATGGCGAGATGCCGGAGTTGCGCTATCCGTTCAGCCTTTATCAAGGGCGGTTTGGGCGCTGCTGGGTCGCCGAGGGCGATGACGGCGGCATCGTCGGCATGATTGCCTGTTTTCCGGTGCCGGATCGTCCCGGGTTGGAGATGCGTCGGCTTTTCGTCGCGGCGCCGCATCAGCGGCAGGGACTCGGCGGCCAGCTCGTCCGTATTGTCGAGGGCGAGGCACGGCGGCGCGGAGTTTCGTTTGTCGAATTGTGGAGCGACACCCGGGTTCCCAACGTCCACCGTTTTTATGAGCAGCTCGGTTATGTCCGGCTGCCAGCGACTCGCGTTCTTTGTGATAAGAGCCAGTCGATCGAATACCATTACCGGAAGGTTCTGTGAGGCGCGTACTAAGAAAATAGGGGGGTTCCGGGGCCGGTCAGGCCCCGGATCAGGGGGTCTTCGGGGGGCGGAAGCCCCCCGAACGCCGGGCACCCAAGCGATCGGGGGGCTTTCGCCCCCCGAAGCCCCCAACTGGGGGGCCTGGCCGGCCCCCCAGGCCCCCCCTCTTTCTTGACTCTGTACGCGTTGGGGGCCGGTGTCACGAGTTGTCGGTCGCGGTGACCCATTCGAAGTAGTGTTCGATGGCGCGGAGCAGGGACTTGGCGACGGTGCGGCGCTCGTCGGGCGCGGTCAACAGGTGGGCATCGGCGGCATTGGTCAGGTAGCCGAGTTCGATCAGCACCGAGGGCACATCGGCGGCGGTCAGCACGGCGAAGCCGGCCGAGCGCTGGGGCTTGGGCACCATCGGTACCGTCGTCTTCAGGCTGTCCACGACGTGGCGGGCCAAGCGGCGCGAGTGGTTGAGGGTGTCGCGCTGGGCCAGGTCGATCAGGATCGAGGCGACGACATCGGTCTCCTGGCTGAGGTCGATGCCGCCAATGGCATCGGCGCGGTTTTCGTTGGCGGCAATCTGTTCGGCCTCGCGGTCGGAGGCGGTGTCGGAAAGCGTGTAGACCGACATGCCGCGGAAGGTGGCGGAGTTGAGGCTGTCGGCGTGCAGGGAGATGAAGAGGTCGGCTTTGCGGTCGCGGGCGATTGCCACCCGTTGGCGCAGGCGTACAAAGGTATCATTGGTGCGGGTCAGCGCCACCCGGTAGCGGCCGGTGCGCTCCAACTCCTGGCGCAGGGCGCGGGCGATCGCCAGCGTTACGTCCTTCTCGCGCAGACCACCGACTCCGATTGCACCGGGGTCAATGCCGCCGTGGCCGGGATCGAGCATAATCAGTGGCCGTTGTCCCGAGGGCGAAGGCGGCTTTGGCGGCGTCGCGGGGGAACGCATCGGTGGCGCCGTCGGCAGGCTGGCCGGAATGGCGGTGGCGCGCTGGGGCGTGGTAGCGGGAACGGGGGGCTGGTGAGTCTGGAGCGCTGCCGTGGCCGGCGCCCGTGGTGCTGCGGCCTGGGCCGCCGGACGGCCGGGGGCCGGAACCGGTACGGGGGCTGGTACTGCCGGTACCGCCGATGCGACCGCAGCCGGTGTGGGGCCCTGCGTGCGCCCCAGCCTGCCGAAAATGGTTGAGAGCGTGCGTTGGAACTCGGCCGGGGGTACGCTGCCGATATCGATCATCAGCCGTGGCTGATGGCCGTCCCGCGCGGTCAGGAGTTCGTGGCCGACCACCCGCACCGGCCGGGCGACGTCCAGCACCAGCCGCAGGGTCTGGGCGTCGAGCCAGCCCTGCCGGATGCCGGTGACAAGGCCGCGGCCGGGGTTGGTCGGCGGCAGCGCCGTCCAATCCAGGCGCGGCAGATCGACCACCACCCGATAAGGGCTGCCAAGAACGAAAATCCGGTAGGGTACGGCATCCGAGAGTTCGAGCACGAAGCGGGTGCGGTCGGCATGGTCGCCGAAGCGCCAGTCGAGGGCGCGGACCAGCGCGCCTGGCATCGCGGCGGTCTGGGTGACCCCGGCGCTGAAGGCGTCGGCGATCGGCTCGGCCGGTGCCGGCTTGGCCAACACCATGGCCAGAAGCGTGAGGGTAAGCATGGCCAGCGTCCGCCCGTACGCCAGGCGGTCGGTGAGATAGCCGGTGAGGCGACCAGGGATCGGCAGCGGCCCCCCGGTCCCGGGACTGCCGATCCTGCGCGGCTGGAGGTGCAGCATCGATCTTCCTTCCCGCTTTGGGATCATGTCAGGCGGTCGGCATCCCTTCAGCCAATATCACCAAGACCTGCGGGACCATTCTGCGGCACAGTCCCGAATGCCGGCCCAATATCAGGAGAGAGAGGCGCTGTGTGCTCGACCGATGAATCCTGCCTTATACTTGGGGATTTGTCCAGATTTGCGCAGATGGCCGACCTCAGGGAAGTCCTCAATGTGGCCAGACTGCATCAGGTGACTTGGGACATAAATGCCTTGTAGTGAGTCCGCCGATTCGGTATGAATAACACCTGAGCGTGACCGGGGCGCGCGGCAGTGACGGCGATGGTGACGATGATGGCCCGGAAAGGAAACTCGATCCCGCGTGAGGGCCCCGTGCGCCTTTGGAGAGGCGCAGAAAAATGGGCTTTAAGTGCCACGAACTGTCAGGGGACTTTGTCCCCCGACACCCCCAACCAAAGGCCGGCGGGCCTTTGGAAACCATATCATTGGACGGGGACGGCCGGCAAAGTTGGGGCATTCTTTTCTGCGCGTCTCCCTGGGGCGGCGTCGGCACTGATTGTGGCACTTATGGTCCTGGTATTTCCGGCGTCGGCTCTGGCGGCGGAGGCGGAGGCGGAGGCGGAGGCAGAGGGGGCCTGCGTTTACCGGCCGCAGCTGGCCGGCGCCGGCGCCGGCGACGGCGCGGAAATGGCGGCAGAGGGCGGCGAAGCCGGCGCCGAGGGGATCGGTGATGACGCCCTGCGGACGACGCTGACCGAGGTGTCGGCGCTGATGCGGCTGGTGGAGCGGCCACCGCCCAGTCTTGGCGGTCTTGAACGGCGGATGGAGGTTGATCGCGAGCATCTGACCAAGGCGCTCCGCTCGCTCGGCTATTATCAAGGCGCGGTCGAGATGCGGTCGACCGCTGGCGACGCGTGCAAGGGGCCGGACGGGGCGGTGGTCGAGGTGGCGATCGTGGTGGCGCCCGGGCCACGCTATACGCTGCGCGCCATTGCCGTCATCGCCCAAGCCGCGGAAACCGACCCCACGGACGCCGGGGGAGAAACAGGGGCCAGGGTCCCGCCCGGGCCGGTGGTGCCGGCCGGTGCCAGCGGGTTGCTCGTCGGGGCGCCGGCTCTGGCGGCCGCGGTGGTCTCCGGGCGGGATCGTGTGGCGGACGCGTACGCCCGGCTCGGCTACGCCCACTCCCGGGTCGGGGCGCCGGTGGTGACGGTTGATCACGGGGCTCTCGCCATGGATGTCGCTTATCCGGTCGACCCCGGCCTGCCGGCGCGGTTTGGGCCGGTGCGGGTGGTCGGCCTCGAGGGTGTCGACGAGGCGTTGGTCCGTGGCCGCCTGGTGTGGGTGACCGGCGAGTTGATCCGGCCGGAACTGCTCGAGCAGACACGGACGGCATTGCTGGCACTAGAGGTGTTTACCAGTGTACGGATTGCGGTGGACGGCAGCCCGCCGGGGGGAGAGAACGGCCAGGCGGCCAATGCGTCGGCGGATGGCCTCACCCCGGTGACGATTACGGTCAGCGAGCGCAAGCGGCATTTTGTCGGTGCCGGAGCCACCCTGGCGACCGCCGAGGGGCTGGGGATGCACGCTTATTGGGGGCATCGCAATCTGTTCGGCAACGGCGAGCACCTGGTGTTTGATGCGGCACTGGCTCGCCTTAATGCCGGCCAGGTCTCCGGCGAGGTGGTCGACCGTACGGACGGGACGGTGACGGCGCGTCTGCGCCAGCCCGACCTGTTCGGCACCGGCCTCGATCTGCATAATGTGGTCGAGGCGGTCAAGGAGCGACCACTCGCCTACCAGCGTGACGCGGTTTCGCACGCCATCCGGCTGGAGTACGGCCGGTCGCGCGCCTTGCGGATGTCGGCCGGTGTGGCCACCAGCAATCAGCGGGTCCGCGACCACACCGGCACCCGGCACAGCCTGCTGGTCGGGCTGCCGCTGACTCTGACGCTCGATCGTACGGACAGCCTGCTTGATCCCGGCCGCGGCAGTCGGGTGGCCCTGGAACTGACGCCGACGGCGCAGCAGGGGGATATCGCCAACGCTTTCCTGGTCACCCGCCTGACCGGTTCGCTCTATGAGGATTTCGGCACCGGGCATCGGCTGGTGCTGGCCGGACGGCTGGCGGTGGGCACCATCATCGGCAGCCCCGCGGCGGATGTGCCGGCCGACCGCCGGTTCTATGTCGGCGGCGGCGGGTCGGTGCGCGGCTTTGCCTACCAGCGCGCCGGTCCGCTCGATGTCCATGGCAGCCCGATCGGGGGGGCCTCGTACGCCGAGGCCGGCGCCGAGGTCCGCATCAAGGTGACCGACAGCATCGGCGTGGTGCCGTTCCTTGATGCCGGCTCGGTCCACGACAGCCTGCTGCCGCGTCCCGATCAGAGCGTGCGCGTCGGCACCGGTCTCGGCTTGCGCTACCATACCGACTTCGGCCCGCTGCGCGCCGACTTTGGTGTACCACTCGACCAGCGCCGCAACGAGGACGCCTGGCAGGTGTACTTCAGCTTTGGGCAGGCGTTTTGAGGGGGGCTATTGACCGGTGGCCGCCGACTGTGCCTTCTTAAACAACAAAGGCAAGGGGGGCCGTGTCATCATGCGCCATTGGGCAACAACGCTCAGAATGATGTGCTCCAACTTTGCCGGCTGGCCTCTTTATTATAGTCTGTTGCCGTGAGAACCCGAGAATCGCTCGCATGGATCGCCCTTGGTGCCAAAGACCACCGCCCTCCACGCCATTCGGGTTCTCACGGCAACGTGGTATATATCTTAGACATCCCCTCATTTGGCAAAAATGCAATGAAATCAACGGGTTGCTGTGTTTAGTAACCGATTGATTTCATTGAAAAAAATGCAAATGAGGGGATACTTGAGGGTATATATGGTTTCCAAAGGCCCTCTTCGTTTAAGGACGGGGCCTTTGGTTGGGGGGGCGGGGGCCAAAGTCCCCTGACGGATCGCGGTACTTTAAGCACTTGTTTTAGAGCGAGGCGCGATCGGCTCCGCTTTTTTGGGGCCTCTTTTCCGGGGCGACCCGATCGCTTGAGGGAAAATGGCCCGCCGGGGCGGGATAATCCTCGGTCCCTTCGGAAACCTATAGGTGTGGGCGGTTCCACAGATGGCGGCGACCTCTTCTCCTCCCTCGGGTCCCCCGTTAAGCGACCGTACCGGGGGGCGCACCGGACAGGCTGTGCGCGGACGACGGGAACGCGGCGACGGGATCGGCGTGACCACGCTGATGGTAGTGCTGCTTAATCTCACCGCGCTGGCGGTGGCGGCCCTGGTGTGGCTGCACACCGGCAGCGGACGCGCATGGCTGACCGCCACCGCGATCCGGATGGCGGCGGCCGACGGGATCGGGCTGGAGCTGGAGGGGCTGGAGATGCGGCTGCCCTACGAGTTCGGTCTGGCCCGGTTGCGGCTTGCCGACCGTCAGGGCGTCTGGCTGGACGCCGAGGCGGTCCGCCTGCGGCTGGCCCCCTGGGCGTTGCTGAGTGGCACAATACGGGTGCTTGAATTGGCCGCCGATCATCTTGACATCCTGCGCTCGCCGGTGGCGCCGGATGCGCTTGCCGCCACGGGCGGCGGCGACCCGCTGCTGCCGGTGCTGCCGGTGGCGCTGCGGTTCGAACGCGTGGCGGTCGGGCGTCTGATGCTGTCGGCGGCCTTGACCGGCGCCGAGGCGCCGATTGAGGCAAGCCTGGAGGCCAGCGGCGTGCTGGATCCCCTGGGCCGGCGGCTGACAAGTCATTGGTCTATGAAGTCTCTGACCGGCGGCGCCGGAGTCAGCCTTGATCTGGCTGGCACCCCGGAACCCGATGGCCGTTTGCGCCTGACCGCCGAGGGCAGCGGCGTGCCGGCGCCGCTGATGCCGCCCTCGTGGCGGGCCA
>Ga0172367_10009437_pt1 | contig 10705 bp, 17 predicted proteins | sample Lak10m_FD_114542 | JGI IMG/M metagenome (GOLD analysis project Ga0172367, IMG submission 114542) | Freshwater microbial communities from Kabuno Bay, South-Kivu, Congo - kab_022012_10m | ecosystem: Environmental > Aquatic > Freshwater > Lake | place: Democratic Republic of the Congo: South-Kivu...
AATTTACCGGCTTTCAGCAATCGTCCGCCTTCTTGCCGTCTTTCTTCCATTTGTTCTCGCGTTAGGTAGGATGGCTTCCATGTCATCCCACTATTGTAAGGCTATTTTCGTTACTCTGAATAGTTCACGGGAATCCACCCATGTCAATTCATCAAACAGTTCCAACGCTTCACGCAGCTTTTTTACAAAAGCATCGTTTTGGGATGAATGAGAGATGAAAATGTGTTCTGCCATCGAATTGCCTCCTGCGAGAAATTCATCAATGTTCCACTTGGTTAAGCTTAGCTTACAGGTACAAACTTAGAGTTATGCAGTTTCCATAGTCCCTTATTGGCAAATTATACATTTAAAGAATTGGATTAGCATTCTAAAATTATTCTAAACCTATTTTGATTCTATAACTTCCCGTATAACAATTTAATGGAAACCTTATTCAACCACCTTGACTTCGATACAGCACCGTCCGTACCTTGCTGGGAAGTGGGATTCTTGCCTGTGGGTTGACCCAGACAACGAACGATTCTCCCTTTTGTGAGCCTGTTCCCTTGATGAGAATTTCGCTCAAGCGTTGGTAATGACGGAAGAACTCTGTTCGGTCACGGAAGCCATAGCGTTGGAAGAAGGTTGGGTCACTGCGTTCGGCTCGTCCTTGCATACGGAGCATTGCAGTGCGGACATCTTCCTGGGTCAGGCGTATTGCATCAATGCCAACGAGAATAACATTGCTTTGCTGATGAACGAGTTGTCCCAGTTTACTGCAAACCGCATCTGCAAAACGATCTCCGATAGCATTACCTAATTCTTCCATCGGCTTTTGATTGGTTCGTAGACGTGTCACTTCGAGCATGAAGGTCAGGCTGGTGGTGAATGTCACAGCAAAATCGGGGGAGCGGGTTTTCTCTGCAAGTTGGGGTTCGTAGGTGAGGGACAGTGTCCGTTCTTGAAGAAGCCGATAAGCAGTATCCAGCTCAAGGCGTAGATCGAGAAGCGTTTCTGAATCTTGTGTCACACGGATCTTCTTGCGGATCTTGTTACGAAAGGAATCAACAAAAGCGGTGAAGCGGCGCGATGAAGTTAACCATGTCTGCATGGGATTGGTTAGCGTGTGTGGCTGTCGGTCAAAAAGATAATCAATTAATTCATCGGTAAGCATGGAAACACTCAGACTGAAATAATGGCAAAAAGTGTAACACAGCGAATGTGCAAATGAATCAGCTTGGGTAAAGTCTTTTGTCCATGCACAGCTTTGGGGGAGTCGGAGGCGTGTTCTTCATCCAAAATCAAGGCTTGACAAAATAGAAATTATGTTCTAAAATCACATCACAATAAGTAACCAAATGGTTACAAAAAGGAAACCATGAGACGAGACGTATTCCAAGCCATCGCAGACCCAAACCGCAGAGCAATGCTGGCTTTACTCGCAAGACAGCGGATGACATTGAACGGCGTTGCCGAGAACTTTCGCATCAGCCGCCCCGCTGTTTCGCGCCATATCAAGATATTGAAAGAGTGTGGGTTGGTGGTCGTCATTCCGCAGGGGCGGGAGCGATTCGTCGAAGCGCGTTTTGATAAGCTGGGTGAAGTAAGTGATTGGCTTGAAAAGTATCGCCAATTGTGGGAACAAAGATTTAACCGTCTGGATGAAATTTTATTGGAAATGCAAAAAAAGGAGAAATGATATGCCCTCGAATAATAAAGTAACGGTAACCGCCGAACCAGGCAAGCAGGAACTTTTCATCACTCGTGAATTCGATGCGCCGCGCGAACTGGTATTCAAGGCGCATATCGATCCGAAGCTATATGTTCAATGGCTGGGTCCGCATGGGTATGAAATGATCCTCGAAACCTTTGAGCCTGTCAGCGGCGGCAAATATCGTTATGTCCATAAAGATAAGGAAGGAAATGAATATGGTTTTCATGGCACATTTCATGCCATGTCTCCTGAAAGCATGATCCAAACTTTTGAATTCGAAGGATACCCGGGACATGTTTCTCTTGATTGCATGGTTCTTGAAGAGTTACCCGGGAACAGGACGAAGGCTACGATCCATTCTGTCTTTCAATCTGTTGCCGATCGAGATGGCATGATCCAAAACGGAATGGAAAAAGGCGTCACTGAAGGGTACGAGCGGCTGGATGATATTTTGAAATCTTTTTAGGAGGCGGTATGAGCCATGGATATATTTTCTTTGAAATTCATGCTGATGATGTGGATCGTGCGGTTGGATTTTATGGATCGATCTTTGATTGGAAGTTTGAGAAGCAGCCATACGCTCCCGTTGAGTATTATGATATTGAGACGGGCGGTGCGCGCGGCGGCCTGCTCAAACGCCCCGCGCAGACTCCTCCGCCTCAGCATGGGGCGAACGCATTCGTCTGCTCCGTGGAAGTTGAGAATTTTGATGTTATCGCCGCCAAGATCATGAAAAGCGGCGGGCAGGTCGCGTTGGAAAAATTTCCCGTCCCCGGCAGGTGCTGGCAGGGATACTTCATCGATACGGAAGGCAACACCTTTGGGATTTTTGAAGTGGATGAAAAAGCCGGTTAGAAAGAGGCGGCGGTTATGAACCAATATCTTGTCTTGTTGCGCGGAATCAATGTGGGTGGAAAGAACATCATCAAAATGGCGGATCTGAAGTCTGGTTTTGAGGCGATGGGCTTTTCGAATGTGATGACTTACATTCAAAGTGGAAATGTGCTTGTTCAATCCGGTGAAAAGGACAAGGCTGTGCTGACATCGAAAATCGAAAAGGGACTTTCCAAACAATTTAATTTTGAAGCGCGGGTCGTTACCGTTTCACATAAGGAGCTTTCCAACATCGTCCGTGATGCGCCAGACGGGTTCGGTAAAGACGAAAAGAAGTTCAGATACGATGTCATCTTTTTAAAGGAGCCGTTGACTTCAAAGGAAGCGATGAAAAGTGTAAGCCTGAGAGAAGGTGTTGACACGGCGCATTCAGGCAGGCAGGTACTTTATTTCTCGCGCTTAACCAGTCGGGCTTCGCAGAGCCGCCTGACGAGAATCATTGGGCTGCCTGTTTATCAAAATATGACCATCCGAAACTGGAATACAACCACAAAGCTTTTAGATCTATTCTCAAGAATGTCATCCTGAGCGGAGCGAAGGATCTCTACTTTCGAAATATGAGACTCTTTGGTCGCCACGAACGCTCCCTCAGAGTGACATGGAATTACTGAAAGGACAAAATGGCTAAGACAAATTTTCAATCGATCGATGAATACATTGCGGCGTGTCCGCCAGACTCGCAAGATTATTTGCGACAGATACGAAAACTGATTCGCACATTGGTGCCAGACGCGAATGAAAAGATCAGTTATCAGATGGCAGCGTTTGAACGGAACGGCAGGAACTTGATCCATTTTGCGGGGTGGAGAAAGCATGTGTCGTTGTACCCTGTTCCGGCGGGGAGTGAGGCGTTCGAGCGTCAGATTGCTAAATATGCAGGCGGCAAGGGTACATTGAAATTTCCGCTCGATGAGCCGCTTCCGATCAAGCTGATTGAAAGAGTCGTTAAGCTGCATTTACAGGTAAATAAGAAGAAGGAAAAAGGAGAAGCAAAATGAAAAAAGTAACCCCGTTCTTATGGTTTGATACACAGGCAGAAGAGGCGATGAACTTTTACTGTTCGGTCTTCAAGAATGCCAAAGCCGGCGAAGTCTCGCGCGGGCCGGATGGCAAAGCCTTCACGGTAAACTTTCAGTTGGAAGGACAAGACTTTATCGCCTTGAATGCCGGTCCAATGTTCAAGTTCAATGAATCCATTTCGATGTATGTTAATTGTGAAGACCAAACTGAGGTGGATTATTTTTGGGATAGGTTATCCGCTGTGCCTGAATCTGAGCAATGCGGTTGGTGCAAGGATAAGTATGGTTTGTCCTGGCAGATCATACCGAAGCAGTTGGGTGAGTTGTTGGGCGACCCTGACCCTGAAAAGTCACAGCGGGTGATGCAGGCGATGCTCCAGATGAAGAAGATCACTGTGGCTGATCTGCAAAAGGCGCATGACGGAAAGTAGCTCATGAGAAAGATTGTAGTGCTTGAACATATTTCCCTGGATGGCGTCATTCAAGCCCCAGGCGGACCAGAAGAAGATACCAGCGGCGGCTTCACGCATGGCGGGTGGATAGCGCAATATTCTGATTCGACTCTTGGAACGGCGCTGAGGAAGCAAATGAACAGCACGTTCGATCTGTTGTTGGGGCGAAAGACTTTTGATATTTGGGCGCCGTACTGGCCGAAGCATGCAGACATATGGCCGGGCGTCAACACGGCGACCAAATACGTTGCTTCGAATACGATGACCTCCAGCGAATGGCAGCCATCCGTTTTTTTAAGCGGAGATATTGCAGATAAGATCGCCAAAATCAAGCAGCAGGAAGGTCCGGATTTACATGTGTGGGGGAGCGGCAATCTTCTTCAGACGCTTATCAAGCATGATCTGGTTGACACGTTCTGGTTGATGATGTATCCGATAACGCTGGGATCTGGAAAGCGATTGTTTGCCGATGGTACGATTCCCGCGTCGTTCAAGGTGACGGAAAGTATAGTCGCTCCAAGTGGTGTCATTGTTGTGAATTACGAGCGTGCAGGCGCAATCGCATCTGGAAGTTGATCGGCAACGCTATGGATCTTTTTGAACTTTCCTGCGTTCATCGTCCCAAAGTTTGGCAAACCGTTCAAAAGCATCAGCGATGATTTCCAATTCGCTTTCAGAATAACTTGAGACCAATTCGTCTTGTGCCATTCGCGCTGATGTGAACCATGACGCAGCTTTTTCAGCGCTTGATTGCGCGGGAGTGATCAAAACCCCGCGGCGGTCATTGGGATTGGGTTTGCGTTCAATTAAGCCAGCTTTTTCGAGTCGGTCGAGCATGGCGGTTGTTGCACCCGAAGTGAGGCCTGTAAATTTGGCAAGCTCAGACGGTGCAGCGACGCCTTTTTGAAAGAGAAGCCTGAGACATTCCATGTCGGTTACATTGAGGCCTGCCCATTCGCTCATGGCGTTTCGGAACAACGTCAGATTAACGCCATAATCCCTAACAGCCATTAGGGTTCGTTTTTTCAAATCCAGCTTTGTTGGTTTCGTCATAGAAATATACCCTTGACATTGCCTTTATTTTGAAGTATCTTTATTATAAAGATAAATTGATTTCTGTGCAAGTGTCAAAACTACCCAAGCCAAGGAGATTTTATGAGCCCAAAGACAGATACGAAAAAATCCACCAAGACTTCTAGTGAAGGATTTACAGCCGAAGAAAAAGCCGCGATGAAAGCCCGTGCCCAGGAGATGAAGGCGGAAGCACGCGCAGGCAAGGACAGAGCGGAAGGCGAAAAAGCCATCCTTGCGGCGATTAATGGAATGAAAGACCCTTCCGATCGTTCGATGGGGAAGCGCATTCATGAGATCGTCACCAATGCTGCACCGGAGCTCATGCCAAAAACCTGGTATGGAATGCCCGCCTATGCCAATGCAGACGGTAAGGTCATTTGTTTCTTTCAGGCGGCGAGCAAGTTTGGGGTGCGGTATGCAACCTTCGGCTTTCAGCCTGATGCGATGCTTGATGATGGCAATATGTGGGCAGCCTCATTTGCATTGATCAAGTTGACATCCGCTGAAGAGGCGAAGATCATTGCACTTGTAAAGAAAGCTGTGAATTGAAGTTTTGGTACACAGAGTAAAGGATAGAGCCCTAAATGGCCGATTACACTCCCTCGCAAAGCATTGATCATTTGATCGAGGATCTGAATGATTGGCGCGGAAAACGCCTCGCACGCCTCCGAAAATTGATCCTGGAAGCCGCGCCGGAACTGACGGAAGATTGGAAGTGGGAAACTCCCGTTTGGGCTTTCAAGGGAAATGTTGTGGCGTGCGGGGTTTTCAAAGATCACATCAAGGTCAACTTTTTCAAAGGCGCTTCTCTGCCGGACCCCAAACGAATGTTCAATGCCGGGCTTGATGCCAAAGCCACACGCGCCATTGATATCTTTGAAGGTGATATTGTCAATGAATTGAATCTGAAAGAACTTATCCGCGCGGCGGCGGCGTTGAATACTTCCGGTAGTAAGAAAAAATAAATGATGGAGAAAATTTAATGACATATCAAGCCTATCTCGATACCATCAAAGCCAAAACGGGCAAGACGCCCGCTGACTTTCGCAAGCTCGCCGCTAAAAAGGGACTGACCAAATATCCTGAACTTATGACCTGGCTCAAAACAGAGTTCGATCTGGGACATGGCCACGCCAATGTGATCGCGCATGAGATCGTGAATGCGGATGCGCCCAAAGTTACGAAGGATGAAGCGATCTCCAAATTGTTTGCGGGCAAAAAAGAGAAGTGGCGAAAGCCGTATGATGCCCTTGCAGAGAAAATCGCCAAATTTGGAGTTGACGTAACTGTGGCCTCGACAAGTACGTACATCAGCTTGCTGCGCAATGGAAAAAAATTTGGCATTGTGATGCCTTCTTCCGCAGAGCGTTTGGATATTGGCATCAAATTCAAAGGCGTTGCACCAACTGCAAGACTCGAAGCCGCTGGAACATGGCATAACATGGTCACTCATCGTGTGCGTATCACCGACCCAAAACAAATCGATAAAGAACTGCTTGCCTGGCTAAAGCAAGCGTATGAATTAGCCTAAAAGGTGAAACAGTGGAACGAGTTATTTCTGATCTTCCCAAAATAGCAGCTCCCGCCCAACGAGCTTTGCAAAGCGCTAGAATCAACACACTCAAACAATTGACGCAGGTGAGCGAAGCGGAGCTTCTTCAATTGCATGGCATGGGGAGAAATGCGCTTGGAAAACTGCGCGAGGCGCTCCAGGCTGAAGGTTTATCGTTCCGTGAAGCAAAAAAAGATGCAGGCATGGATAAGACCATCCGCACCCATTTGGAAAATATCTTTGCAGACGACGGGCAGGTGCAATTCAAAGCCTATGATTATTTGATGAAAGTCACCGAACAACCCGTGGACTGGGCTTATGAAGCGTGGGATGAACTCGTGAGCGGGCTGACGCATAAAGATAATCATGTCCGCGCGATCTGTGGCCAGTTATTGGGCAACCTCGGCAAGAGCGACCCTAAAGGCAGGATGAAAAAAGATTTTAATAAATTACTGGCAGTAACAAAAGACGAACGCTTTGTCACTGCCAGACATACTATGCAAAATATTTGGAAGGTGGGACTCGGCGGCAAGAACGCCCAAGTCCTTGTGGTGAAGGGACTTGAAAAACGCTACAAGGAATGTATCACCGAAAAGAACGGCAGGTTGATCCGCTACGATATACTGGTTGCCCTTTATAACCTGTATGGCGCGACAACCTCCAGTGAGATCAAAGAGAAGGCTTTGGAATTGATCGAATTGGAACGAGACTTGAAAAATAAAAAGAAATATTTGACTGTATGGAATAAGGCGTAATTCCCAAGGAGAACCCATGAGAAAAATTATTGTTCACGAATTCATTACGTTGGATGGAGTGATCCAGGCGCCGGGCAGCCCGACCGAGGATACCGATGGCGGTTTTACCCACGGCGGCTGGACGATTCCGTACTGGCACGATGCGATCGGCGCCCATTTCGGTCAGATCTTTGCTGACGCCGATACCCTGCTGCTCGGGCGGAAGACATGGAAGACTCATGGGGATGCCTTCGAGCCTAACCCTGCGGAAGACCCATTTAATGGTTTCAAGAAATATGTTGTTTCCTCCACGTTGAAATCAGCGGAGGGCTGGCGAGATTCAACCCTCATCAGCGCGGACGTGATCGGGGAAGTCCGCAAACTGAAGAACCAACCCGGCAAGAATATTATTTTGGATGGAAGCAGTGTTCTGGTCCATGAGTTGATCAGAAACGATCTGGTGGATGAGCTTTCGCTGCATGTGTATCCGCTCGTGCTTGGAAACGGCAAGCGCTTGTTCCCGGCAGGCAAACACGTTAGTTTGAAGTTGATCGAATCGTCTGCGCTTCCAACGGGTGTTGTGTATCAGCGTTATCAGCTTGCATGACGGGCCAAACGCCCTGAGATAGGAATCCTATATGAAAATCCATCTTGTAGACGGCACATACGAACTTTTTCGCGCTCACTTCGGCGCGCCGCCGAAAAAATCCTCCAGCGGACAGGAAGTTGGCGCAACGCTTGGTCTCTTGCGGAGCATGATGCTGTTGTTGTCTGACCCCGAAGTGACACATGTGGCAGTGGCTTTTGATCATGTGATCGAGTCGTTTCGGAACAAGATGTATGCAGGCTATAAATCCAGCGCAGGGGTTGACCCTGTTATCTTGAATCAATTTCCGCTGGCCGAGGCGGCGGTCAAAGCTCTGGGATTGGTGACCTGGCCCATGGTCAAGTTTGAAGCGGATGATGCGATTGCTGCGGCAGTGGCGAAGTTCAAAAAGATCAAGTCCGTGGAGCAAATTGTCATCTGTTCGGTGGATAAGGATCTGACGCAAATGGTGGAGCGTGACAAAGTCGTTTGCTGGGACCGCCGCCGCGAAATTATTTTGGATGAAAAAGGTGTGATCGAAAAATTTGGCGTCAGCCCTGAATCCATTCCTGATTTTCTTGCCTTGGTAGGTGACTCTGCCGATGGCTACCCTGGCATTCAAGGATGGGGCGAGAAATCAACTTCAACGGTGCTGGCGAAATACAAACATATTGAATCGATCCCGAATGATCCAAGCAAGCTTGGCTTGGGTCTTGGGCGCGCCACAACATTGTTAGAGAATCTAAAAAACAATTACACAGATGCTTTGTTGTTCAGGGAATTATCCACCCTGCGGACGGATGTGCCGATCAAAGAAAGTCTTGCTGACTTGAAGTGGCAGGGAGCAACTTCCAGGTTGAAGAAGGTGTGTCTGGAACTGGGTGATACCCGCATCCCAGAGCGGGTGACGAAATGGAAATAGACGGACTCTATGCCGACCATTGATATTGATACCGCCAGACGTTTTATTCTCGGAAAGCAAGGTTTATGGCCTGGTCGTCGCTGGCGCGGATTGAAAGATACCGAACATGCCATGCATGCCATGGAATATCTACAGCTTGACCCGTTGCAGATGATCGCACGCAGTCAGGATATTTCTTTATATAGCCGTGTGTTGGGATATACACCGGAATTATGGGAAAATGCGGCATACAAGCAGCACAAGTTCTTTGATTGGGGTGGGTGGCTGGCGGCACGTCCCATGGATGAATTGCCGTATTGGCGTGTGGTCATGCACCGCGAAAGAGATGGCGGGTTTGGCGACTCTCGCATCCGCCAAATGGCAAAAGAACACGCGAAGGCCATTGTTGAAGTGCGGGCTATTTTGAAGGATCGCGGAACGGTAGGGAATCGTGACTTTGAAACGGCAGATCGTAAAAAGACTCAAAGTTACCGCGGACGAAAAGACAGCGCCCTGGCTTTGTATTATTTGTGGCGTGTTGGGGAAGTAATGACGCATCATCGTGAACGCTTTGAGCGGGTCTATGCACTGACGGAGAATGTTGCGCCCGAAGCATTGATTCACGAAAAGACCCAGGAAGAAACAGACCGTTTTCTCGTTAGGAAAGAGATCAGTTTTGGCGGCATCACGCGCATTCAGCGCACGGGAGATTCGTATGGACGCGGCGAACCCGACCGGGCTGCGAAAAAATTTCTTGAGAAGATGCTGGCGGATGGCGAGATCATTGAATTAAAGGTGGAGGGATGGAAGTCGCTCCAATATGCGTTGGGGAAGGATGCCAAACTCTTATCAGACTTGGGTGCTGGGCGCATCCCCAAGGCGTGGAAAGTTTTGGACACAACTACAACGGAAGAAGCTGTTTTTCTCGCGCCGTTGGATCACGTCAGCGCGCGCGGGCGAGCCAAAGAGTTGTTTGGCTTCGATTACGTGTGGGAAGTGTATAAGCCGCAACACCTGCGCAAGTTCGGCTATTATGTTCTGCCCGTCTTATGGGGCGACCGTCTCGTCGCCCGTTTCGACAGCAAATTGGATCGAACGACGAACACGTTTATCATTCTGGGCTTTTGGCTGGAAGATACATCCCTTGGGAAAAATCAGGCATTTGCCGAAGCGCTGGCTCGCGGATTTGCCCGTTTTGTCAACTTCCTCGGCGCGGAGAAGATGGATGCGAAAGCGATCTCGCAGCCGCTGTTGCGCCGAGCGGTAACATCATACGCTTTAACTTTGTAGCGCCTGATCCAGGTCCCAAAGAAGATCTTCGATATCTTCAATGCCGATACTCAGGCGGATGAAATCAGGGCTGACGCCTGCGGCGATCTGTTCTTCCTCGGAAAGTTGGGAGTGGGTTGTGCTGGCGGGATGAATGGCGAGGGATTTTACATCGCCAAGGTTTGCCACATGGCTGAATAATTTCAGGTTGTCAATAAAGCGCGCGCCTGCTTCCCGTCCGCCTTTCACGCCGAAGCCCAACACTGCGCCTGCGCCTTTTGGTAAATACTTTTTTGCTTTTTCATGGTCTGGGTGACTGGGCAAACCAGAATACGTAACCCATTTGACGCTTTCATGTCCCTCTAAAAATTCAGCGACGCGCTGCGCGTTGGCTACGTGCCGATCCATGCGCAAGGACAGGGTATCCAGCCCGAGCAGGAATTGCCATGATGCGATGGGTTGTTGACACATACCGAAGTCTCGCAGGATGCCTGCGCGCGCTTTGGAAATAAATGCCAACGGACCAAAATC
>Ga0172367_10009438_pt1 | contig 10705 bp, 11 predicted proteins | sample Lak10m_FD_114542 | JGI IMG/M metagenome (GOLD analysis project Ga0172367, IMG submission 114542) | Freshwater microbial communities from Kabuno Bay, South-Kivu, Congo - kab_022012_10m | ecosystem: Environmental > Aquatic > Freshwater > Lake | place: Democratic Republic of the Congo: South-Kivu...
ATTATTATATTTTTTTATTATTCCAATAATTCTAATATTATCAAGTTGCGAAACAACCGAACCGACCCCGCACGTAAATCCGCCCGGATATCAGGAACAGATCAAATGGCCTTCACTTGCCGATAGCCCCTGGGATACAATTTAATTTATTGATAATCTTTAATTATTTGCTGAGAATTTATCTGATTTTCCTGAAAAAATGAAATCAAATGAAGCAAATAGAAAAGTTATGCAGCAAATCAATTCGGATTTACTTGTTTTATTCTATATAAATAATCCCGTCATCATGTAAATAAAATAAATATCAAGCCAGGTTGATATATTGCACTTAATGTTGTACATTTAATTGCACAATTTGAAAAGGAATTAAATGCAAAGAATACAATTGGATAAGGACATTCAGCCTCTTTCAGAGTTTCGGTCAAAGATTTCTTATTATTTCGACAAAATCAAAAAAACGAAAAGACCCTTAATAATAACACAAAATGGAAAAAGCGCAGCGATAGTACTGGATATTTCCGAATATGAAGCAATGATCGATAAAATTGAAATTTTAGAGGACATCAAATTGGCTGAATCACAAATCAGCGCTGGTTTATTGACTTCGCATCAGGAAGTCAGGAAAAGATTTGCTCAGAGAGCATAATCGTGAAAATATTCTGGACTCCTCTGGCAATAGAACGATTAGAAAATATCTTCGAATATATATCGAAAGAAAATATTGGAGCTGCAGCCAGAATCATTGACAAAATCTTCAGGAAGGTGGAGAGCTTATCAGAATTTCCCGGACTTGGGAGAAAAGTACCGGAAGCAAATCGTGAAGAAATCCGGGAAGTATTCGAAAGTTCGTACAGAATAATTTATCGGGTAGATAAAAAGAGGATCCATATACTTTCAATTAGAAATTTCAGACAATTATTGACGGAAAATGATTTGATTAAATAATCTCATGCTAATGCTCGGGTATATTGTGTCTTTATCGCATACGCAGCTTTTTCTTATTTATTTGTTAGTCCGGTAACTCCGCATGATTTTGTATTATTTATTACATTGACATTAAATAGATTATTTCATATTATTTTTCTTAAATAATATAAATAAGTCAATTAATTTACTTTTCAGTATGAAAAAGAATATGAGATCGATAACCGCACATATTACAATTTTATTATGTTCCGTCCTCATTAGCTGCGAAACAACCGAACCGACCCCGCAGGTAAATCCCCCCGGATATCAGGAACAGATAAAATGGCCTTCCCTTGCCGATAGCTCCTAGCCGATGTACAGAGCTGATCCGCAGAATTCGGGCAGAGGCAGATATCCAGTAAAAAACAGCAATTTTGCAATTAGGAATTCTATTAATTGCAGCGGTCTAAATGCAGGGGTGGCTCTCAGTTCAAATACAATCTATTTTAACTCAATACATTCATCGGTTCTATATTCCTACGATAAAAATTCCTTGAATAAAAATTGGGAAATGCTTATTGGTTACGAAACAATAACAACCCCGCTTATTGCAGCCAACTGTATTTACACAACTGCACAGAATATATTGTATGCCTTTGATCTCAATGGAGATACTTTATGGACACGCCGGGTGGGCTGACGTTATGTATATCAGCGCACACTCAATATTGGCAAAGCCGGGAATGTTTACATTTTGAGTGAGGAAAGAACGCTATATAAATTCAGCCCTGCGGGAGAACTGCTGAATCAGATCACAAGCCCGGAATTTTCGAGAATGAACGCGACCGCTTTCTCACCGGATGGGAAAACACTATACCTGAGGGGTGAAAATGCCGGAATAATCGCATTAGATATCAATAATTTTGACATAAGATGGACATATGGAAATAGCGGGAATGCTATTTCGCCAGTAGTTGACTCATACGGCAATATTTACAGTCTTCAGTTCCCTGATGAGCAAAATAATTATTTGATCTCGGTAAATTCGGAAGGGATACTAAACTGGAAATACGAAATAGATGAGTGGCTTAATTTTATAGTCTCAAGTCCGGCGATAGGAAAATATGGCAGTATATACTGCGGGGCAGATACACTTTATTCAATATCATATAAGGGTGAACTGGAATGGAAAATAGAAGTTGAGACGGGCATTGCAGAGATAACCACAGACGCTTCAGGAAATGTTCTGATCGGAACATTTGATAACCGTGTTTTGCTGATCTCATCAAAAGGAGTTGTTCTTCATGAAGTTCAGATACCTCAGGCTCCCACAGGCGGAGGAATGCTGCCTATAGTTGTATCGGATGATGCAATTTATGCGCCGCTATATAATGGTTGGGACGATAATGGCGATGTATATATTCTAAAATAATGGAAATTAAATGATGCTTCTGAAGTAATACCTGCCTCCTAACATAATTTACCCCCAATGGGCTGCTCAGAAACGGGCAGCCCGTTTCGTTTTAAGTGGGTGAGGCAATTTCCTCTCATCTCTCTTTCTCTCTGCATAATTACGATACTCCGGCGCTGAGACTCCCGAAATAACGCTTCTTAATGAATTTACATACTCAGGATATTATCAAGCTCCTTATTCAGCATCTTCTTAAAAGCAGAATAATCCGGAGCCATTCTCCTGTTCAGATAGAGCAGCAAAATTCCCGCTAAGGAAAAGCGGAGACTATCTTTTTTCGAAGAAATTACTGCCTTCGGGAGGGAACCGCTTTCCTCTATTTGTTTCCAGTCGGAAGCGCATATTTCATCGAGAAATGAATAGATCAATGCCAGTGTTGGTTGAGCACCCGCAATCTCATTCGGTTTTTCAGTAAAGAATATATTGAACACCCCCGGGTATTGAACAAAAAACATTGCATAAGTTTCAGCCGCTCTGCGAATTCCTGGGAGCCCGGGCGCGACTTTTGAGCGTTCGGTTTCGATCATTGTCCGCGCTTCATCCATAAACACTTTCACACATTCGAAAATAAGCTCGCGCACATCCTTAAAATAATTATAAAGAGTCGCATAAGAATAACCAGCCCTGTCAGCTATATTCCTTACGCTCAATGCCCTCATACCCTCGGAGCGGAGAATCTCCGAAGCTGCCTGAATAAAATAACCCCGCATCCTTGTTTCCTGAATTTCATTTCTTGTCATAACAGTGCCCTAAATTATTAATAATGTTAATATAATGAAAAGTGTTCATGGATTCCAAAAGAATTAAGAAATAATGCCGTGGGAACCCTTTAGCGAAGCAGGATATCATCCCGATAAAGCGCAGAAAATTCTTACAGGTTTAACGCCGCAAAAAAAATGTAATCAGCCGCATTTTTATCGTACATTTGGATAATTCAGATCAATCATCTTTCCGAATTTCAAATCCCATTCAAAAGGAATAAATTTATCGAAGCCTCCGCTGTCATGGAAGGTAACCTCTCCGTGAAACATCTTTCCGTCTATCTCAAAAAAATCAACCCTGAGATAAGCGAAATCGCGGGCAAGATTTTCAGCTATCATAATCATCTTTTCGAATGAGGCGGGTTTTGGAATTGAGCGTAATAACTCTGATGAAACCAGGTCAGTATCTTCAGTGCCGTAATGGAAATCCTGATATTCCAGGTCCCTGTTAAATTTAGCGGCAATGTAATGCCGGGTATCCTACCGGTAAATATTAACTGAGAGTAAGCCGGCTTCACCCGAAAAGCAATGCACTCTGTAATTATTCGGGATACTGCCATCGGGATTCAGGAGCAGTTTCTCAACTAATATCAGCCTTTCGATATCTTTATACTGCCATTCCCGGCTTGAATAATAGTAATTCTTTGAAAGCCAGCGGCGGCAGTCGGTGCGAATCATATTCCAATCGCATGAATATTTATCCCGGATTATATGATAATAACCTGAGGCATGGTTCGGTTTAATTATAACAGGATAATCGGGCATGTTTTCCAGAGCAATCTCCTCCCAGTTTCTGGCGCTGAAAACGAGAGGCACAAGATTATCGGAATCGAATTTTTCAGCATAAATTTTTCTTACGGCTGATTTATCGGCATAAACTTTGTGCAGGGGGCGTCTGTCATAAAGTTTCAGCCATTGCATTTTTTCATTAAATGTAAGCGGAGATTCAATTTTTAATTTATAGCCATGTACCTGCTTAAAGCGGAGCCTAAGAGCATATTTATCCGGCAGATATTTTTTATAACGGAAAAAATCATAAATAGAAATGAGAAATCCGATAAGAAAATAACCGAATCCTGAAGTGTATCTGATCGAAATAATTAACGAACTGAATCGTTCAATCATATCCAAAGTGAGGCGGAGTAATGTTTATTCTTCGACAAATTTTCTCCTGAAAAGATTATCAGCGCTTTTAACCGGAATAATTAGTTCCCTGTGAATTGCCGCTGTTATTTCCCCTTTGAACCAAAAATACAAAAAAATAATGACACAAATGAAGCAGGGTATTATTGCCTTTATGGGCGGTTCAGCGAGAGAACAGGATAATTAATTCGATCCGGAATTTATCCGCTCCTTTCCAAATTAGTATCATTTAATGATACTGTCCGGCAGAGAATGCAGAATAAATTTAAGAAGTAAAAAAAATAACCTGAGGAGAAAGAAAAATGAGTAACGGTAAAACCTCAAACCATATAATGATTCTGCCTGAAAAAGTGATCCGGATTATTAAAAAAATTGCCGCTGATTATTCCCTTAATTATTACGATGTGCTTCGTCTCGCAGAAAAAGGATGCGAGATTGCATTTCTGGATAATCTTAGCGAACGCATCGAAAAATTCGGCGGTACGGAAGCTTTTAAAGATGGCATACTCGAGGGTTTTATCCTGACATGCGTTTATGGCGGCACAAATGACTTTTCAATAATTCTTGTAAAATCGCTCAATTAACTGGTGAATTCAATGGAAGGAAATGAGAATCGCGGAATTAAAAGCAGTAATACCCCGGATTGGAATAAACCTGAGAGCATCGATAACAGACTGCGGGTTCTTCTGGGTATGGATGAAGACGAGGAATTCTTTCCCGCAAATCATGCCCTGTCGCTGGGATTACTGATACAAAAAGGTTTCATTACTCAAGACCTGAGACTGACAGAAGGCGGAATCCGGGAATATGAAAAACTAAAAACCAAGCCATAACCAGCAGCAGAGGAAAGGCAATGGCTAACCCCGGCGAAATTTTACGGGAGCCGCATTATAATTTCAAACATTGAACAATCCTTTATCGAGGCCCGATGAACCGATCCCCATTAAAATGAATCATATGGTCTGGCACTTCCATTAACCACACTTCAGTTTCCCAGGCAATATTATTTGAGTGTTTCTTAAATTCTCTCATGTCAGGAAATGCACTCACATAAATTTTACCAACTTTGCAGTCTTTTAAAAATTCTTCCAGCTCCAAAAGTCTTTTAGGTGAAACTGGTCCATGTGAAGTAACTGCTTCAATTAAAAACAGCCATTGTCTTTTACTATCATAGATAACAACATCTGGTAGTTTGCTGTGAAGGTCGATCGGGATTCCCAACTCCTCCAGTCCTTTTTTATCGACTATTAAGTTTTTATCGGCAGTATCGCCTAAATACAGCAAGATGCCGTCATTAACGAAACGAGGAGCAAATTGTTCAACTACTGCAGCCTGAACTTGATTGTGTTTACCTGCAGAAAGATGAATCAATTTTCCATTTCTGAGCACAACGGGAATTTGATTTATTTCTCGTGACTTTTGATAGACATCAGTAAGTTTTCGAACTTTAGAAATAAAACTCTCTAAAGCTTTTTCCCATTTCTCATTCTTATATTCTCTTACAATTTTTATTACTTGTTTCGTAACAGCATAATGAACTCTCGGACTATTTACGGGAAGTTTAACATCATCCGGATTATGATCGACTATCCTTGCCTGAACAAATTGGTGGAGTACTTGCCTTCTGAAAGTTTCCCGTGTGTTCGGTGCATAAGATTTATTGTAATTTTCATTAACAAAATTCATAATCCCCTTGGATACACCTAAACTTTGTCGTTTCGCTTTTGCCCAGTCGTCCTTTTCCCTGATATTACAAAGAGCTAAAAACGTGAGTGCAGCCATTTCATTGCATTGTGCAGCGGGCAATCGTAATGATTTCAGGATGTCTTGTGCTTCTTCAATCTTGTTCATATTATTTTATAAGGATTTCGTATTCGAAAAGTTCACTTACAATGCGATCTACGTTTGTCATAGAATAGTCATTTGAAAGAATAATTTTTTTTCCGATTATTTTAACGTCTTCTAATGGTGGAAATCTCATCCCTCTTAATTCTGTAGCGCTTACGTTAACATTACCGTTGAATATTTGAAAGTAATTATTAAAAAGATCACTATTCAATAAAGCGCATAGCCCAACAACTTCATCTCTATCCAAATGTCCGTCTTTTCTATAAATATAATTTAATTTATTTTCAACTCCTATTAATTCCGATTTCGCATAATTGCAAAAATAAGGTGCCGCAATTAAGCGGCTTTTATCGTCTTTTGTGCTGAATCGCCTTAAAAATATGTAATTTTTATTAGGTATCAGCAAAGATTTTGAACCTGCTTCAATTCTGATAAATTGGCCCTTATCTTTAGGCTGTTTTGGCCATTCCAATATCATTTTATTCACATTGTGCAGCCAAAAAAGAGGAGCCAAAAAAACCAACCCGTTTTCATAATCCCTTTGAATATATTCCCAGGCGCGAAAAGAAACGACTGGTCCGGTAGATATTTTAATATTGAAATTACTTAAAACATCCTCCCAATTGGCAACCAGATTCAGGATGATTTCTTCTTTGATTGTTGTCGGCAAATGCAATATTTTTTCTCTCGAATCAATATCAATTAATTCGGAGGAATTAAAGAATTTTGTTGAAGGAGCCAGTATATCGCTAATACCTGCACTTGAGGAAACAAGAACTTTCCTATCAGGATCATTATTTTCCTTGACGGCTTTAATAATAACGGTTTCCTGTAACACGCCATCTCTGTTAAATGTGTCTTTCCTGGATACAAACAAATGTATTTTATCAATTTGGACAGTATTGAAAAAATTTTCTCTAAATGCTTTGAAGTAATTGCCAGATGTAAAACTTCTGGGGGAAATAAATATAAGTTCACCCTTTTTACGTAAAAGTCTGGCAGCTAAGCCGATAAAAATTGAATAAATATTTGGCTGTCCATTGACTAATCCCCTGGCAGCTTTAGTTTTTTCATCCTCTTTTGAAAGCTTGAAATAAGGAGGATTGGAAATAATTATGTCATATTTAATTAATTCATCACCTGGTTTCTCAAACAAACTGGGTGACTCATCGGAAATTAAAAATTCTGCATTTTCCAAAATAAAATCATCAACATAAATGTTATATTGCAAACTAATCCCTTTTTCCTCAAGCCATTTCTTAAGGTAATTCAGCGCTTTTTCTGATAATGAAATTATTTCCGGATCGGTTTCGTAAGCCACAAGAGATATAGTTTTAACCTTTGTATTTAACAAATGCTCGCATAACACACAGCTTAAAATCGCAGTACCACATCCCGGGTCTAAAATCCTAATGCTATCTTTTCGCAAATCAGAATATGAAGCCATGAGTCGGGCTATAGGTATTGGAGTAAAATACTGTCCGAATTCCTTTTTATGCTCCGCTGTAACCTTTTGGGTATAAAAAATGCCGAGTCTGTCAGCATATTCACTTGGCAGTTCATTTTCGGATGGCGTTATGTCTGACTTATTAATCATAACTGTAAAAGTACAAAAAAAGTAAATCTTTTAAGTATGGATATCGAAGTGCAAACTGTTCTCCGGGAATTAAGAATATACTAATTTAATATGCTTGTGATTTTTTAAGTTAATTACCAAAAGGATAGCCCTCATTCCGATTTCCATACAGCTCTTTTATTCTGCCGCTTTTAATTGAGGAAATATTTCTTTATTTTACAGTTCTAATACTGACAGGTGGAAAATGAAAAACATACTGAGAAATTTGAGTTTTGTATCCCTCGCCCTGATAATTGCGGTATCGTCTTCGTGCCGCGGACCAGGCGAGACCGGAGAGAAAAAGGATACGGACACCGTCGTATTTTCAAAACCGTCCAAACCTGCACCTAAACCCGTACAGAAGCCCAATACTCAACGCAGGAATAACCGCACTGAGCAGGACGGTCTTATTGAAAAAGGCGGAGTTTTGTATTATAAAGCCCAGGAAGGCGATACTTTTGCTTCGATAGCCGAGCGGTTTTTGGGAGACAGGGATAAATGGATCAACGTCTTTGCGCTCAATGAGGCATATATTGACGATCCCGATAAAATTCCCGTTGGCAAAATGCTTCGAATGCCCCGCCAATGATTTATTATTTTGAGATAGAAGGCAGGCTCATCTTATTCTTTGAGCCTGCTTCAGTCTTCCCGCGATACTTCTTCAATTCTATTATTCCGCTTTTGAAATCCCCGTCTCTTTTTGAGCAATATTAAGTTCGTAAAACCTTAAATTTACATCATTAATTTTTTTTCTGCGGAGAAATCATGTCTGAAAAACTGATCGAATGTGTCCCGAATTTCTCGGAGGGACAGAATAAAGATATTATCAAACTGATAACAAATGAAATTGAGAACGTTGAAGGTGTAAGGCTGCTCGATGTTGATCCCGGTTATGAAATGAACAGGACTGTGGTTACGTTCATCGGCAATCCGGCGGGAGTTAAAGAGGCTGCATTCCGGGCAATAAAAAAAGCATCTGAAGTAATTGATATGCGCAAGCACAAAGGCTCGCATCCCCGGATGGGCGCTACCGATGTTTGTCCCTTCGTGCCGGTAAGCGGCGTTACCGAAGAGGAAGTACTAAAGATCGCCGATGAAGTGGCGGAAAGAGTTGGCAGCGAACTTGGAATTCCAATCTATATGTACGAAAGATCAGCGCGTAAACCGGAGCGGAAAAATCTTGCGATAATAAGACAGGGTGAATACGAGGGTTTCGATGAAAAAATAAAGACAGAAGGCTGGGAGCCTGATTTTGGTCCTAAGGAGTTTAATGCCAGATCGGGGGCAACTGTTATGGGAGTCCGTGAATTCCTTATCGCATATAATATTAATCTTAATACCAGAGAAAAAGTTTACGCTACTGAAATAGCAAACAGACTCCGGGAAAAAGGATATTCTGTACGGCGGCCGGAATCGTATCCATTTTATTATAAAGGCGGGGAACTGCTCAGATATGCAAATGGGAATTATCCTTGCGGAAATGATGAGTTTACGGGAGTTACTTTGGATGAAACCGCAAAATATTGTCTCGAAAAGTATGGCTACGATCTCAGAGAACTGCTCGAACTCAACGCAATAAACCCGGACAAACCCGAAGGTAAGCCTGTAAAAGTGCCGGGGAAATTCAAAAACTGCAAAGCGATCGGCTGGGTCGTTCCGGAATACGGCAGGGCGCAGATTTCAATAAATCTGACAGATTACAAGGTAACTTCGATGCATCATGTTTACGAGGAAGCCCGGAAGCTGGCAGATGAAAGAGGCATTCTTGTTACCGGAAGCGAGATTGTCGGTATGGTGCCATATCCGGCGCTGTATGAATGCGGCAGATATTTTCTCGCAAAGCAGGGAAGATCTGCAGGAGTGCCGGTTAAAGATGTCCTGGAAACTGCGCTGCAATCTCTCGGATTAAAAGATGTAGCGAATTTCAAAATTGAGGACAGGGTTTTGGGTCTCCCGCAGATCGCCGGGAATACGCTCGCGGCAATGAAAGTAAACGAATTTGCAGATGAAGTCAGCCGGGAATCCCCTGCACCGGGCGGCGGATCGATTGCAGCTCTTGCAGGTGCGCTCGGAGCGGCTCTTGCTTCGATGGTGAGCAATCTGACTGCCAATAAAAGAGGCACTGCCCATATTGATGAGACTCTTTACGGCGCGGCAGTGAAATGTCAGGATATTAAGGACAGGCTAATCAAAGCGGTTGACGATGATACTAATGCATTTAATTTGTACATGGAAGCCAGAAGACTCCCGCAGGGCAGCGCAGAAGAGAAAAAAGTCCGCGGGGAGGCAATGCTTGCCGGATTGAAAGAAGCGGTCAAAGTCCCGCTTAATACTGCTAAACTTTCGCTGGAAGCTCTAAAGATGGCGGCAGTTGTGGTTGAACATGGAAACCCTAATTCGATTACGGACGTCGGTGTCGGCGCACAGATGGCATACGCCGGTCTTAAAGGCGGTGTATATAATGTGTATATCAATCTCAAGGATATTGCCGATACTGTTTATGTTGATGAGATGAAAAAGATCTGCACCGAAATCCTGGCAGAAGGCGAAAATCTGCTTCAGTCTGTAACAGGTAAAGTTGAGAAGAAAATAGGAATAACAGTATAGTTTTTACTGTATATCAATTACCCCGGACAGAAGATCAATGAACCCCGAAGGGGTGATATTATTGATGCCAATACCGCCAGATGAAAAATCAATGAACCCCGAAGGGGTGACATTATTGTAGAATACAAATCGGAATGATATCATGAACCCCGAAGGGGTGATATTATTGTAGAATACAAATCGAAATGATATCATGAACCCCGAAGGGGTGATATTATTGTAGAATACAAGTCAGAACGATTGCATGAACCCCGAAGGGCCTGCCTGCCGCAGGCAGGGTGACATTATTGTAGAATACAAATCGGAATGATATCATGAACCCCGAAGGGCCTGCCTGCCGCAGGCAGGGTGATA
>Ga0172367_10009439_pt1 | contig 10704 bp, 14 predicted proteins | sample Lak10m_FD_114542 | JGI IMG/M metagenome (GOLD analysis project Ga0172367, IMG submission 114542) | Freshwater microbial communities from Kabuno Bay, South-Kivu, Congo - kab_022012_10m | ecosystem: Environmental > Aquatic > Freshwater > Lake | place: Democratic Republic of the Congo: South-Kivu...
TAAAAGATAATGAATTATTTAATTGATTATTATAAGATTGATAATGTATTTTTTCACTATCTATAATTGTTCCATCTAAATCAAATATATAAATATCATAATCATTTATATTCATCTTTATATTCATATTTAATAAATTCCTTAAATCTCTCTTTTCATTTATTATTTAGATTTTGCAGATTATAATATAATCTTATTTGTTATTTTATAAATTTTTATAATAAAATTGTAAATGTGATTATTAGTAAAGGTGTAAAAAATGTATTATTATGGTTTGATGAAGCACATTATAAAATTGATAATTGGATTATAATTTTTAATAAGGAAAAAGAATTTATTATTAAAGATGATGAATATATTAAATATCATTTATATATATCAGCATAACTTAATAAAGATTTAATTATAAAAAATAATAAAATCTTTGAAGAATTTGCGAATCCTATTAAAATAAAGGATTTTATTCATAATGGTTATTTATGTAAATTAAATACTTATATTTATAAATCTCATCTTTATAAAAATAATAGAGATTATAAATTGTTTGTAAATTACATTATAAATAATAGTAATAATAAAAGGTTTGGATTATGTATTACTAATTCATCTTAAAATGTATTAGAATTATTTAATATTCCTTTTGATTTATATAAAAATGAGTTTTTTGTTAGTTATAAGTTTATGATTGATTTTTATAGGGTGGTGGTGGACATACTGGTTTATTAACATTTATATTAGTTTCATTATATAAACAATTAGAAATTAAAGGAATTACTTGAAATTTTAGTTGTCCTTTAAATCCACTCTCAACTCTTTTTTCAAATATTTTTTTATTATATTTATTTGGAACAACACCCATATAAAATAATGAAATTGTTGAAAGATAATCTGCTAATTTATGATTAAAATAAAGTAAATAATTTCCATTAAAAGTTGTATAATAAATATCATCATCATCATTTATAATAACTTCTAAATTTAAATTTCCATAATAACTTGCTAATAAAGAACGTTCTTCAAAATTTAAAAATTTATCTATTAAATATTTATCAATATTTTTATGTTTGCTAATTATTAACTCATTATTATTAATATTTTCAGAGGTATTCATCCAATAATTTAATAAATCTATGCTTTGTGAAGTTAAAAAAGGACATACTATAAATATCTTAACCTTTTTTTTAATATTTTTATTTATATCTCGAACATTATTTCTCATTTGATTTCCAGTATATATACAATCATCAGTTAATATTATAAAATCATCATTCATAATTTTTATAAAACTATTGTCAATTAAATGAATTTTTATATTTGGTTCTAAAAAATTCATCATATATTGTAAATATTTATATATCCATCCATTTGACTTATTTTCAAATTCTTTTGTTTTATAAACATAAAAAACTTGTTTTTTATTTTTTTTTAAATATTTCAATAAATAATTTACTGATTTATATAATTCCTTCATAAATTCATTAAAATTTATATATTTAGTATTTTTAATTATTTTTTTTACAATTGGTTTAACATCATCATCACTTTCATTTATAAATTTTTTTATATTTTTTTTATTTAATGGATAGTCGCCTAATTTATCTATTTTTATATGTTTCATTTATTATAAATTAATAAAAAAAAAGTTACTATTGTTATTTAATATTAATATTAAATATAGAGATTATATTAGCAAATTTACCATTAATAATAAAACTTATCAATTTAATAATTTATAATTTTATACACCATAATGTGATAATTGTATACATAATATAAAGACACACTATTTATTTATGAAGTTATAAATCATTATGAGCGTATTCAAAATAATATTGAATATATTAATTGTTTTGAAACATTAGTTTTTAATTCTAATAATAAATAAAAATATCAAAGGTAAAGTTAGACATCATTTCAATATAAAAAGAAACATTAACTAATTTTTTTAAATTAAATATTATTAATAAAATTTATAATAATAGTAAGTAAAATATACTTAAAAAATATATTATTATTTGTTAAATTTTTAAAATTATAAAAAAATGATATTTTTTTTATATTTAAATATATTTAAAATATAAATAATAATAATGACAACAATTAATAGTTTTAATATTTGTAATAAAAATATTAATAATCTATTTGATACTTTAGAAAATAGAATTACTAATATTGAAGAAGTGTTAAATAAAATAAAACATATTGATTATAATTATAAAAAAATTTTAGTAATTAATGAAACATTATTAAATGAAAATGAAAATTTAAAAAATGAAATTGATGCAGTGTTAAATAAAATAAAACATATTGATTATAATTATAAAAAAAATTTAGTAATTAATGAAACATTATTAAATGAAAATGAAGAATTAAAAAATGAAAATAAAGAATTAAAAAATGAAATTAAAGAATTAAAAAATAAAATAAATATTTTAGAAAGTGAAAATAAAGAATTAAAAAATAAAATAAATATATTAGAAAGTGAAAATAAAGAATTAAAAAGTGAAAATAAAGAATTAAAAAATAAAATAAATATTTTAGAAAGTGAAAATAAAGAATTAAAAAATAAAATAAATATTTTAGAAAGTGAAAATAAAGAATTAAAAAATAAAATAAATATTTTAGAAAGTGTAAATAAAGAATTAAAAAATAAAATAGATATTTTAGAAAGTGAAAATAAAGAATTAAAAAATAAAATAAATATTTTAGAAAATAAAAATTTAATAAATAAAATTTTTGAAGCTATTCAAGATATTAATAGCATTCATAATTTAGAAAATAATATCGAAACTCCAATTAATTATTATTTAAAAAGATTAAGAAATAATAGAAATGACCATTGTCATTATATTAAAAATAATGATAATGATAATGTTAAAAATATGAAAATTAAGAAATTATTAAGTTATTTATTAAATTTATCTGATGAAAGTAAAGAAAATATTAATTGTTTATGTGAAGATGAGGAAAATATATTTATTGATAAAATTATTGAATATTTACAAGAATTAAATTTAACATATGATGATAGTAATATTAGTAAAATGCAATTAAAATATATTAATATGTGGTGGATATAAATTTAAAATTTTAAGTTTTTAGGTTTTAAAAAATGCAAATTATAATTATATTGAAGAATTCTTTGAACATTAATTTTTTTAATATTAGAAAAAATAATTACTAAAATATAAATTAAAATTTAAAGATATTTACAATTATTTTATATATTTAGTTTATCAATTTATCAAAATTTAATAATTAAACTTCATATTATATAAATAAAAAATGATATTTTATTTTATTTTTTATATAAAAAAATAAATATGGATGATAATATAGTAGGATTTTTTTATATTCTAAATAATAAAGATTGGGAATATGAAAATAAATTAAAATATGGTATAGCAACTGATTATAATAAAAGATTTAATACAGATCAACATTCATATAGAAGTGAATATGTTTCAATATATAAATATGAAAAAATCAAAAATAAATATAAATTACATTATAATAATATTGATGATATAATTTCAAAACAAAGAAAAAATGATAAAATTGAAAAATTAATTAAAAAAAAATATCCATTAGAATCATTTGAAAATTTATTTAAAATTAAAAAATATTTAATATCTCATAATGGTGGAACGGAATTTATTAATAAAGAAGGTTTAAAATTATTAGAAGATATTTTATTAAATGATTTTAATAAAATTGGCATAAAAGTTTCAATATTTCCAAAAGAAGAATGGAATATTATTAATTCTGATAGTGATAGTTATAATTCTGATAGTGATAGTTATAATTCTGATAGTAATAGTTATAATTTTGATAGTGATAGTTATAATTTTGATAGTGATAGTTATAATTTTGATAGTGATAGTTATGATACTGAAATGTTTAAAATAGAACTTAATATAAATAATAATATAAATAATAATATATATGAAAATAATTTAAGAGATTATCAAAAAAAAATTAAAAATGAAGCATTTTCAAATATTATTAAAGATAATAAAGTTTATATTTCATTAGCAACTGGTGGAGGTAAAACGCGTATTTCATTTGAAATTTTAAATGAACTTTCAGGAAATAATTCAACAATAATAATATTTACACCAAGAGTTAATATTTGTCAGCAAAATCTTAATAATAAATACCTTAAATTATTAACCAATTCTTACAAAATTTATAATAAAACTAATTTGAAGAATATTTCAAATAATGATAACAATTTAGTTTGTTGTTGTATAAATTCTTATAAAAAAGTCGTAAAAGCAATTGTTAATGCTGATTTAAGAAATATTTCAATTTGGTTTGATGAAGCACATTATGGAATTGATAATTTGATTATAAATTTTAATGAAGAAAAAGAATTTCTTCTTAAAGATGATAAATATATTAAGTATCGTTTATTTACATCTGCATCACCTAATAAAGATTTCATTACTAAAAATAATAAGATTTTTGGTGAATTTGTAAATCCTATTAAAATTAAATACTTAATGTATGAAGGTTATTTATGTAAAAAATTAAATACTTATATTTATAAAGATAAAATTTATGAAGATGTTAAAGATAATAAATCATTCGTAAATTTTATTATCAATAATCATAATAATAAAAAATTTGGATTATGTTTTACTAATTCTTGTAATAATGCATTAGAATTATTTAATATTCATTTAGAATTATTTAAAAATAATAATACATTACCTAAACCTTTCTTATTATTAAATTCAAATAAATTAGATGAATATTTTAAAAATTATAAACTTTTCGGAGTAGATGCAGAATTACTTGAATTAGAAACATTTGAAAATTATGGCGGTATTGCTTATATCGTTAAAATGTATTCAATGGGTTATGACAACCCTAAAATAGATTTATTAATTTTCAAAGACCTATTTATTTAAATATTTAATTTTAATTTATATTAAAAAAAATTAGTTAATTATTGTTAAAAAATACATATATTATTAAATAATTATAATGTAATAATTATTTAATAAATTAAAAATAATTTGATTTAAAAATTAATTTATTTAAAAATATTAAAAAGTTAATTTTAATATAAAAATGAAATTAATTAAATTGTTATTATTAATAGATGGTAATAATGCTAATAAAGAAATGATAAATAAAAATAAATTAATATTAGGTGTATCATCTATATGGATATCAACATTATTATTAGATTGTTATAAAAAAGAATTATATTTATTAACATTAAATTTAGGTTTATTAACAATAATATCACCAATGTTTTGGTATAAATATAAATTTAATGGAATATTACATAAATTAGATAAAAATTTAGCAATTTTATGTTTTTTATATATAAATTATTATTGGTATTTTTATGTATATTCATATTTTTATTATTATATATTTAATAAAATAATAGTTTTAGTATTTTTTATATTAAGTTATAAATATCATAATAATAAAAATTATAATTATCAATTATATTTCCATTTATTATTTCGCTATTTTTTTTATTTATTAATATATAATATAATAAATGAAAATAAAAATAAATTAATATTAGTTAGTTTTAATTATTTTTTAAGTAATATTTATATGATTATAACAATAAATAATAATAATTATAATTTAAAGAAATATTTATTATATTGTTTTCATGTTTTATTTAGTTGTATAATAATAAATAAAAAATAGATTTAAAAAAATATTATAATTAATTAGACCAATCAATTGTTTCTCCTAAACATTCTTCAACTTTCTTAAATATATTAGAGTTAAAAAATCCATATTTACAAGCTAACGGAGATGGATGACTGCATTTAATTATATTATTTTTATTTTCAATAAAAATTTCTTTTGATTTAGCAAAATTACCTAGAAGAAGAAATATACATTTTTTATTTTTTTCATTTATAAATTTAATAACATCGTTAATAAATTTTTCCCAAAATTTAATAAGGCTTCTTGGTTTATTTTTAATAACAGTTAAAGATGCATTTAATAAAAATATTTTTTCTCTATTAAACCATTTATTTAAATTTCCAGATGTAAATTTATAATTACGTTTAGGATATTCATTTTTTAATTCTTTAAAAATATTTTTTAAGGATGGTGGTATTTTAACACCATCAGGAACAGAAAAACTTAATCCATGTGCTTGTCCATCTTGATGATATGGTTCTTGTCCTAATAATAATATACGAATTTCATTAACATCCATTAAAAAAACTTTAAATAAATCTTCTTTTTTTGGAAAAATAAAACTATCATCAGAATATAATAAATCAATATTAAAATTATATTTATTAAATAATTCATTCCAACAATTATTATAATTAGACATATATAAATATTATTTTTAATTAATAATTAATTTTTTATTAAAAAATAACAAAAAATTAATTTTGTTAATAATAGTTAAATATTTAAATTGAACGATTGTAAATACTAATTGATGAAATTTTATTTACAAATCGATAAACAATAATAGTTTTCTGTTCTTTATGAAATATTAATCTGTCAATAGAATGACTATAAACTTTCATCTGTAGTTTTTCTTCAAGACATTTTTTTAGATCATCAATAAGCCAATAAGAGAAATCAAGATTAGAATTAATATATTTAAAACTCTCATTATTATTTATCATTTCTTGAATAGTTTCAACTAAGAAACTAATAGATGACTCAACCATTTGGAATATAAATATAAATAAAAAATAAATAATCAATATTTTTTAATTTATATAATAATTAATACATAATAATAAAATAAGAAAAAATTAATTTTGTTAATAATAATTATATATTTTAAGTATATGAAATAATTAATTGAATTGGTTTACTAGACCAATTAATTCTATTAAGACTTATTTTTAATAATCCAACATTATTTGATTTTTTGTATAAAATAGACGAATCAATAATATCTTGATTTTCATTTAATATTTCAATTGCAGAAATTTTATTTTCACAACGATGAATAATAATAGTTTTTTCATTTTTTTGAAACATTAATCTTAATTCAGTGTGTTTATAAACATTCATATTAAGTTTATTACCAATAATATTTTTAATAATATCAATAGAATAATAAGAAAAATCCAAATCTGACTTAATATATATAAAAGTTTGTTCAGTTTCCAGCATATTTTGAATAATATTTGTAATAAAATTAATAGTATTTTCGACCATTATTAAATAATAATAATAATAATAAATATAATCAATTTTTAATTTAAAAATATAATATTTAATACATAAAATGATAGAATTTAAAGAAATATATGGAAGTCAGGCAATTAAAATATATGAATCATTAGAATATAAAGAAAAAAAAATAGAAGATAAATATAATTTTATTACATATTGTTCCATAATTTTAGATAATACAATATTAGTAAAAGAAGATTTTAAATTATTAGGAAATGAATTAATATCATATTTTAATTTATCAGAAATTATAGAATTAAATGATAAATATATAATTATTGAAATAAAAGAAAATAATAATTATTATATAAAAATAGATATAAATGATGATAAAACAATAGTTGAACCATTATTAAGAATAAAAAAATATAATTCTAATTTTTAATTATAATAAATATAAAAAATGATTTTAATTAATTTTAAAATAAAGTAAATGTCATTAAATAAACCAATATATAAATTATTAAATTGGATAGATGAAAATAAATTAGATATTTATAATTTAAATATAAATAAAAATGCAACAGATTATTTATTAAAAAATATAGATAAAATAAGATATGCTAATTTATCAATGAATAAAAATTCATATAAAATATTAATAACAGATAAAAATAAATTAATAATAAATGATAAAATAAATTATATATGTTTATTAATATTTGGTTCAAATGAAATAATAAAATTATTATATAATAATATAAAAAAAAGAGATTGGTATTATTTATCATATAATAAAAATATTATAGAATTATTAAAAGAAAATCAGGATAAAATTAATTGGAGTAATTTATCAATAAATAAGAATGCAATAGAATTATTAAAAGAAAATGAAGAGAAAATAGATTGGTGTAATTTATCAGGAAATAAAAATGCAATAGAACTTCTAGAAAAAAATCAAGATAAAATTAATTGGTATGAATTATCAAGAAATAAAAATGCAATAAAACTTCTAGAAAAAAATCAAGATAAAATATGTTGGTCTCAATTATCAAAAAATAAAAATGCAATAAAATTACTTAAAGATAATTTTGAAGATATAGAATGGAGTTATTTATCAGGAAATAAAAATGCAATAGAATTATTAAAAGAAAATAAAAATAATATAAATTGGTTTGAATTATCAGGAAATAAGAATGCTTTAGAATTATTAGAAGAAAATCAAGATAAAATTGATTGGTATCAAATTTCAAAAAATCCAGGAATATTTAAAATAGATTATAATAGAATGAAACGAAAAAATCAAGATTTTGAAGAAGAATTAATAAAAGAAGTAATGAAACCATCAAGATTATTTAAAATGATAAAAAAATATGGTGAAGATTATATAGAAACTATATTTGAATAAACTAAAAATTAATTTTGTTTTTTTAATAATTATGAATTATCATTTTCAAAAGATGAAACATAATTATCTAAATATATTAGAGAATCATATATATATACATCATAATTATCAATAATATCATAATATAAAACATATGTATTCTCAATATAAGAACTTATACCTAACCAATCAAAAATATTATCTTGATTATTAGACATATTTAAAATAAATAATAAAAATGATTTTTATTTTTATATAATTTTGTATAAAAACAAAACAAAATAATATAATATATAAATAAAATGATATCATGGAATAATTTAAAAAATATAAATTATAAATTATATAGAAAACCTGAAATAGAAAACAAATATAAATTATTTCAAAAAAGAATATTAAAAACACATAATTCAATATATGAATATATATTAAATAATGTAATATGTAATAAAAAAATACATATAATGTTAAATAAATTTCCTTATCATATTGAAAAAAATGTTACACATTGGATAATATGGAATAAAGGTAATTATAATAAAAATATATATAAAAAAATAATTTTTAAAATATTTAATCCTAAATATTATGATATTATATTTAGAATAAATAAATTAGAAGATAGGTCAATACCAGAAATTGGACATTGTCATATTTTTATAAAATTAAAAAATACAAAAAATTAATTCTGTATATATATAGTATCCATTAATTCTTATCGTAATATTCACGAGCTTTTACACAATCTTTGAATATTTCAATTTCAAATTCCACATTGTTTAGGGTAATCTCTTCAAATGTTAGATAAACATAAACATGTTTATATTTAAAGAGAATTTTATTTAAATTCTCATCCGAAACAATTAAATTATCACGAATATAAGGACACTCAACAGACGGAAAGAAATATCTCTTAATATCCTCTTCTGTAGAAGAATAAGGCAGTAAAGAACTATATTGTTCGTCTTCGATTAAATAATATATATCTTCTTCAATATCACCAAAAAATGGTTGAAGACGAAACATATTGATTCTAATAAATTAATTATTAGAATAATTATCATTTTTTTTTAAATTATAAATAAAATAATACAAAAATTTAATTTTATTTATAAAATGAAAAGTGGATAATCAATTATTTTTTTAAATTATAAATAAAATAATACAAAAAATTAATTTTGTATATAATACTTTTTATTTATAAAATGAAAAGTGGATAATCAATTATTTTAAGAAAAATTTTATTATTTTTTAAAATAGGATACATCATATATTTAGAGTTATTTTTTGTATCAAAAATATAACAATATTGAGAAACATGAGAATAACATCTTTTAAATGAAATAATATTAATAGATTTTTCTTTAATATTTGATAGCAAATTGAAATAATAATCAAGAATTACTGAATCAATCATTACTAATTTTGTATTTGATAATTCAAAACATTCAATAATTTTATCTGTATATTCTTCAATAATTAAATCAATATTAGCCATTTTTATAAGAATTTAAAAAAAAATGTATCATTTTTATTATTTTTTATTTATATTTAATACATAATTTTAATTATTTATTATTAAATATATATAAAGATTATAATTTATTTTCCTTAAATCTAATTTATTTTACTATTTAATATATATAATATTTATAATATTTATAAAAATATTAATTGAAATCTAAAAGTATTTTTATAAATATTAATTCAAATCTAAATATTTTTTATAAATATTAATTGAAATTTAAATGTTTTTATAAATATTAATTAAAATCTAAAAGTATTTTTTATAAATATTAATTAAAATTTAAATGTTTTTATAAATATTAATTAAAATTTAAATTATTTTTTTTATAAATATTAATTGAAATCTTAATAGTTTTTATTATTAAATATATATAAAGATTATAATTTATTTTCCTTAAATCTAAATATTTTTTATAAATATTAATTGAAATCTAAATATTTTTTATAAATATTAATTGAAATCTAAATATTTTTTACAAATAATAATTAAAATTTAAATGTTTTTATAAATATTAATTAAAATTTAAATGTTTTTATAAATATTAATTGAAATCTAAAAGTATTTTTTATAAATATTAATTGAAATCTAAAAGTATTTTTTATAAATATTAATTCAAATCTAAATGTTTTTACAAATAATAATTAAAATTTAA
>Ga0172367_10009440_pt1 | contig 10704 bp, 15 predicted proteins | sample Lak10m_FD_114542 | JGI IMG/M metagenome (GOLD analysis project Ga0172367, IMG submission 114542) | Freshwater microbial communities from Kabuno Bay, South-Kivu, Congo - kab_022012_10m | ecosystem: Environmental > Aquatic > Freshwater > Lake | place: Democratic Republic of the Congo: South-Kivu...
AAAAAAAAAAAAAAAAAAAAAAAAAAAAAAAAAAAAAAAAAAAAAAAAAAAAAAAAAAAAAAAAAAAAAAACAAAAAAAACAATTTTTTATAAAAATAAAAAATATTATTTCGGAATAAGTTTAAATTTATAAAAAAATGTTAATTATTAATCATTTAAATTTCGAAAAAGCTTATGAACCCGGTGTGGGATATAGATTACGCTTAAAAGATAATTACCAATTTAAATTTAAAAAATACATGATTATTTTTTTTAAAATATCCAATTCTAAAGACCAAATATATCCCGATGTTCAGCAAATGGAAAATAATATTAACCAATTAGAATTTAATTATTTTCAAAACGACAATTTAGTTGGATTTGCATATTGTCCTATTACATTAGAAGTTATAAATTATGTTAATATGGGACAATCTTTTAATTTATCAAACAAATCAATGGAAATTGTTTTGTTTGGAGATAATTTAATCATCGCTTCATTACGACCTAATACTGCTGAAAATTTAAAATCAACAATTGTTGATATTATTAAAAAAAATGATCCAAACTATTCATATAAATCTACAATTGGCCTAAAACCAAATACATCATATAATAATACACAAAATTTAATTAAAGGTAGTTTTTTTAATAGAAATATTTTACCGCCTTTACAGAGTTCAAATATTTTTCCGCGTCAAATAAGACAAATGCAAAAGAATTTGTCTTCGAATATTATTATGGAAAAATTGGCAGGTCCAAATGCCGAAGAAGAAATTGCCCCAGAAATCAACGAAGCATATAAAATATCAAAGGATAGATTGTGGTTAACGGAAAACTATCGATAAAATAAAAATGGAAATTTTTATCGATATCGGAACAAAAAACTTTTGTTGGTTAAAATATAATTGTATCGAAAATAGTGTAGAAATTTTTGATATTATTGAAATTAAATCAATTTCTGATTTAACAAAATTATTGGATACATTTGATGTTCCAATTAATATTGAATTACAGATTTCTAAAAATACAAAATGTAAAAGATTCGAATATCATATTGAAAGTTATTGTGAAATAAAAAATATTTCTTTTATCAAAATAAATCCAAAAAATAAATTTAAATTAATGAATGAACTTTGTCCTAAACAATATTACAAGCGCAAAAAAAAGATTATTGAAATAGGAAATAAATTAATTTCTGAAAATAAAATTAAATGCCCTGAAATAATATTTAAAAAAAAAGATGATATCTTCGATTGTATTTTAATGGCCTTTACAAAATATCTTTAATTTTTTAATGAAAAAATGTATAAAATATTTTCAATTATTGGTTTACCTGAAAATAAAATTTGGAAATGGTTAAATAAATTAATCAATCATTGGGATGATTTTACAGAAATACATTGTTTTAAAAATTCTATTTTTGTGAATGAAAAAAGATCAGATATTGGTTTTGATTCAAATTTTCAACCAATATTTGATATAAATGAAAAAATTGGTTTAATAAAAAATGGTGAAATATATAATATTTCAAATTTAACAAATAAAAATATTTTTACAAATTATAATATTATTTTATATTTATATAAAAAATATGGAGTAAATTTTTTAAAAACTAATTACATAAATGGCATGTACGCATTTATTTTATATGATCAAGAAAATGATATTTATTTGGCGGCACGCGATCCAATTGGTATTATTCCTCTTTATATTGGTTATCATAAAAAAGGTTATATTTTCATTTCATCAGAAATGAAAAATATTCAAAATTATTGTACACATTTTGAAATTTTTCAACCAGGTTATTATTTTACCTGTGATTCTAAAAGTAAAATAGAATTTGTAAAATTTTATAATTCATCTTGGTTTTTAGAAAATACAATTTTTCCTACTTGTTCAACCTATCAATTTGAAATAAAAAATAAATTATGTTCAGTAATTAAACAATATTTATCAATTGATAATTCTTTTGGACTTTTATTAACAGATGATTTAAATTCATCTTTAATTGCATCTGTAGCATGTAAAGAATATAAAAAAATATTTCCCCATAAAAAAATAAAATCATTTAACATTAAATTAGAAAATTCCTCAAAATTAAATTATGCAACCATTGTTGCCGATTTTATTAATAGTGAACATTTCTCGTTTAGTTTTAGTAATAGAGAAGGAATAGAAGCAATTGAAGATGTAATTTATCATTTGGAAACATTTAATGTAGCAATTATAAGAAAATCTATACCATTATATATATTATCAAAAAAAATAAATGATGTTGGATGTAAAATAATTTTAAGTGGAGATGGTGCGGATGAAATATTTGGTGGATTTTCTTATTTACAAAATGCACCAAATGAGATAGAACTTTATAAAGAAATTATAAGAAAACTAAAAAATTTTCATAAATATAATAGTTTATTTTCTAAAATAATGTCCACTCAAAAAATCGAAATACAATTTCCTTTTTTAGATCGCGAATATATGGAATTTGTAATGTCAATTAATCCTAAATCAAAAATGCAAAATTCATTTAAAGAAAAAATTGAAAATTTTATTTTGCGACAAGCATTTAATGATCTAAATAATCCTTTTTTACCAAAAGAAATTTTATGGCAAAAAAAACAAATTTTTGATGAAATTGATAATTATTGGATTAAAGTTTTAAAACAACATGCTGAAAATACCATATCCGATCAACAAATACAATTAGCATATTTAATTTATCCAAATAAAACACCAAAAACAAAAGAAGAATTTTTATATCGTTCTATTTTTTATAAATTTTATCCTCATAGTTCAGCAATTGCGACGGTTCCAAAACAAAACGGAATTGAAAATCCTTCGGGTGAAGCAATTAAATGGAAATAAAAATATTTTATTAAAATAAAATGTTGGATGTTGAATTAAACTTTGACAATTTAAATATAACTTGTATAATAACTGGCGATAAAAATTTTAATGGTGAAGCATTAGGTATCCGACCAAGAAATACAACAATAAAATTTTCAGGAACTTTAACCTCAACAAATTTGGATAAAACAGTAAGTTTTCAATATAATTTAGGAAATAAATGTTCAATATTATTTTTCGATTCGAATGGTTATTTAATCGATAAATTATCATCAAATATAAGTTGTGATTTTTTTGAAAATGGAGGAGGTTCTGGTACATTTCAATAATACAGAAATATCATTTTATTAATTTATTTTATATTTTTTAAAAAAAAATGATGATAATAGTTCTTTTATTGATGCTTTTTAATTTAAGTTGTTTATGCTTTAAATTTAAAAAAAATAGAATCGAACCAAAAATTATTTTATCGGTAAATCCAATGATAATTGATGTTAATGGAATTATTAAAATCGAGGCAAAATCAAATTATAATTCAAAAATAATTTTTGAATATGATAAAACTGTTTTACAAAGAATTAATAAAAATTTTTTTAAAACAATAAAATCAGGCAAAACTAATATTAAAGTATATCAAAATGAAACTTTAATTAATAAATATTCAAGTGAAATAGTTTCAATTGCAATAATTAATCCAGTAGTTTATCAAAATTTTTTATCGGAAAAAGAAAAAAAATCACAAAAAATATTTAATAAAATTGAAAAATGTTTTTGTGATTCATCTTTATTAGATCAAGAATGTGGATGCAAAGAATTACCAATTATATTCAAGCCTGAGATAAATGAAAATTTTGAAATGATTATTGGAGACGAATTTAATTTTAAAATTATCGCGCCAACGATTAATAATATTATTATCGAAGTTTCAAATAATAATATAATATTTTCAAATATTAATAAAATTCAACAATTAATATGCAATTTTAAAGCTATTTCTAAAGGCAAATCTTTATTAAAAATTTATTGTCCTGGTGATTATGAATATAAATATTATGTTAAACAAATTAATATAAATGTTTTACCAAAACATTTTGATTATAAAATATTATTTAATAAAAATTTATTCATAGGTTATAATTTTATGATGAATGAATATATTCTTCATAAAAGCGAATATGAATTTTATGAAGAAAATAATATAATTTATTTAGATATAGATGAAATTATAAATTTTAATTATGAATCAATTTTAAATATTAAATGTGAAATAAATAATGATAATATTTTAATCAAAAAAATAAATAATTTAAACTTTTTGATTCCACAAAAAAATGGAAAATCAAAAATTAAATTTTTTAATGAAAATACAAATGAATATGATAAAATTGAAAAAATATTTACAATTAATATTGTTCAAAAAATATTTCCATTTGTATTGGATAAATTTCCAATATTCTTTTTTAATAATGTAGAAGAAAAAATAAAATTAGGTGATTATTTTCATTATATAAAAAAGAATAAAGAAATGTTTATTTATGATTTAAAAGATTTTTCGCAGATTTTTATTAATAAGTTACAACATTTACATAAAAACATTTTAGATTTTGAAATTATTAATGATGAAAATGAATTTAAGGAAAAAAATTGTGTTAAAATATCAAATAATAAATTTAAAATGACGAAATGTGGAAACGCTAAATTTAATATTAAATTCGATTTTGATTATAAAATTTATAAAAAAGTTGATTTAGTTATAACAGTTAAATGTGCTTCAGATTTCGATCAAAAAAAAGAAAATAAATTATCAAATATTTATGAAAATATGTTTGATAATATAAGTGAATATGACAATGATGGAGTTGGCCAAATTGAAGATGTCGATAATGATGATGAAGTTGATGAAGTTGATGAAGTTGATGAAGTTGATGAAGATGATGAAGATGAAGATGAAGACGAGGTTGTTGATGACGATGAATAAAAAATGTGAATATTGGTTGAATGATTTTATAAAAAATATAATAAAATAAAAAATCCTAAAAATAAAAATACTATAAAAAATATTAACGGAATCATAATCTTTAAATTTGATAATCTAAAATCATCTATTTTATTATCGAATAAATTAATATCAGGATTTATCGCAATAGTTGTTTTAGTTCTATCCGGATGTCCGCAATTATTTAAAATAGTATTATTATCAAAATTTTTAACGTCTACTTCATTTGAAATTTCAATATTACATATCTGAACTGGACATATTAAATTATCGCTCATTTTTTTAGTTTTATATCCTTTTTCCTGACAGGTGTTATTGCAAATAGCAGGAGAATATTTATATTTTAAAGATGCATCAAAACAAGAACAAAATATTTTTTCGGCGTCATTCAAATTAGTATCATTTTCGCAAGTATTTTCCATTATTATATCACATTCTCCTTTATTATCCGAACAAAATTGCATACAATCTAATTTATTTTTTTCAAAAAATTCATTTGAATTACATATTTCTAATTTTTTTTCTCTACATAATGATGGATATTTATCACACCATTTTTTACAATGAGTAAACACATTATCAAGGGTTAAACAATAGGGCGAAACGATATCATTACATTCTGGCGATAAATCTCTATATATGGGATTGCATGTTTCATCATTAAAATTAGCTATTTTATATGAAAAACAACAATTAAAAGGAGAATATTCTCCTTTACTATATTCTTCACTTACATGCTCCGAAAAAATATATCCCGGATTTAAATATGAAAAATCGTCATAATCGACTTCATTTATTAAATTATTAGGAGCATTTTTTTCATCATTTGAATGATATTTTTCTCCAGGATAATCTTTTGAAATGTATAAATCTCCAACTGATTCAATATTACGAATCATTTTTTAATAAGATCATAATCATTTAAATTTCAATAAAATTTTAAATAATATTTAAAATTAGAATAAATTATTTACAAAAAATAATTTAATATTATTAGTAAAAGCAAAATTATTGTTGACATAATAGTATAATAATCAAAAATTTTTTTGTATGATAAATTATTTTTTTGTTGATTTATAAAATTTTTTGTATCAATATTTCCACAATAATTTTTTATGTAATTATCTTTTAAGGTAATATCAGCATCTTTTGAATTCACAATAATCTGACAACTAGTTTTCGGACAATTTGTCTGTTTTGTGGTACTTTTCAAAGCTCGAGTTGTATAACCATGAATCATACAATCAATATCAAAACATTTTGGGTTTATATTGAAAATACGATCATTTTTATAATTTGCGTTAATACATGAACAAATTGGATCATTTAGATGTTGTTTATCATTACAAAATGAAATAATCGATTTATCACATTTACCTTCATGTTTAACACAGAAATCATCACAGAATAATTTATTTTTTTTGTATGTGTCTAGATTATTACAAATATTTTTTTTTATATTTATACAATCTTTAGGATTTCTTTGGCAATGCGAAATACATTCTTCTTTTTCGAAAACATTGCCATTTATTGAACAAAAATTATTTAATGAATTTTTACATCCGGGCAACCAAGGTTTAAGATTTGGATCACAAGTTAAATTTTCAACATAATTACCATCTTGATCAAAATTTACTTTTTCATCAACCATTCCTTCTTTAATATTTCTAAAACAACATATTTTTTCATTACCAAGATATTTTGATTGAATATAATAAGCATTATATCCTATACTTTTTTTAACTTTGCAATCCGAATCATATTTTTTCATATCGGTACAACATTCGCACCTGGAATCATCGTTTATATCAACTATATCATATTCTAAAGTATTTGGTAAAAATTCTTTAAATAAGTCTTTTCGTTCTTGCTCAGTTTTTTTAGACCAAAATAAATTGGAATGCATACATGAATTATCTAATAAAATTTTTTGTTGATTTGTATTGATATTTTTGTGTTTTCGAAAAGTATTCGATAACATTTTTTCGTTAATCAATTAAATTAAATATTCCTTTTTGATAATATCGTTTTCTTCAAATACTTCAACTGTAACTTTAATGGGATTCTTAAATCCATATTTTAAACCTAAATTACTTTTTATAATATTTTGTTTTTCAATATTTGTTGTATCAAAAGAAAATGTAATTGGTATGGTCTGTTTATAAAAAGGTAAAAAAACTAAACTTCTATTAAAATATATTGGTATAACATATTGATCATGATCAATTTTCTCTATAAAAAAGGAATGAATATAAATAACTACATTTTTTAGAAATTTTTTAGCGGTATCCATTTTTAATATAAAATATGTTAAAATAGTTTTCTTTTATTTTTTAAATAATTTAAATTTGAATTTTATCTTTTTCTTTCAATAATTTGAATTTTAATTTTATTTTTTATTTTTTGAATTAATTCAATAATTTCCATAAAGGAATCAATTTCTTCCATTTCTTTAATATCATAATATTTTTTTTCAATTTCTTCTACTTTTTTTAGTTCAATTAATTCTTTAAAATTAGTTGAATCAAGTTTTTTTAAAATTTTTATTACATTAATCATTTTTTATTATAATACTCCAAATATGATGACATTTAGTGGTGAATTGATTTTAAATATTCTACAAACAATTATTTCAAAGAAAATAATACATACAAGTACCAAAATAATTGAAGATTTTATTACAAAACCAATTACAAATACAATTATTATTATTGAAATAATTTGTAAAATACTTGTGTTTGTAAATGTTGATATTTTAAAAAAATTTAAATTTGACTCATTATTAGAAGAATTGGACATATTTGGATTTGAAATATTATTATTAGTTTGATTCATTTTTAAATTAGAAAAAATAAGATAAGATAAAAAAATAAAAAAAATGAATTCATTAAATAATAGAATTAGAATTACAAAATTCTCAGATGTAGAAAATCCTCATAGATTAATAACAAACAGTGATCCTAGAGTTTATTTTCAAATATCAAATAGAATTAAAGATGTTGATCGATTTAATGAATATGATGATTTTTCTTTAGGAATATCGATCAAACCACCAGAGGGATGTTTTATTCAATTATTCCCATCTCAAACTTTATCCCAAGCCGGATATGATTTATTTCCACAAATAATTTTTTTTAATCCCGAACAACCAAATAATGAAATTATTATTAAATTAAGAAAAATGAAAGATAATGAAGATTTATCTCTTCCTTTTTTTAATGGTATTTATGGGTTAGTTTTTAAAGATCTAAATAATGATATTCATATTGAAAAAACAGAAAAAATAAACGAACGATCAAAACCAATGCAGATTTTAAAAATCATCGAAAATAAAAATGACTATTTATTTTAAAAAATTCTTAATAAAAAATGTGGACTAAATCCTTTTTATTTTTATTACTAATACTTTTAATCATTTCGATAACTATAGCTATTATTTTATATATATATTCTTGGGTGAATACATTTGGAACGTAAAATTATTAAATAAACTTTTTTATATTAAATAAAAATAGCTTGGAAGATAGATAATTTATATTTTTGGGTGAATATACTTAGAAAGTAAAATTATTAAATAAACTTTTTTATATTAAATAAAAATGTCTTGGAAGACGGAAAATATATATTTGTTGTCATTTGCCTTTTTTTAGTTTTTCATATAATTTCACAGATATTTTTTAATGAGTCTATTGTATATTTTTTAATTGATTTTATTTTAATGTTGTTTTCGTTTTGTCTGATCAAAACAATAGTTTTTAAGTTTTTTTATGATTGTTTATTTAATTCTAACAAAGTATTAATATAGATTTTAATTATTTATCAAAAACAAAAAATCTATAATATAATATTATATTTTATAATATTTCAATAAAATTGAAATTTATTTATAAAAAAATGAATATAAATCCAACATTAAAAGATTTAAAAATGTCAGTTCCTGTTAAACCAATTATTTATAAAGATGTAAATAAATTAAGCCCCATACATCATGCAGATCGTAGAGATATTTATAATTTAGCAATTCATAATGTTAAATATAAGCCAATACCTGAAGGCCCGGGAGAAATTTTAAAAATCGTACCTCCAAGACAACAATTCACTAATTTTAAAAAATCAATTATTGAAGATTTAAGAATTACAGTTCCTTCTCCTTACAATTTAGCTTATGCAAAACATAAACAACCCATTAAAGATATGTATAGGCAATCACAAATTGATAATTCTGAATTATTATTTAAAAAACTTTCACCAAATTATAAGAATTAATTTTCAAATTCAAAAAATCTTATACATTCGGTTTTATTAAATCCATCTGTTATTTTAAATCTATTACAAATATCGATATATATATTAAAACACCAATCTATGGTCTTAATAGAAGATTTATAATTTACATTCAATGAATGCAATAAACAATTTTTTATTTCATCTTTATTTAATTCGGCAACATTTATTATAAAATTTTTTATTAAAATTCCACATTGATCGGATGCGAATGTAAAAATAACATCAAATAAAGATTTTAATAATTCTTGGTCTGACATATTAGAATAATATTCTTCACATTTATAAATACATGGTGATTTTGTTTTTTTTTGTTTGACATTAACTTCATTATGAATTTTAAAACTCCATATAAAAATATCCTCTTCATTCACTAAAGGATATTTTTGCAATACTTTACCAAAATGTGTTTGGCATATTTTACATGGAAATAATTTTAAAATATCTGTTATCATTTTAATATAAAATTTTTTAGAAAGTGAATTTTTATTATTTTGATAAGCTAATTTATGAATTATTATCCATAATTTAGGTCCATAATAATAAAGATTATTTTTTTCCATTTTTTAATTATTGATTATTTAATAAAATGAAACGAAAAATATTTTTTTTTAATAATACAAATAAAAAAAAAAATATAAATCTTTATGTAAATGATAAATCAATTGATTTAAATTTAGAAATAAATAGTAAAAATAATTTAAATATTGAAGTTGAAACCGAAGATGTTTTGTTTTTAAAATTATATGATAAATCGCACATTTATAAATTAGATACATTTACTAATTCCATAAGTTTTGAAAATGATGTAATAAAATTTTTTATTCTTCCGCGATTAAATTATTTTTAAAAATATGTTTTTTAGATTCTAAATATTAATTTTTTTTATATAAAAAAATGGCTGGTGAAAGTGATAGCGGTTATTTCGAAAAAGGGACAATATTTAATGCTTTAGTCGCAAACATTATTTGTTCGATAATTTTGATTCTTTTATTGATTTATTCAATTTATAAAAATTGGAAAAAAAGAATGTAATATCTTTTTCTAATTTTTATTCAATTTATAAAAATTAGAAAAAGAATAATTTAATGTTTATAGAATAATATATTTTTAATATTATTAAAAATGAAAAATTCTAATCATATAATAAATTTAAAAGTTATTAAAATAAAAGAAAAATCCAAATCTTTATCAAACAAATCTCAAAAAAGAATTTCCGCGGAAGAAGAAAAAATTTATTCTCCCAATAAATCTCAAAAAAGATTTTCCGCGGAAGAAGAAAAAATATATTCTCCCAATAAATCTCGAAAAAGAATTTCCGCTGAAGAAGAAAAAATTTATTCTCCCAATAAATCTCAAAAAAGATTTTCCGACAAAGAAGAAAAAATTTATTCTCCCAATAAATCTCGAAAAAGAATTTCCGCAAGAGAAGAAAAAATTTATTCTCCCAATAAATCTCAAAAAAGATTTTCCGACGAAGAAGAAAAAATTTATTCTCCCAATAAATATCAAAAAAGATTTTCCGACGAAGAAGAAAAAATTTATTCTCCCAATAAATATCAAAAAAGATTTTCCGACGAAGAAGAAAAAAT
>Ga0172367_10009447_pt1 | contig 10701 bp, 11 predicted proteins | sample Lak10m_FD_114542 | JGI IMG/M metagenome (GOLD analysis project Ga0172367, IMG submission 114542) | Freshwater microbial communities from Kabuno Bay, South-Kivu, Congo - kab_022012_10m | ecosystem: Environmental > Aquatic > Freshwater > Lake | place: Democratic Republic of the Congo: South-Kivu...
ACGCTGTTCCGCGGTGGAAACGGCGAAATCCAGCAGCAGCGCGAAGGCGGTCAGCACAAGGATGCCGGCGAACACGGTATTGATGTCGAAGGCGCCTTCGGCCTGCAGGATCAGGTAGCCGACGCCGCGTGCCGAGCCGAGATACTCGCCGACCACCGCGCCGACGAAGGCCATGCCGACGGAGGTATGCAGGCTGGAAAAGACCCATGAGGTTGCGGAGGGCAGGTAGATGCTGCGCAGCAGTTGCCGTCCCGAGGCGCCGAGCATGCGCGCGTTGGCGATCAGGGTCGGGCTGACTTCCTTGACGCCCTGATAGACGTTGAAGAAGACGATGAAGAACACCAGCGTCACGCCCAACGCGACCTTCGACCAGATGCCCAGACCGAACCAGACGGCGAAGATCGGTGCCAGCACGACGCGCGGCATGGCGTTGGCGGCCTTGATGTAGGGGTCGGCGAGCGCCGAGGCGGTCGGGGCAAGCGCAAGCCACAAGCCGATGCCGAGGCCAAGCGCGGTACCGATAAAGAAGGCCAGACCGGTTTCGAGCAGGGTGATGCCGAGGTGAACCCAGATCTCGCTGCCGGAAAACCATTCGCCGACGCGGATCAGCACTTTGACCGGTTCGCCAAAGAAGAAGGGCGGCAGGATCTCGGAAGCCGTAAGCGCCCACCAGATTCCAAATATGGCGAGGGCAAGCGCGGCCTGCCATAGATGCAAATTAGGCGTTGGTTTGTGCATAGCCTTTGAGGACTTCATCGCGCATCGCATGCCAGATGCGCTCGTGCAATTCGAGATAGGCGGGTGTGAGACGGATTTCCGCGACGTCGCGCGGACGGGGCAGATCGATGACGAAATCGCCGATCGGGCGGGTTTTCGGGCCGGCCGAGAGCACGATGACACGATCCGACAGCGCGATGGCCTCCTCGAGGTCATGGGTGATGAACAGCACCGATTTGCGGTCATTCTGCCATAGCGCGAGCAGCTCGTTTTCCATCAGTTGGCGCGTCTGCACGTCGAGGGCCGAGAAGGGTTCGTCCATCAGCACGATCTTCGGATCGACGATCAGGGTCTGCGCCAGGGCGACGCGTTTTTTCATGCCGCCGGACAGCTGGTGCGGATAGCGGTCGGCGGCGTGCGTCAAGCCGACCTTGTTCAGCCAGTAGCGCCCGAGTTCGTCGGCTTCCCTCTCCGCCGTGCCGCGATATTTCAGGCCGAGCGTGATGTTGTCGAGCGCATTTTTCCATGGCAGCAGGGCATCGGCCTGGAACATGTAGCCGGCCTGACGGTTGAGGCCGACGAGCGGCGCGCCGAAAACCCGCAGCGAACCGCCGCTGGGTGCGAGCAGACCGGCGGCGACGTTGAGCAGCGTCGATTTGCCGCAGCCGGTGGGGCCGACCACCGAAACGAACTCGCCCGCGCCGACCGACAGGGTGGCGCGCTCGACCGCGACGTAGGCTTCTCCCGAGTGCTCGCGCGAAGGGAAGGTGACGCTGATCGCGTCGAACGCGAGTGCCGCCTGCATTACTTGTACTTCTTGAGCGCCTCGGTAACGAAACGGTTGTCGAAGGTCTTGCCGAGATCGATGTTGCCGGCCTGCTGGACGGAAGGCTGGAAGCTCTTGAGCACGTTGTAGACGTTCTGCGCGGCCTTCATCGTCATCTGGCCATCGGGCGAGAAGGCGTCAAAGTTCTTGCCGAGGGCAACGCGATACATCGCCTTGTGCTCGCCATAGTATTCGGGCGGCACGGTCGCCACGATCTGTTCCGGCGTCGCCTTCTGGATCCAGCGCAGCGCGCGCACCATGGCGTTGACGACGGCTTGGACTGTCGCGGGGTTTTTCTGGATGAAGTCCTCGCGCGTGTAGATCACGCCGGCGGCATAGTCCATGCCATAGACGTATTTTTGGCCTTCTACAGTGCGGGTGTCGACCTTGGTGACCATGTCGCCACCGACTTCGAGCAAGTTGATGACCGGATCGAGGTTGGCGATCGCGTCGATATTGCGCTTCTGCATCGCGGCGACCGCGCCGGCCGTCGCGCCAACGCCGATAATCGAGACGGCATCGGGCTTGAGGCCGTCCTTCGCGAGCAGGGCGTTGACAAACATGTTGGTCGAGGAACCCGGCGCGGTTACGCCGATCTTCATGCCCTTGAGATCCTTCGGCGACTTGTACTGGGCGGCTTTTTCCGGGGCCAGTCCGAGCACGATGCCGGCGTAGCGACCCTGCACGACGACGGAACGGATGGGTTGCTTTTTGGCCTGCATGTTGATCGTGTGCTCGTAGGCGCCGGAAACGAGGTCGGCGGATCCGCCCATCAACGATTGCAGGGCCTTGGCGCCGCCGGGAAAGTCGGTGATGGTGACGTCGAGACCTTCGTCCTTGAAATAGCCCAGCCGCTCGGCGATCGTCAGGGGCAGGTAGTAGAACAGCGGCTTGCCGCCGACGGCGATGGTGAGCTTGGTTTGTTCAGGCGCTGCCATGGCCGACTGAGCCAGGACGAGCAGCAGCGAAGCGAGCAGGGTGCGCAGCCAGTTCATCGTGATTCCTCCCTTGTTATGCATGCCAAGCGGCCATTCTAGCGATTAATGAATGTCGGCTTGCGCTTCTCGATGAAGGCGGCCATGCCTTCCTTTTGGTCCTCAAGGGCAAACGAGGCATGGAAGGCGCGGCGTTCGAACAGCAGTCCTTCCGCGAGCGACGATTCGTGGGCGCGATTGACCGCTTCCTTGATCATCATCACGACGGGCAGCGAATATGAAGCAATGACCTGCGCAGCGGCAAGCGTTTCCTCGATCAGTTTGTCGGTGGGGAAGATGCGTGCGACCAGCCCGCACTGCTCCGCTTCGACGGCGTCCATCATGCGCCCGGTCAGGCACAGGTCCATGGCTTTGGCCTTGCCGATCGCGCGCGGCAGGCGTTGCGTACCGCCCGCGCCGGGCAGGGTACCGAGCTTGACTTCCGGCTGGCCGAATTTGGCGTTCTCGGCGGCGTAGATCATGTCGCACATCATGGCGATTTCGCAGCCGCCGCCCAGCGCATAGCCCGCGACCGCCGCGATGACCGGCTTGCGGCAGGCACTGATGCGCTGCCAGTTGCGCGTGATGAAATCCGGCTGGTAGGCGTCCATGTAGCCGAAGTCCTTCATGGCGGCGATGTCGGCGCCGGCGGCGAATACTTTGCTGCTGCCGGTGAGGACGATGCAGCCGATGTCCGCGTCGGCTTCGAAGGCGGCCAGTGCGCTGCCGATGCCATCGATTACCGCATTGTTGAGCGCATTGAGGGCTTCCGGGCGGTTGATGCGAATCAGGCCGACCTTGCCATGGGTTTCCGCGCGCACGATGTCAGTCATTGGGTTCTCCAGTCAAAAGTGGAAAGGAAATTGACGGGCTACAGGGGCTGTCACTATAATCGCGGGCTTTACGAATCGATGGATCAGATTATGCGCAAGAAATTCGTCGCCGGTAACTGGAAGATGCACGGCAGCCTGAAGAGCAACGCCGAGTTGCTGCAGGGCGTGCGCGCGGGCGTTGCCGGTCTGGCCATCGATGTCGCCGTCTGCGTGCCTTATCCGTATCTGGCCCAGGTTGGCGAAGCGCTCAAAGGCAGCAACGTGGCCTACGGAGCGCAGGATGTTTCCGAACACGCCCAGGGCGCCTACACCGGCGAGGTGAGCGCGGCGATGCTTGTCGAGTTTGGTTGCAAGTACGTCATCGTCGGCCACTCCGAGCGGCGCAGCTACTATGGCGACAGCGATGCGATCGTGGCGGCCAAGTGCGAGGCGGCGCTCAAGTCCGGCCTGGTTCCGATTCTGTGCGTCGGTGAAACGCTCGACGAGCGTGAGCGCAACGTGACGGCCGCAGTGGTGACCCGTCAGCTGGATGCGTTTATCGCGCGGTGCGGCGTCGGAGCATTGGCGAACGCCGTCGTGGCCTACGAACCCGTCTGGGCCATCGGCACGGGACGAACGGCGACACCCGAGCAGGCCCAGGAAGTGCATGCGTTGATCCGCGCGCGTGTCGCGCGCGAGAATTCCGCAGTGGCTGCCGGCTTGCGCATTCTCTACGGCGGCAGCATGAAGCCGGGCAATGCGCAGGAATTGATGGCGCAACCCGATATCGATGGCGGCCTGATTGGCGGCGCCGCTTTGGTGGCGGCCGATTTCGCGGCGATCTGCAGCGCGGCTCAATAAGGGCGACTCATGAACCTACTTTTTACGATTACGCTGACCGTGCACATTCTTGTTGGTCTGGGGGTGATCGGTCTGGTACTGATGCAGCATGGCAAGGGTGCGGACATGGGTGCGGCCTTTGGCAGTGGTGCATCCGGCAGCCTGTTCGGCGCCACCGGCTCGGCCAACTTTCTTTCGCGCATGACGGCTGCGCTGGCAACCGCGTTCTTCATCACGAGCATGATGCTGGCGTATATGGCGAACCAACGCCCGGCCGCTGCGGGTGGCAGCGTGATGGATTCGGTCAAGACGGAAACGGTCGTGCCGGCTGCGCCTGCGCAGGATGTTCAGGATGAATCCAAAGCCAAGAATATTCCGAAATAACTACATAAAATGGGTAGTATCTCCATAAGAACATTTCAATTACATTGCTCGGGCTGTGTGGTAGCTTGCCGCGCAGTTAGGTTGGACCGAGCCGTATAGCACAAAGCCGACGTGGTGAAATTGGTAGACACGCTATCTTGAGGGGGTAGTGGCGAAAGCTGTGCGAGTTCGAGTCTCGCCGTCGGCACCAAATATTTTGAGGGAACAGTGGCCATGGTTCTGGAATCAGCAGGGCGAAACTGAATGCTGGAAAACTATCTTCCCATTCTGATTTTTGTTCTCGTCGCCTTGGCATTCGGCTGCGTGCCGATCATCATCGGGCGCCTTGTCGGTCCCCACCGCCCCGACCCTGAAAAACTCTCCGCCTACGAATGCGGCTTCAACGCGTTCGAAGATGCGCGCATGAAGTTCGATGTGCGCTACTACCTGATCGCGATCATTTTCATTCTGTTCGACCTCGAAGTTGCCTTCCTGTTTCCCTGGGCGGCCATCTTCAAGGAAATTTCCGGTACCGAGGCCGTGCGCCTGTTCGGGTTCGTCGAGATGATGGTTTTCATCGCCATTCTCGTCGTCGGTTATATCTACGCGTGGGTCAAGGGGGCCCTTGACTGGGAATGAGCATCGAAGGCGTCCTGTCCGAAGGTTTCGTTACCACCACACTTGACAAAGTCATCAACTGGACACGCACCGGTTCGCTCTGGCCCATGACGTTCGGTCTGGCCTGTTGCGCGATCGAGATGATTCACACGGGCGTTTCCCGCTATGACCTCGACCGTTTCGGCGTCGTGTTCCGCCCGAGTCCGCGGCAGGCCGACCTGATGATCGTCGCCGGGACCCTGACCAACAAGATGGCCCCCGCCATGCGCCGCGTCTATGACCAGATGCCCGAGCCGCGCTGGGTCATTTCCATGGGCTCTTGCGCCAACGGTGGTGGCTACTATCACTATTCCTACTCCGTCGTGCGCGGCTGCGATCGCATCGTGCCCGTGGATATCTATGTGCCTGGTTGCCCACCGACGGCCGAGGCTTTGCTCTACGGCATCATCCAGTTGCAGAACAAGATTACCCGCACCTATACCATTGCCCGCTAACCTCTCTTCGAATTGCCCGGAATCATCATGAGTGCCAAGTTGGAACGGCTTTGCAAGAACCTGACCGAAATTTTCGGAGATCGTGTGCAAAGTCTCACTTTGGTCGGCGGCGAGGTGTCCCTGGAAGTCGCAGCGCCAGACTACTTCGAGGTTGCAAAGACGTTGCGCGATCATCCCGACCTGCGCTTCGAGCAGTTGATGGACATCTGCGGCGTCGATTATGTTACTTACGGCAGAACTGATCTTGTCGATTTCAGCGCGGGCCATTCGCCCCGTTATGCCGCGGTCAGCCATCTGCTGTCGGTAACCCACAACTGGCGGGTGCGTCTGCGCGTGTTTGCGCCGGATGACAGCTTCCCCGTCGTGGCTTCCGTGACGCCGATCTGGAACAGCGCCAACTGGTTCGAGCGCGAAGCCTTCGACCTCTACGGCATCATGTTTGAAGGCCACGACGACCTGCGTCGCATCCTGACCGATTATGGTTTTGTCGGTCACCCGTTCCGCAAGGACTTCCCAGTTTCCGGCTATGTCGAGATGCGTTACGACCCGGAGCAGAAGCGTGTCGTTTATCAACCCGTGACCATCGAGCCGCGCGAAGTGACGCCGCGCATCATTCGCGAGGAAAATTACGGCCGTGGCTGAGATCAAGAACTATACGGTTAACCTCGGGCCGCAACACCCGGCAGCACACGGTGTCTTGCGGCTGGTGCTGGAACTCGATGGCGAAGTCGTCGTGCGCGCCGATCCGCACATCGGCATGCTGCATCGGGGTACCGAAAAGCTCATGGAGCATCGCACCTGGGTACAGTCGCTGCCCTACATGGACCGGCTCGACTACACCTCGATGTTCGTCAATGAACATCCGTTCTGCCTGGCGGTCGAGCGGCTGCTGGGTATCGAGCTGCCGATCCGCGCCCAGTACATCCGCGTGATGTTCGATGAAATCACGCGCATCCTGAACCACCTGCTGCTGACTGGCACGCAGGCGCTGGACATCGGCGCGATGGCGATGGTGCTCTACTGCTTCCGCGAGCGCGAGGACATCTTCGACATGCTCGAGGCGGTTTCCGGCGCGCGCATGCACGGTGCCTACTATCGTCCGGGCGGCGTTTATCGCGACCTGCCGGACAGCATGCCGAAGTACACGGTCAACAAGTTCAAGAACGAGAAGACCGTCAAGGATCTGAACAAGGCGCGCGAAGGTTCGCTGCTCGATTTCATCGAAGACTTTACCAATCGTTTCCCAGGTTACGTCGATGAATACGAAACCCTGCTGACCGGCAACCGTATCTGGAAGCAGCGCACGGTCGGCATCGGCGTCGTCTCGCCGGAGCGCGCGCTGCAACTGGGCTTCAGCGGCCCGATGATCCGCGGCTCGGGTTTCGCGTGGGATTTGCGCAAGAAGCAGCCCTACCTGGTCTACGACAAACTCGACTTCGACATTCCGGTCGGTTACAACGGCGACAGCTATGACCGTTATCTCGTGCGGATCGACGAGATGCGGCAGTCGAACCGCATCATCAAACAGTGTATCGACTGGCTGCGCAAGAATCCCGGCCCGGTGATGGTCGACGACCTCAAGGTCGCCCCGCCCAAGCGCGAAAAGATGAAGGCCAACATGGAAGAACTGATCCACCATTTCAAGTTCTTCAGCGAGGGCATCCATGTGCCGCCAGGCGAGGTGTATGCCGCAACCGAGCACGCCAAGGGCGAGTTCGGCGTGTATATGATTTCCGACGGGGCCAACAAGCCCTATCGCGTGAAACTGCGGTCCACCGCCTTCACCCATCTGTCGGCCATGGACGAGATGGCCAAGGGGCACATGATCGCCGATGTGATCACGATCATCGGCACCATGGACATCGTGTTCGGCGACGTGGATAGATAAATAGACGAGCCATGCTAAGCGAAGCCACTCTCAAAAGAATCGATCGCGAGGTCGCCAAGTATCCGCCGGACCAGAAGCAGTCGGCCGTGATGGCGGCGCTGCACTTTGCCCAGACGGAGAAAGGGTGGCTCTCGCGCGACCTCGTCGGCTATGTGGCGCAGTACCTTGGCATGCCGGAAATGGCTGCCTACGAGGTGGCGACCTTCTACAACATGTACGACCTCAAGCCGGTCGGCAAATTCAAGATCACCGTCTGCACCAATCTGCCGTGCGCGCTGTCCGGCGGCGTGCATGCGGCCGATTACCTCAAGCAGAAACTCGGTATCGATTTCAACGAAACCACGCCTGACGGCAAGTTCACCCTGAAGGAAGGCGAATGCATGGGTGCCTGTGGCGATGCGCCCGTGATGCTGGTCAACAACGTACATATGCGCTGCTTCATGACGCCGGAAGAAATCGACAAGCTGCTCGGGGAGTGCAACTGATATGGCTATCCTCGAAGCGATCAATCCGACCCTGACCGCCGGCTGGCACCAGCCCGATGCGCGCGACCTCCAGAAGGATACCGGCTGGCGGCTCAAGGATTACGAAGCGCGTGGCGGTTACGAAGCGCTCAAAAAGCTCTGCGGCGACAAGCTGACGCAGGACCAGGTCATCGCCGAGGTGAAGGCTTCGGTGTTGCGCGGCCGTGGCGGTGCTGGCTTCCCGACGGGTCTGAAGTGGAGCTTCATGCCCAAGAACTATTCCGGCGACAAGTACATCGTCTGCAACACCGACGAGGGCGAGCCGGGAACCTTCAAGGATCGCGACCTAATCCGCCTCGACCCGCATGCCGTGATCGAAGGCATGATCATCGCAGGCTACGCCATGGGCGCGACACGCGGCTACAACTATATTCACGGTGAAGTCTACGAGCTGTATCAACGCTTCGAAGAGGCTATCGAAGAAGCGCGTGCCGCCGGTTATCTCGGCAAGAACATCCTGGGTTCGGGTTTCGATTTCGACCTCTTCGCGCATCAGGGCTGGGGCGCCTACATCTGCGGCGAGGAAACCGCGCTGCTCGAATCGATTGAAGGCAAGAAGGGGCAGCCGCGCTACAAGCCGCCGTTCCCTGCCAACGTCGGTCTTTATGGCCGGCCGACGACGATCAACAACACCGAGTCGCTGGCATCGATTCCCTACATCATCCGCAAGGGTGGCCAGGCTTTTCTCGATCTCGGCAAGCCGAACAACGGTGGTACCAAGCTGTTCTCGGTATCCGGGCATGTCAACAAGCCGGGCAACTACGAAGTGCCGATGGGCACGCCGTTCGCCAAGCTGCTTGAAATGTGCGGCGGCATGCGCGCCGGACGCAAGCTGAAGGCCGTGATTCCCGGTGGTTCTTCGGCGCCGGTGCTGCCGGGCGACATCATGATGGAATGCACGCTCGACTACGATTCCATCGCCAAGGCGGGCTCGATGCTTGGTTCCGGCGCGGTGATCGTGATGGACGAGACTGTCTGCATGGTCAAGGCGCTCGAACGCCTCTCATGGTTCTACTACGAGGAATCCTGCGGACAATGCACGCCCTGCCGCGAAGGCACGGGCTGGCTCTACAAGATGATCCACCGCATCGAGCATGGTCAGGGCCGCCCGGAGGACCTCGATCTGCTCGACGACGTGGCGAAAAACATCATGGGGCGCACGATCTGCGCATTGGGCGATGCGGCGGCACTGCCGGTAATCAGTTTCGTCAAGCATTTCCGCAGCGAATTCGAATATCACATCCAGAACAAGAAATGCCTCGTGCCGCCGGATGTCCAGCGGGCGGGCAGCACGTTCCACACGCGTTTGATGGCGGGGGCGACATGCTAGAGCTCGAGATCGACGGCAAGTCGCTGCAAGTTAAAGAGGGCAGCACGGTCATCGAGGCCGCGCACGCTGCTGGCATCTATATCCCGCATTTTTGCTACCACAAGAAGCTCTCGATCGCGGCCAACTGCCGCATGTGTCTCGTGCAGGTCGAGAAGGCGCCCAAGCCAATGCCGGCTTGCGCCACGCCCGTTGCCAACGGCATGAAAGTGTTCACGCATTCCGAACTGGCCGTCAAGGCGCAGAAGGATGTGATGGAGTTCCTGCTGATCAACCATCCCCTCGATTGCCCGATCTGCGACCAGGGTGGCGAATGCCAGTTGCAAGACCTGGCCGTCGGCTACGGTGGCAATCACGCGCGCTTCCAGGAAGAGAAGCGCGTCGTGCCGAACAAGGATTTCGGACCGCTGGTGTCCAGCGAGATGACCCGGTGCATCAACTGCACCCGCTGCGTGCGTTTCACACAGGAAATCGCCGGCCTGATGGAACTGGGGCAGGCTTTCCGCGGCGACCGTGCCGAGATCATGACATTCGTCGAGCGCACGATCGACTCGGAAATCTCTGGCAACATCATCGACCTCTGTCCGGTCGGCGCCTTGACCTCCAAGCCCTTCCGCTTCGCGGCGCGTACGTGGGAACTTTCGCGCCGCAAGTCGGTGAGTCCGCACGATGCGTTGGGCAGCAATCTGGTTGTCCAGGTGCTGCACAACCAGGTCAAGCGCGTGCTACCGCTCGAAAACGAGGCCATCAACGAGTGCTGGTTATCCGACAAGGAACGCTTCTCCTATGAGGCTTTGAACAGCGCCGAACGTTTGACCAAGCCAATGGTGAAGCAGGGCGGGCAATGGCAGGAAGTCGACTGGAATGTCGCGCTCGACTACGCCGCCCATGCCTTGCGTGATGTCGCGAAAAATCAGGGTGCCGACGAGATCGGCGCACTCATCAGTCCGCATGCCACGCTCGAAGAGATGGCGCTGGCGGGCAATCTGCTGCGCGGCCTCGGTTCCGATAACATCGATTTCCGCCTGCGCCAGAGCGATTTCAGCCTCGACGGCCAGCGCAATGGAACGCCATGGTTGGGCATGAAGATCGCCGACATCAGCGCGCTCGACCGCGTGCTGGTAGTGGGCAGTTTCCTGCGCAAGGATCATCCGCTCATCGCCCAGCGTCTGCGCCAGTCGGCCAGGAAAGGCGCGCAAGTATCCGTGCTGCATGCGACCGATGACGACCTCTACATCAATCTGTTCGCCAAGGCCAGCGCCGCGCCGGCGCAATTGCCCGTGCTGCTGGCGGAAGTGGTCAAGGCTGTCGCCCAAGC
>Ga0172367_10009449_pt1 | contig 10699 bp, 11 predicted proteins | sample Lak10m_FD_114542 | JGI IMG/M metagenome (GOLD analysis project Ga0172367, IMG submission 114542) | Freshwater microbial communities from Kabuno Bay, South-Kivu, Congo - kab_022012_10m | ecosystem: Environmental > Aquatic > Freshwater > Lake | place: Democratic Republic of the Congo: South-Kivu...
AACACCTGGAAAATTTGATTCAGGCAATTCGCCATAAGGCACGGGAACACTGTGATACGGTGATGATCGGTCGTTCTCATGGTATTCACGCTGAACCGATGACTTTCGGTTTTAAGTTAGCTGGATGGTTAGCTGAGGTATTGCGTCATCAAGAAAGGCTGAAAGTTCTCCGGGAAACCATAGCTGTGGGTAAAATTTCTGGTGCGGTGGGAACCTATGCCAATATTGAACCACGAGTGGAAGCGATGGCTTGCCAAAAACTCGGTCTTAAACCGGATACGGCCTCAACACAAGTTATTTCTCGCGATCGCCATGCCGACTATGTGCAACAATTAGCCTTAGTTGCAGCATCTATTGAACGCTTTGCTGTAGAAATTCGCAATCTTCAAAAAACCGACGTTTTAGAGGTTGAAGAATTTTTCGCTAAAGGTCAAAAAGGCTCCTCAGCAATGCCTCATAAACGCAACCCCATCCGTTCTGAACGGCTGACAGGAATGGCTAGGTTGTTGAGAAGTCATGCTGGTGCAGCTTTAGAAAACGTTGCTTTATGGCATGAGCGAGATATTTCCCATAGTTCTGTGGAACGGGTAATTTTGCCAGATGCTTGTATTTTGACACACTTTATGTTAGTAGAAATAACGGATTTGGTGAAAAACCTGCTCGTCTACCCAGAAAACATGGCACGGAATCTGAATTGTTATGGCGGTGTGGTATTTAGCCAAAAAGTTCTACTGGCTTTGATAGACAAGGGAATGAAGCGAGAAGAAGCCTATGCCATTGTCCAAGAAAGCGCTCATGCTGCCTGGAATAAGCCAGAAGGAAACTTCCACAACTTAATTAGTCAAGATCACCGTGTGACTCAAAAGTTGTCCCCAGGAGAACTGGAAATGTGTTTTGACCCACAGCAACATCTCCGCTATTTAAAAGAAGTTTACCAACGATTGGGTATTTAGACCTGAGGTCTGACTAGGTAGAGGGTAGGGGTAAATACCATTTTTTGCCCCATCCCCTGATTTATCCACAAATTAATACATCTGCTAAATACACCTGCACTCGTACTAAACCATAGGGTATCTCTCGCTGAAAGCCCTCATGAACATCAGAAACTTGATAGTAAAAAAATCTACCTAGGGGCATGGGAGGCGTAAATTCTAAATTATTCATGGCAAATTGTTCATAGCAATTTCTAGGGTAGTTCCAGAAGCTACTGCACCCCAGGGGAACAGGGATGGCCTCCCCCTCACAGGAGTAGGTCTTTGCAGAGAGATTTATAATAGGGCCAGACTTGGCAGACAAGGAAGAAGAAGCAAGAAAAATTAAAACCCATGAAGATTTAGCAAGACAATGATTTTTTAAGATGTTTTTAACACTTAAGTCTTCCTAAGGGACTAAAGCGTTAGCTTTGTTTAGGTTACGGGCCAGTGTCTTGGCATTTTCATTCCGTTTCTTGCATCCCCACCACTTTAAGAATTCCTATTGGATTCTCTACTTATTGCAAAATGCCAATTAAATGTAGTAGACCACGACCTGTAAGTAGCTCGATGATTAAAGCAATAAAGCCCAGCATAGCAATACGACCATTCCAGACTTCGGCGCTGGTAGTCATACCCCATTCCCAGTTTTCTTGAGGATACATTTTCACCTTTTTTTTCATTTGTGCAGCTTGGGAAAGCTTGAAACTGGGGCTTTGTAGCGCATCCATTACCAGGTCTGCTAATGCTTTAACAAATAGTGGATGAGTATTAGGAGCTGAGGCGCGACGGAAGTTGTGAATTCCTGATTCTTCAGCTATTTCCCGATATTCAATGTCAATTTCTTGTAGAGTCTCAATGTGTTCTGAAACAAAACTGATGGGTACAACAACTATGTCTTTTACGCCTTGTGCGCCCAGTTGTTTGAGGGCATCTTCAGTATAAGGTTGTAGCCATTCTACTGGGCCTACACGACTTTGGTAGGCTAAAGTGTGAAGGTTGGGTCGATTGAGAGTCTGCATAATTAAAGTAGTACATTCCTCAATTTCTTGCTGATAAGGGTCTCCGGCTTCTTCAACGTAGCTTTTAGGAACGCCATGAGCGCTGAAAAAGATATGAGCTTTATCGGGATGAGGACATTGATCTAGTTCTTGTGCTATGAGTTGTGCCATTGCCTGGAGGTAGCTTGGTTGTTTGTACCAAGAGGGAATGAGAGTATAGTCATTGGGCTGGAGTTCTGGCTGTTCTTGCCACAGTTTTTCTAACAGCCGAAAGCTAGAACCACTAGTACTAATAGAAAATTGCGGGTAAAGCGGCAAAATTACTAAGTGTTCGATGTGATCTTTAGCGATTTGTGCGATCGCTTCTTCCGTGTAAGGATGCCAATAACGCATTCCCACATAGATGTTAACTTCTTGTCCTAAATCAGCCAAGTGTTGTTTTAAGGCTTGTCCTTGAGCTTCTGTGATTCTCCGCAGTGGGGAACCACCGCCGATTTGCTTGTAGTTGGCCTGAGATGTTTTGGTTCGCCGTGAAGCAATAAACCAGGCCAGGGGTTTTTGTAGCCAGCGAAACGGTAGGCGAATAATTTCTGGGTCAGAAAATAGGTTATACAAAAAAGGCCCAACATCCTCCAGCTTATCAGGTCCACCGAGATTGAGTAATAAAACGCCTACACGACTCATAGCAGTTATTTTCCCCCAATCTTTTCAGCTTTTTTACTAATGTTAACAATATATCTTTATTAAATATAAAGCTTTATAGTCGCCAGTGGCGAAATTTGACACTCACCGCCTTAAAGGAATGGTGATTCTCCATTCATAGAAACCACTCACTGGTACAAGGTTTCTCTTGCACAAGTAGAGGTGGAATCTCCTCTAGGGTTTGGATCTAACATCCAAGTTCTGGTATGTCACACCACACCCAAGGCTAATTTCATAGTCTTAATCGCTGGATTCCAGTCTTTATCCATAATAAACCCACACCCACAAACATGATTTGTTGTTGATAAAGACTTTCTAAGTATGCTTTAAGTTAACTTCATATTTTCAAATGTTAGACTGATTTTGTGACAAAGGTCAAGTTGCGGATTTTTTAATATTTCTTTATGGAATGTAACATATTGTAAGGTTTTACAAACAAGTTTTCAAAGAGCGTAGCAATAAAGCAATGACAACCTCTGGATTTTCTAGATGGGGTAATATTCCTGTGTTTGCCATGGCATAAAAAGCTCTAATTGCGGTGGTATTCAAATTTGCTAAACGTCGCCCTAACTTGATGGTAGTAAATTGTGCTTTCTCTCCCCACAATATCACCGTGGGAGTTTTTAGTTGCCGTATGTACAAACTCAAATCAAAATAAAGGTCTCCCCGCAAAAATGCCAAAGCGGAAAACTTAGCATTAGGCTGTTGTGCAGAAGTTAAATAAGCTCTCACGATTTCTGTAGAGACTCGTTCTGGTTTAGCGAACAGAAAGTTTTGCAAAAAATTTGTGACAGCAATTTCATTTTCTGCACCCAAGGTATAAATTAAACTACCCAATAACGGCGAATTAATAATCGGTAATGGTAATCTTCGTCCCGCCCCCTGACCAAAGTCATCAAATCCAGAAGGACAGACTAAAAACAAGCTGCGAAATAAATGAGGATCACTAATAGCCAGACGGATAGCCAAAGCAGCTGTGAAAGAAGAAGCCACCACTGTTACTGGTTGGCCACAAGTTTGGGTAATGAACTCCAGGGTAGTTGTGAGATAGTCCCTGATTTGATAATCCCGCACTGGATGAGCAGACTCTCCCCAACCAATTAAATCGGGTGCTAATACTTGATGTGTAGCTGCAAAAGCCGGATACACCTTGGACCATTCAAATGCAGAAGCCCCACCGCCAAAGTTATGTAGAAACAATAGGGGTGGTAAATCTTGAGTATCCGCACTTAACCAGGGTGCAGTGGTTTGGGTGTAGTAAACCATTGGGCCTAGAGATGTATGAATAACTTTATGCCCAAAACCGGGAGGTTGAAACTCAAGCATAAATTTGTACAAAATTTCAGGTTTACACAACTTAAATTAACTATTAGGGGTTATATGAACCAGTGTATCGAGTTGATCACCAGTAATTTTATATGCCGTCCCGAAACCAATGATAAAACGGCCAGTGTGAGGAGTTAACCGGAAAATCCGAAAATCAGATAAGTCATGCAAAACATGAATAATTTCGCCAAAACGTTCTTTAAATAATGCCACAATTTCATGCCAGCTTTGAGTTTCGCGTTCAATCAAAGTAGCTGTACAATCAAAATTCAGTCGCCGACGGGCAAAAATTTGCTGAGTTTGAGATTCATCATCAATAAATAAAACACTCACATGAGGATTGACGTGCAAATTTTGAGTATGAGTTGCTAGACCACTAACGTAGATATAGATGCTTTTAGCATCATCTATGACGCAAGGAGCGTAACTGGCATTGGGTATTCCAGCCTGACTAACAGTGCTAATCATTACGCTTTTAAATCCTTGGGTGAAAGTTTCATACTCAGCTTGAGCTTGTTCAATTTTGGACATAGGTAAGTCTTATTTTAATACCAACACTTGATTATGGACACTTAGTTATTTTATGTCCACTACTGGCAATATATCGAAAGCAGGTGTTATTCAATATATAGCTCAACAAAAAGGTTAAATTGTTGTCGCTTTTAAGGTACAGATAACCTTCATTCCTTTAAAAGTGCTGGGGTGGTGGGTGCTGGACTCGGTTCGGTTATGATGTACGTAAAAGCAAACAATGATGAGGACGCAATTGTGGCTGACAAAAATCGTTCTCAATGGGACGTGGTTAGGTTTATCGATACTTTAACCTATTTCGAGGTGTTTCCCTGTCTTAACTGGGTCAAGCAGTTAATTCAAGGTCGTTTCCACGAGGATCAAAAACCGGATGGAGGAAGAAATGTGGGTGTAATACTGGTAGCAGGTGCGACGGGTGGAGTGGGAAAACGAGTTGTACAACGACTGCTGCAACAAGGAAATAAAGTTCGCGCCTTGGTGCGAGATATTGAAAAAGGACGGACAATTCTTGGTAATGAGGTTGACTTAGTAGCTGGGGATATCACTAAACCAGAAACATTAAATTCAATGGTGATGAGCAATATCCAAGCCGTGATTTGTTGCACCGCAGTGCGTGTACAGCCAGTAGAAGGCGACACACCAGATCGAGCTAAATATAACCAAGGTGTGAAATTTTATATGCCAGAAGTTGTTGGGGATACTCCCGAAAATGTAGAATATCAAGGTGTGAAAAACTTGGTGACAGCTGCGGCGAAATATTTACCTCCAGCCAATGAAAAACTGATATTTGATTTTACTCATCCCTCGGCTGAATTAAAAAATGTTTGGGGTGCAGTGGATGATGTTGTTATGGGTGGTGTGAGTGCCAGTAATATACAATTTTTAGAAAATACGGCTGTGTTTGCTGGTAATGTTTCTACGGCTAACTCTGGCGGATTTGCGTCTATTAGAACCAAGAATTTTTACCCTTGCTTTAATTTATCTGCTTACCCAGGTGTAGAGTTACGTGTGAAAGGTGATGGTCAGCGTTACAAACTGTTTTTACGAACAGATACAAAATGGGATGGGGTTGGTTACAGTTATTCTTTTGACACCGTAGATAATACTTGGATCACTGTTCGTGTTCCTTTTTCAGATTTAATTCCAGTGTTTCGCGCCAAGGTGGTGCAAAATTGTCCCCCCATAAATACTAGTCAAGTTTCGTCATTTCAATTGATGTTGAGTAAATTTGAATATGATGGGGCTTTAAATCCCAAGTTTTCACCAGGTGGTTTTGCTTTACAAATTGAATCCATTAAAGCTTATGGCGGGGAGACTTTTCCCAGGTTTGTCCTTGTCAGTTCCGCTGGGGTAACTCGTCCGGGAAGACCTGGGATTAATTTAGATGAAGAACCACCAGCTGTGAGATTAAATGACCAGTTGGGAGGAATCTTAACATGGAAATTGAGAGGGGAAGATAGTTTAAGATCCAGTGGGATTCCTTACACCATTATTCGACCTTGCGCTTTGACTGAGGAACCAGGTGGTAAGGAATTAATCTTTGAGCAAGGTGATAATATGAGAGGCAAAATTAGCCGTGATGATGTAGCTGAAATTTGTGTGCGATCGCTACACCAATCAAATGCCTGTAATATCACTTTAGAAGTGAAAGCAGGAGAAAATAGTGGTAATGATATGAATTGGTATCAGCTATTTTCCCATTTACAACCAGATCAATAAATACAGGAAAAGCAGGATAGGAAGACAGGGATACTGAAAACAAAAAAACTTTCCCACTTCCCACCTTCTTAAAGGAGTTAATCTAATGTTGCGCCGATTAATTTTAGCCGGGATAGTAGTAATTGTTGTTTGGACGGGCTTATTCTCTCACCCGGCGGTATCACAGCAAATTGAGTCTCGCTTTAACAATTTAGTAGCAGATTTCCATCGTTTTGAATCGCGGTTAAATAAAGTAGAGTCTAAGTTGAGTGGAACTGGTCAACTTTCATCAGCAAGAACGTATCTGACACCACCACAGTCAAGTGATACCCAAGGTAACTTGTCTCACCAAGAGCAAATGTTTGAGCGCTTGGCTACTTTATTGGTGGAATTAAAGCAACAAGTTAATCAATTAGAGAAGAAAGTTGCTGAACTAGAATCGCGGTAATAAGTTCGTTTTTCCATCGCCAAAATTTGCAGTGTTTTTGTTTGGCAGAAATAGACTCATTACCGCTATTTAGGGCTTTTTATATGTATTATTTCGTGCTTTTCGCTATCCTATTACTGGTAGCGGGTTTTCTACCCTTGGACAGTTAATTTGCCAACCATACCAGCACCACGGTGAGGTTGACAATAGAAAGTGTAATCACCAGCAGGTGCGTCTGCGGGAATTACCGTTGTGTAGGTTTGACCAGGAATCATCATCAATTTAGTGTTGGAGAGACTTTTTGCAAAATCGCTCTTTGGCTCGAAGACAACGTTATGGGGAGGAACTTTGTTGTTCACCCACTCAATTGTGTCCCCTGGTTTAACTGTCAATTTTTTAGGTTCAAATGCAAGCAAACCTTTGTCAGTACCTAGTTTTACCTTGTAGGTGTCAGCTGAAGCGCTGGGTGTGAAAATAGCAAAGCTGCTAACAACTAAAAGAACTGTTAACACTGCTAAAGCAAAACGTCTCCGGCTTGCGGCAAACAATTTCATGGCCTTGTCCTAACTATATTTTTACTTTTCACTACTTATTCTAAATAAAATTTAGCCCAAAGTATGACAATATGTCGTAGATAAAATTTTTTTTTTACAATTGTGGGCAAATCATTAGCAAACCTTTCGGCATGGAGGTAATTATCACCCAAGACACACCCAAGTGTTTATGGGTAAAATGCCCATAATTTCTTTGACAGTTGTTTAACCCACCATGTTGACATTTTTTACCCGTCCCTGAGCCTCCCCAACAGGGGAGGAGGAACAGCTTTGGTTATAATGCGGGCTTTAGAACCCCAATTTACAGATGGGGAAGGAAGTGTAGTGAGGTTAGGTGCAGGCAGTTTTAATGGCGAGGAATGAGAAATGGGGCTGGGGATCAATCCAAAATCTAAAATCCAAAATTAATTCTGGAATTAGTGATCTTTGAGGAGATTAGTAATAAATCTTACCCCCTCCCCACTTTATACCAACCACTTTGGGTTCTAGTAGGATATGACCAGCGATGGCTACTAAGTCATCTTCTGTCATATTTCTCATTTCTGTGAAAATATCTGCACTCTTCAGGCTGGGGTGTAACTCAGAAATTTCCACTTCTCCATCATAGGTAGTGGGATTTTTCATGTAATCCACCAACCCTTCAATGTTATCCCGCTTTGGTCTTGCCAGTGCGAGAGTTTCTGGATCTAGTCCCACGTTTTGGTTGGTCTTGGTAACACCGCCTGCATGACATTGAGCACAGGCGAATTGAAACAAGCGTTTACCTTCTTTTACTTGTTTAAGACTGAGTACAACTTGGTCACCCTGGTCATTTAATGGCACTGTTCTGGTAGCTTCGTCTAGTTCTAGTGCTGTCGCGCTACCCACAAGGAGCTGAAACGTCAGCAAAATGGTAGCAACAACAACGCCAATTAGTGTTCTAAACATGTTTCCCCTTAAAGATTTTGACGCTAAACACAGCTAATAAAGCGATGCTCAATCTCCATGTTGCTAATGACAGCTATGGTTGTTGCCATTAGCTCAAGCCTGAAATAGCCCTTGGTAGGACTTAGGTCTCTTTCTGTGAGTTCCCAGTGACTTTTAGGTAGGTTTCCGACAATATGTGGAAAATAATTACCTATGCATCTTCTAACACCAAATCTTTCTTTTGGTGCTTATTGGCAATTTTTAGTTGGTTATGCAGAGAAAACATTATTGCTACAGTAACACTGTAGTCTGTTGCCATCTCTGCGCTCAGTAGGTTTATAAAACCCATAATAGTGATTAACTGACAGATAGAGATTGAGTCGCTGTAATACCAATATCATGTTCAGTGTGCAATTTGTTGTCCAAATATGGTTACCGTTGAAGTGGGGATAAAACACTAATAAGTCAATATAGACTTAATATTATGTAATATAAGGATTCAGGGTTTAATTACAATGCTATTAACCTTTTCCTCCTGTAAATGTGGCACTTTGAATAAAGTAGCGGTTGAAGAACGCATAAATAGCTAAAGCAGGCAAGGTAAATACCATAGCAGCAGCCATAATGTAGTTCCAATAGCTGATGTATTGACCTTTAAAGCTGTTTAGCCCCAAAGGTAGGGTAAACATTTCTGGCTCAAACAAAATCACGATGGGAAGTAAAAAATTATTCCAACTACTCATGAACACGAAAACCGCTTGTGCAGCCAATGCAGGCTTTGCTAGAGGTAAGACAATATAGCGAAAAATCTCTAATGTATTTAAACCATCTAGTTGAGCAGCTTCCTCTAGTTCTTTAGGAAAATTTACAAAAAACTGCCGCATCATAAAAATGAAAGTGGCATTGACCATGGTAGGAACAATCATACCCTGGTAGGAATTTAGCCAACCAATGGCTTTCAAAATCAAAAATGTGGGAATCAGGGTGATTTGTATTGGTACTGCAAGCAGTGCCAAAATAAAAAAAAACCACAGGCGTTTACCCACAAAACTCAGCCTAGCGAGGGCATACCCTGCCATTGAATTAAATAGCAAATTTAACCCGGTCACGCTCACAGCAATGACAACACTGTTGAAGAACCAACGCCAAAATAGAGGTTCTTGCACAAATATCTGTCTGTAATTATCAAGAGTAAAATTCTTGGGTAACAAATTTAATTCGCCACTGATAATCTCCGATAACGGTTTAAAGGACGCTGAAAGCGCCCACAGGAAAGGAACCAAGGTGACGACTGCATAAACAGTTAACACAAGGTACAAAAGCACTTTTAGCCAAGGTAAGCGGGAAATATTAGTCATCTTCCGGTACTTTTTCACTAACTAAAGTTAACAAATACATAAGTTGAGATTCTCTTTCAACGAAGGTGCATCAACAAATGCCTCAAGCCAAGTGTTTTCGGTGCCTTTCGGCGATTTTATTGTGAGGGAAAATTAGCAAATCAAGAGCTAGTTAATTTCCTTCGCCTCCAAAAATTCGTTGCTGAATGACAGTTACACTGATAATGATTGCTGCCAGCAAAAAAGCGATGGCCGCAGCATATCCCATCTGTAAATTGCGAAATACAGCTTGGTAAATTAGTAGTACGACAGTCAAGGTGGCGTTGTTTGGCCCGCCAGTGCCGGCAGAAAAAATGTATGACTGGTCAAAAAGTTGAAAAGTGCCGATTATGCCAATAGCCACAACAAAAAAAGTGACAGGTTTAAGGATGGGAATGGTGATATGGATAAACTGTTGCCACCAGTTTGCTCCGTCCAATGCTGCTGCTTCGTAGAGCTTTTGGGGGATATCTTGCAAAGCTGCCAAGTAAATCACCATATAAAATGGTGCAGTTGACCAAATATTCATGAGCATAATACCTTTGAGGGCTACAGATGGGTCGCCCAACCAGTTATAAGTCGGTAGTCCCACAAAAGCGAGAAGATTATTTAGTAGTCCATCGGTGTTATAAATCCACATGAATATCAGAGTTAGCACGGCTGAAGATGTCACTGTGGGTAAAAAGAACAAGATACGCCATGAGTTTTTGCCACGCACACCAGAATTGAGGGTTACAGCCAGCAATAAAGCTAAAATAGTTTGACTGGGAACAACAACTGCCACATATTCTGCTGTATTTCTCAAAGCAATACCCACTCGTTCATCTTCAACTAAACGGGTGAAATTGCCAAGGCCAATGAAATCGTACTCAATACCGCCTAAAAGTTGGACTTTGTGCAGGGAAAGAAAAACCGCGTAAACTATCGGTAGAATGACGAAACATCCCAAAACTAATATCATGGGCAATATAAAGATATACCCGGTCAGAGTTTCGCTTATATTCCATCTCGGGTTGATTCGCCGTCTATAAATTTCCATTACAATTCGGCCTCCACATCATCCAATGCAATTACGAAATTGTAGGTCGGGTTGTAGCTCCCTTCCGGAAAAATATTATGTAGTGAAACCCAACAGAGCTATTCAAATATATTTTGCTATGTTGAGAAATAAGTCTTTTTTGGTGCGGGCTAACCTGAACCAGTAGCT
>Ga0172367_10009450_pt1 | contig 10696 bp, 8 predicted proteins | sample Lak10m_FD_114542 | JGI IMG/M metagenome (GOLD analysis project Ga0172367, IMG submission 114542) | Freshwater microbial communities from Kabuno Bay, South-Kivu, Congo - kab_022012_10m | ecosystem: Environmental > Aquatic > Freshwater > Lake | place: Democratic Republic of the Congo: South-Kivu...
ATTTTATGCCAATTTTTTAGGTTTATGGTGGTGTTGATGGGTAGACTGGTGTTCAGCCCATACATGTTCCCACACTGGTAACAAATCCATGGTTAAAACATCAGACCAGTGGGGAACCTGGTCAATGGTATGGCGAGCTGCTGTACCCATGGAATATCGTCTCAGGATGGCATCAGTGGTCTGTAGTTCCCGGTCATCAACACTAGATTCCATCCCTTTATCTAAGGGTGGAGCCAAGTAAGGGGCGATCGCCTCAGCCCATGCCATTGGGTCAGGGTCATCCACCAACACGCCATCCAAACCGGAAAACTGGATAAATTGGGCACCTCCATCGCGACTGGAGATAAATACAGGTAATCCGGATGCTTTTGCTTCTATAACAACGTTGGGGGAAACTTCACTTTCCGATGGAAAGACGAACAAATCAGAGCTGGCGTACAACCAGGGTAGTTCAGATTGGGGAATTTGTCCGGTCAAGGTAACATGACGACCCAGGAGAGCCTGGATCTGCGATTGAGCAGCCCCTTCACCAATAATGAATCCATGTAAGGAATAACCTTGGTCTAATAATTTCCGTACCGCCGAAGCCATGGTCATTACGTTTTTGCTGTCATCCACCCTGCCAACAAATAAAGCAACGGGTAGGGATGGATCAATGCCAAAGGTAGACTCAAGTCGTAGGCGATCGCGCCAATGGGGATGGAATCGATCTTTATCAACCCCCCGCCTCAGTTGGGAAATACGATCCGGCGGAATTACGTTTAATACAAATTGACGGTCTTCAGGTTTAGAAATTAACACCCATCGGCAATCTGCTAGGAATCGACTTAATCGATAACCCATCCAAGCTGCTAACCATTCATCAATCCGCAACTGATGGAAGAATAACCCATAGAGCCAACCCTCCCCAATAAACCGACTAATAATTTCTCGGGAATAAACTTGGGTAAATTTAGGCAAATCAGTATGGATAGAACTAACCAGCGGAATGGAAAACCGTTTGGCAACCCGTCGTGCAGTTTGGGCAAAGGTAAAAATTCCAGTAGCGTGAAGGATCTGATGCCGTTTTAGTAAGGGGACAAGCCGACGGTTATAACCCGCCAAGTCCGTATCCCCGCCCCCTTGTTTCAACCATGGAAACCGTTTGGTGCCCCATCGGGGAGGGATAATGTGATAACGCACCTGAGGGGTTAATTCAACCACCGACTCCCGGTCTCCCAAAAAGTAAACCGTCAGCTCCAATGTTTCAGGAAACTGACTGGCAGCCTCGGCAAACCGTTCCCAACACTTCACATGTCCCCCTGCCCTGACTCCCCATTCCAAGTCGACTAACACTCCAATTGACAGGGGATGGGTAACCATCGGATCACTCATGGTATTGATGCAATTTAAGACCGTTGTAATACCCCATTGAGAAAAATATCAGCCACCCCCTCCGCCATTTGTTTCAAATCTTCATGGGATGCCCCTGGTTCTGTTAGGGTACCATAACTAAACCCGGTAATTGCAAACATCCCAATAAATACCCGAGAAACCGTTTTAACATTCATGGGTCGGTAAATTCCTTTCTTCATTGCCTCTTCAAAGAATGCTTCCGCTACGGTGGTCATTTTATCGACAATTTCAGATTGAATGCGATCCCGTAAATCAGGATGGAATTGGGTCTCCATGAAACAAACCTTCATCAGGTCTGCATTTTTGTGTAAATTAAACATCCGCCGTCGCATCACTTGGGCGATGGCATGATAGCTTCCCATTTCACTCAATTCAGTGAGAAGATCGGTTAAGATGTCTATCCATCCTTGGGTCACAATTTCAATGAGAATAGCCTTTTTATTCTCAAAGTGACGGAACAAAGTCCCCTCCGCAATGCCAGCAGATTTAGCTAGTTCTTTTGTACTGCTGGCAGCATAGCCGCGCCTAGCAAATAAACTTAATGCGGATAAAAGAATCCGACTACGAATTTCTACCTCAGATTGGGATGAGGGCTGGGTGATAGGCATGGGGATTTAGTCCGTTAAATCGGAGCCCTTGATTAGGTCATCATTGACGTTATCTTAATCCTAATCAGTCAATCCCTAAAAATGGTACTGTTCATTATATTTTAAGAATAATGAAACACCGCAACCGATTACTTACCATCCGGTTTCATCCCTATTTACCAGTGGGGTTGGGAATTGTCGTCCTAACCCTAGGCATTGGGAATGGAGCACAAATTATTCAACTCACTCAGTCCTTCAGCACCCTAACAACGACAATAGGGGGGTATTATGGAGATTGGCTGGTTCATCATCATCGGGTTTATCCCCTACTGTTACCCTTACTGGCATTTGTAGGAGGGGTTGTATCTAGTATTTCCCCCTGTATTCTCACCTTACTCCCCATTAATATTAGCTACATTGGCACCCAGGAAAGCCATTCCCGTTGGGATGCCACCCTCAAAGCAACCGCATTTGTCACCGGGGTGATTACCGTTCTAAGTTTGTTAGGACTCATGACCGGTCTTGCTTCCATCGTATTCATTCAGTATCGGGGGTTTCTTCAAATTTCCGTTGGATTACTGGTGATGTCCATGGGAACCAATTTAGTAGGCATGGTGATGGGAAGGATAAACCATTGGCCTATCCCAACCGGCACCCTTGCTATTCCACTATTCCACCATTCTATCATCAACCGTAAACTGCATACTGGTCTGGCACTATTGCGACCCTATGGTGTTGGGGTCACATTTGCCTTAATTGGTTCCCCTTGTGCCAGTCCGGTTTTATTTTCAGTTTTGACAGTGGGTGCCGCCAGTGGTTCGCCATGGCTAAGTACTCTCACCATGCTTTTCTTTGCCATAGGGTATACCATTGTTATTTTTATTTCCAGTATTTTTACGGGTCTGGTCAAGCATACCCGTTATTTTTTAAGTCGTGGTTCTACCATTACCAAAATAGCTAACTGGTTATTCGTGTTCATTGGGCTAACCCATTTCATTGATGGGAGTTACTGGGTTATTGCCCGATGGGCATCCATCTAAACTGCGGGGTACTCCCACCAGACTGCTCTTAGCGGGACGAGGGAACCATTAGTCTGCGATTTCCCGTTGATTTTCACCATATTTTTTGACCTGATCCAGAGTAACGCCGCCACAACTGGCAACGCACTAGGTTCCAGTCCAGTACACTAGCTTACTATGATTTAGTTGATACCATCTGCATACTCTGTGCGAATCAACCGACTAGAAACGGTCTTTAAGGTATTCACTACCTTGCTGATTTCTACCAGATGAACGTGGTCGGACTCCCCGTTACAGTCAGTTAGTTGGCTGCTCCACTTTTCACCGGTATGAGCAACGATTTCTTGCAATCTTTGCAGGATCGCCTTGTCAATTATCTTTTTGCGGTACTTGGTGACAAGTACTCAATGAATAGTAAGGGAGTATACCCAGCGATCCAGGGCAACCGCACACGTTTCTTAACGCGCTGTATATGGTGTACCTCAATATTAAAAGCACTAGTCTAGAAGATCTTTATTCTCAACAAGCCTTAACTAATGAGAATTTTTGCAATAAGGTAATGAAAATTGGCTCTTATTGATAAATAAAGTTTTGTGTGCGGTTGCCCTGTGCAGCGATCGCCTTTGTTATAGCTCATGGCACTAAATAGGATATAATAATTTCAGGCTACTAACTGATCAGTACCGATTGCAACCAACACTCCTACAGTCGGCGACCTTGAACCACTAGGGAGAATTGGTGCGTCGTCATTGGAATTATGCTCTAGGGCAGAGATTAGACTGGTTACGTCGTAAGACTTAATCATAGTGCAAGCAGTAGCGGTAAAACGGGGTAAGCACACTCAAGAAGTTGATGCCAGAAGCAGGAGCATCCAGAGTTTTAATTGTGAGGAAAGAGTTGTTAAAGACGTATCGATTTCAGGATTGCCCTAATGGTGGAGTTAGTTTAGACAGGGACTTAAACGCAAGTTTGAACATACTGAAACGGACGGTAGGACAACCGTTTGCTGCTTGTGGAGGCTTAGTGGATGCACAGCTTGTGAGACAAGAACTCTCATGTGTGAATTTGAGAAGCCCCGTCAGACCGCTCTTAGGGGTTGACGGTGGGAGTTATCACGGTAAGACCTGAAATGCTGCCTACTCTTTTGGGGGGCGACTGTAGCTTCCCCCAGGGATGGAGAGACGGAAAACCCCTGCCAAATTCCACTCCCATGGAGAGAAGAATTTAGCTTAAGGAAACTCTAAGTTTCAAGTTAGATAAGGTTAACTTAATAAACTTCCTTCCTGTTTTTTGTTTTTCATGCTCACCAAATCCAACTTCATCCAATGTTTTCAAAATCAGCAAGAGCTTTACCAAGTGTTGCTTGATGTTCAACAAGGTTGTTGGAAGAAGAAACAAGAGCAAATTATTAGTATTTCCTTTGAAGTTTTACCCGTAGATCCTCTGGTGATATTGGATCGGTTTTTAATCAATAAAGAGTTCTATTTTTATTTTAGGCAACGGGTACGTCCACCCCACCCGCCATTCAATTTCAATGGCACGACCCATCTCAATCCCCTTCATCCATCAGAATTGAAAGACTCTGATTCACTCACCCAGGGTGGATGGGAAATGGCTGCCATTGGTTTAGTGCCGCAGGTTGAATTAGAAAAAGATTTGAGCCAAATAAAATACCCCCCTAGTGACTCATCCTGCCCCACCCAATTTGATCAGGCGAAAACCCTAATTCAAGCTTCCCTTGCCAAAACCATTTCCATTGGTCGATTGGACTTACCATTGAGTGGTCCCCATTTCTTTTGTAGTTTTAATTTCTTTGATCGGAAAACTTCATTAGGTGTTCCCTCCCGTCCTTATGATGATCAAAGATATCCCAAGTCTACTTTTCCTACCGCAATAGTGTTCATGCCTCAATGGCAGATTGTCCGCCATCATCATCATTCTCTGGTCGTAACCAACCATGGTATTTCAGTAGAGACTAATATTCATTTTTTAGCTTCTGAAATTTGGGAAAAACTTCACCTGATTCAACATTTACATCACAAACTAATAATTCCCTGTCCTAAAAATTATGGTTTAGAGAAACGGGATGTAGTCAGTGAAGAACAGTTTATCAAGGGTGTTAATTCTGCTTTACATGCCATCGAATCACAGCAATTACATAAGGTTGTTTTAGCTCATGCCCTAGATGTAACTTCTCCAAAGCCATTTCAACTAGTTGCATGTTTAGAAAATACCCGCAGTTTGCATCCTGATTGTGCTGTTTTTGCCATCGGGAATGGACAAGGACAAAATTTTATTGGAGCAACTCCCGAACGTTTAATGAGTATCACGAATGATGGCTTGTTTGTTGATGCGTTGGCTGGTTCCGCTCCCCGCGGAGGCACAACGATGGAGGATGACTGGTTGGGGCATCATTTAATGAGTAGTCAAAAGGAACTACACGAGCATCAAGTGGTTGTGGATTTTATTAGTCAACAACTGATTAACGTAGGATTAACTCCCCAGCGATCGCCTGTACCCACCCTACTAAAGCTCAACCACATCCAACACCTGCAAACCCTGATTCAATCCGTCTTGCCCACCTACATCCATCCCTTTCATATTTTGGAGGTTTTACATCCTACTCCAGCAGTTGCTGGAGACCCACAGCAAATTGCCTGTCAATTAATTCGCCAATATGAACCATTTGAACGAACACTCTATGCTGCTCCCCTAGGTTGGATTGATTACCAAGGGAATTGTGAATTCGTCGTGGGTATCCGTTCGGCAATGGTGGGGGGTAATCATGCCCGTCTCTTTGCCGGAGCTGGAATTGTTGCCGGTTCTAACCCAAATCGGGAATGGGCAGAGATTCAGCTCAAACTAAAAACATTATTAGATGTACTAGTTTAATTTTCAAGATTATTGATTTTCAGTGGTGGATTGTTCTGTCCATAAAGACTCCCACCCTGAATAACCTAACCATAAGGCTAATGGATCGGCTATGGGGGTTGCATAGGGCCAATGACGTAAATGTTCAGTTGTTTCCTGCCGTTCAGGAGGTTCTAACCCCAATCCAAGGCATAGGTGACTGAGGACGGATATAAATCGGTGATCATGTCCAGGAAACCCGATATGGGCATGGCTATATTCATGGACAACCAACCCCAGCCAATCATCAGGATGAACCCGTCCCACATCAATTAAGATGGTGATTGGTTTTGTTTGTAAATTACACAAACCATCAATGCCAAATGATTGGGCTAGGGGGGCAGCTAACACCTGTATCGATCGACGCTCCCATCGGAAAAAACAATTATGACAGGCATTAAGATGGCGGTCTAAAATGTGATTGACGGTTGCAATGTGGCTGGTTATCCAGTTACATACGGAAACTTGATAGTCTTCTTTTTCAAGTAAATCGACCATTTTAGGGTTTAAACTTAGATGCTGAACTGTTGCTAAGTAGTCCAATCCAAGGTTTAAAGTCTCAATTTTTGACATTCAGTCTCACATTAATTCCTGTTAGGGGAGTATGAACGGTTTCATCGGAATTCAAATCCAGTTTGTGGCATACTCCCGACCCTGACACTTTAGGTAGAGGAAGCTCACCCTGTCTATGAACCTCAGCGTTTTATTGTGAGTCCATGTCCTAGACCCATGTTCTAGATCAGTACACCAGAATGTATGTCTCATTCCATCGATGCTCTCCAGGGAGATGCTCCCTTTGGGATAGGTCATAGCTTTTCGCTGGTGGGCTAAATTGTTAAACTATCACGATTTACTAAACTCCAATCCATTAGCAGTAGAATACCGATCCATGAAGCGAATAAAGCGGTCCCAGTCAGCGGCTGATTTTATGGAATAAGTTACTTCTAGTGCATCTGGCTTACCATTTACAAACCTTGCCCGTACCTCTCTTGTACTGATCTCCCCTTCATCATCTACCATATACATGCCAGTGATTTCTTCCGTGTTGGATTCCTCCAGTGCTTTGGGTTGACCAAAATAGAACTTGGCCACTCCACTATTGCCATCTCGGGCGCGGGTTAACCGTATATCTGGAATTACGGTTTCATCAACTCCTTTGGAAAACTGAATGCAAGCTGCCATCATTAAAGCCCTCGTAAATATTGGTTTGTAATTCTACCATCATACAGAATCGCGGGGGACTTAAATGCTACATCCCAAATCTCCTACTTTCTGGGTGAAAGCCATGTTTTCTCGATAATCCACTGGGCAATCAATGACAGCGGGTACATCCTGCTCTAGGGCAGATTGTAAGATAGGGATTAACTCTGGGGTTGAATTGACACGATACCCTTTTAGTCCCATGCTTTCAGCTAACTTTACAAAGTCGGGGTTTCCAAATTTAACAAATGCTGAATGACCATATTGAATTGTTTGTTTCCATTCAATTAAGCCATACCCGCCGTCATTGAAAATTAATGTTACAAAGGCGGTACCAATGCGTAAGGCCGTTTCCAACTCCTGGCAGTTCATCATAAACCCGCCATCACCGGTGACGGCGACAATCTTTCGTTCAGGGTGTACTAATTTGGCGGCGATCGCCCCTGGAATTGCAATTCCCATGGCTGCAAACCCATTAGAAATCAAACAGGTATTGGGGCGATCGCAGTGGTAATGCCTAGCCATCCACATCTTATGAGCACCTACATCAGAAATAACAATATCATCCGGTCCCATGACCTGTCGTAAGTCATAGATTAACTTTTGGGGTTTGACTGGAAACCCCCCATCATGGGCATGGTGTTCATAATCGGCACGAATATCATGGCGAAGTTGAATTCCATAGGGCTCACTTTTACCCCCGCGATCAGACCGACGCATAATTTCAGTTAAGGAATCAGAAATATCCCCCACCACCTCTACCGCGGGGATATAACTGCTATCAATTTCAGCCGGAGTGGAATTAATATGAATAATTGCAATCCGTCCATCATGATTCCATCGCTTAGGGGAATATTCAATTAAATCATAGCCAACCGCAATCACCAAGTCCGTGTGGTCAAATCCACAATTAATGAAGTCCCGTTGTTGTAGTCCCACCGCCCATAGTGCCATCGGATGGGTGTAGGGAATCACCCCCTTGCCCATAAACGTATTTGCAACTGGAATGTGTAACTGGGTGGCAAATTCAGTCAATGCATCACTGGCATTCGCCCGAATCGCACCATTTCCGACCAAGATTAAGGGGTTAGTAGCATGGGAAATTAGGGCGGCTGCCTCATTAAACCGTTTATAGGCTGCAAAAGTAGCCTCTGGTTCCTCTCGTCGTAGGGGAGACCCCTCCACTGCCATGGCAGCAATATTTTCGGGTAAATCAATATGAACGGCACCGGGTTTTTCCGACTGTGCCAGTTTAAAAGCCTTTCTAACAACTTCAGGAGTAATACTGGGACGAACAATTTGAGCATTCCATTTAGTTACTGGAGCAAACATTGCCACCAAATCTAGATATTGATGGGACTCGATGTGCATCCGGTCAGTCCCTACTTGACCTGTAATAGCCACTAGAGGAGCCCGGTCTAAATTGGCATCAGCCACCCCAGTAATTAAATTAGTTGCTCCGGGTCCTAGGGTGGACAAACAAACCCCAGCTTTACCAGTCAATCGCCCATAAACATCAGCCATAAAAGCGGCTCCCTGTTCATGGCGAGTGGTGATAAATTGAATGGTAGAATGTTCTAGTGCTGCCAAAACTTGGAGATTTTCTTCCCCTGGCAATCCGAATACATATTCAACCCCTTCATTTTCTAAACATTGCACCAATAGGTCGGCTGTGTTCATAAAGAATCCTCTCAATTCACTGGTTAACGAGGGTTCCTGATCAGGAAACGGACAAAAAAATAACCGTATTTAGGTCATTCCCATGGTTAATAGTGTAGAAGCATTGTTTTGTCTTGTCGATGATTACCGGAAGGTACTTGAACTAAAATAACGGCTGTCATCCTGAAGAATAAAAAGTTTCACTGCCCCTATGGTGCCCTGGGTTTTAATGCCATGGTAACTATCCTTTGTGGGCTGATCTCCTTCATTGTTTCCAACCTAAACACTTTCTTGGACAGATGGATTCGGCTTATCCCCCTCCGTTTGAACCCTAACCTTATCTAGGAATTTACCAATGTCTCATCAAACCATAAAATCCCTAATTCATCGCCATTCAGATTGGATTATCGTGATTACCCTTACCTTGGTTGGGTTCATCCTTCGCATTGGTTGGTTAGATAGCAAACCACCTTGGATGGATGAAGTGGCTACCGTAGTCTTTAGTTTGGGCAATCGCACCCAATCCATACCTACCAATCAACTTTTAGACATTCAAACCTTTCTACAGCCCTTACAATCTAATCCAAGTCCATCCTGGATCACAAATTGGACACGGGTACTCCACTATCTGTTTGCTGAAGATAATCATCCACCAACATATTTTTTGCTGGCAAATCCCTGGCTCCATTGGCTTACCCCCCCTTCCCAAGTGGTTTCTGTAGGGGTAGCTCGTTCCCTTGCAGCCATTTGGGGGACAGTGTCAATTCCACTGACCTATTGGTTGGGTCGGCTCATTTTTAGTTCCTCCCTGGCAGGATGGATGGGAGGAATGGTCATGTGTACCTCCCCCTATAGTATTTTCCTCTCCCTGGAAGCTCGTCATTATACCTTGGCAATTTGTTGTGTCATTTTGTCGTTAATCGGTTTGGTAAAGACGATAAACCACATTAGGTTATATCAACCCATACCCATGAAATTAATTGTTATGTGGCTATTGGTTAACGCCCTTGGTCTTTCAGTCCATTATTTTTTCCTGCTTACCCTTCTATCCCAAGTCATTGTCTTATTTATCATTGCCTGGCAGTATTCCCAATTCACTCAACCGGTGGGCAAAACTGATTGGAAAAGAATTTATGGATTTACCATTGGCAGTGGTACAACCGTTTTATTCTGGGTGCCAGCTTGGTTTGCCTTTCTGGGTAGCAATCAAACCAGTGGACTCAGGATGACTGATATGGGTTCTTGGTTGTATTGGGTTAATCCCCTTGCTCAATCAGTGTGGACATGGGTTACTGCAGTCATAATTCTACCTACTGATTGGGTGCCGGTTTGGGTAATTGTATGCTCAGGTGTCTTGATGCTCCTTTTTTTGGTGGTTGGGTTGCCACGACTGTTGAGTGGTTATAAAATCTATGGAAAACAGCATCAGGTGTTAGCCTCGATGCGAGGGGTAGGATTATATTTAATCATTGCCATCGCAATCTTTTTTCTCATTAGTTATGGGCTTGGCAATGATATTACCCGGGGAGGACGGTATGCATTTGTTTACTTTCCTGCCATTATTGTATTGGTAGGTGGCGGTCTGACCGGGATGTGGGAACAACATCAGCGGCGGGCAATTCAGGTTTTTTGGATTGTGGGTTTGGTCAGTGCAGCCACTGTTATCAGTGATGTGGGATATGCCAAGTTCTATTATCCAAATCGGTTACTCTCAACCATTCAATCGGAATCTAATCATGATGTGGTTTTAGCCATAGATGCTCCAGTTGAAGATAAACCCTCAGTGGTGGGGATTGAACTATCAAGCATCGCTTGGGAAGCAAACCGTTACCCTAACTTTGGGCAGTCTCCCCCATCTCTTCGTTTTGTACTTATCAACAATGCCGATCCCCAACTCATAGTTCAATGGCTGCCCAACAGTAACCG
>Ga0172367_10009454_pt1 | contig 10695 bp, 6 predicted proteins | sample Lak10m_FD_114542 | JGI IMG/M metagenome (GOLD analysis project Ga0172367, IMG submission 114542) | Freshwater microbial communities from Kabuno Bay, South-Kivu, Congo - kab_022012_10m | ecosystem: Environmental > Aquatic > Freshwater > Lake | place: Democratic Republic of the Congo: South-Kivu...
TGAACACTCGCCCCCGCAAGTCACTTGGGTTCAAGTGTCCAGCAGAATTGTTTATGCCAGACGCTTTTGACTTTAAGCAGCATCACGCTGCACTTTTTGCACTTGGAGCTTGAAACCGCCCTAACATTCAGGGCATAGACTACAAAGGTTATACCGATCTGTACGGTATCGAAGGTCGTTACGACCTGAGTGCAGACTGGGATATCGGTGGCTTTGGTTCGATGATGCGCTCTGTGTCCGCAGGCGTGCGTAGTTACGGCATGGGTGCTTCACTAGGTTACCAGCTGATGACCAACACATGGTTGGCGCTGGGCTATAACTTGCGTGGTATGGGGGACCGTGATTTTGCCGGTGCGGGCTATAAGAATCGCGGGCCTTTTGTCACCTTGCGCATGAAGGTCGATCAGGACACCCTGGGTTTGAACGATCACGGCGAGAAGACCCGCCCGTTAAGTGCAGAGTAAACAGACTATGAAGGCAATAACAAATATCAAGCGGTCAAGGTTTAATGTCATGTCATTGTGGAACATAAGGCGAGGGCAGCTGCAACGTTGGCTGTTCACCTTGGTTTTATTGACTGGTGTAGTGCAACCTACCTTAGCCGATTGGGTCGGGGAGTCTGAGAATACCAAGTTCATGGATCCGGCCACGGTCAGTCAGATTGTGCAGCGCTTCCAGCAGGGACAACCAGGTTTACAGGTAGGCGATACGCTTAGCTATATTATCCAGTTCACGCCTACTAATAACGGCGGAACAGTGGGGGCCGGTGCTTATGTGATGGACTATATTCCGCCCGGTACTGAAGTCGTGGGAGCGGAATTTGTGCAGTCGGATGGTATGGGCGGCTATGTTGCGGTGCAGCCGGACACACCCGCGCCAGTGTTGCCAGCCTTTTTGCAAATGTATGGTGACACCGGTATTTTTTATTCCACCGACCCGCGCACGGCACAATATATCAATCCTGCGGTTGTACCGGTCGCGCCCTACATTACTGCTACCAATGGTTATGCGCTGCCTGCGACGGTGGGCGCAATACCGTTAACCAGTTCACACAATGCCTGGGACTTGGCAATGGTCACGGCTTATTCCGCTGCGCTTAGACCTGCCATCGCCGCACAGGGTACATGTGCTGCACCCTTGCCTCAGAGTGGGGGGCTACTACTTCAGCCAATTGCAGGTCCTGCGGCAGGGCCGGATACTTTTCTCAAGCTAGATTCGACGGGTGCTGTGGGGCCGTGGCAACGCGTAGCTTATCCCGGTTCGATGATGGGTACGCCTACTGGCGTTGTTTCGGCTCAATTTCCGACCGGCTGTGTGGGCGGTACACCTACGGCGGCGGGCTGGCCGCTGTCTGTGGCTAATCCCTTGCCTGCTGGCACGAACGCGATACGTTGGGTGGCGGGTAGTCTGACCGTTGGGCAGATATTTCATGCGCGCATCAAATTGCGTTTGACGCAAGCACCTAGTGCCGCAGGCATTATTAACAACAGTGAAGTGTTTGGCGGAGATTCCAGTTCCAACGCAGGAAAGCTTATCGGCAAGGACAATATGTGGAAATACCACTCGCCCAGCCAAGCCTTTAGCAACTCCAATCTGGTGGTGGTGAAAACCTTGTCAGGCATGTGTACTGGCATAGGCTGCATACCGCAAGCTTACAGCGGTGGTACGGTACCGGCAGTTGCCAACCTTAAGCTTCGATACTCAGTCGTTTATGTCAACACGAATGCCACGCCACAAAACAATGTGGTGCTGTCTGATGTGTTGCCGGTTGGTGCTGCACTGGTTGCGGCAAGTGCTGTGCCTCCTTTAGTAGGTTTAGGCAACCCGCAGACCATTTCCGGTCCTAATCTTGGACCGATACAGACGGTGGGTTGTGCGCCAGTCAATGCGGTGGCGCAGTCATTTTGCTTTGCACCCATCGCTACGATGGGTAGCGGCTATGGTGGCAGTCTGACGTATGACGTGAGTTTTGCGGCAGCCCCCTTGGCCAACAGTGTATTGAGCAATACCGCGAACCTAGTCAGTACCCAGCTGCCAGGTGGCGTGAAATCGGTGACCCCCGTGACGGCAAGCCTTACCGCCAATTTGGTGGCAAGTAAAACCACGACTACAACCACGCTTGCGCCCGGTGGCGTGGCTACCTATCAAATCACCATCACCAATGGCGGCGGGGCACCCGCTACAGCAGTCAGTACCACTGATTACTTACCTAACTTAGGGGCGGCGGCCACAGTAGCGCTGACGGATCGTTTCAGTTACCAACTGAATAGTTTGACTGCCACGCAAACGGTGCTAGGCGTAACCAGTCCCATCATCGGCGCGACAGCCACAGTGGGACTGTTGACCAGCGCGATTTCGCCTGCGCCTTATAACGTTAGTCCTAATCTTAACCGTGAGCCGGTGACTTTTGCGCTTCCTTTGGGCGCAACCATACCGGTTGGGGGCAGTGTCACTTTTACCTTCAATGCATTGGTGGGTAGTAATATCGCCGCCTCACCTACGCCTTACACCAATGACATCAACGTCACCTATACCGGGGGCGCATTAGGTGCAACGGCGGGGGGGCGCGGTTACGCACCCGTGACCATCACCACTCCGTTGACACTTACCAAAACCATAGACTGCGTGTATGTGGGGCTGGTCTGTCAAGCTTATGCCAATGGACCGATACCGACCGCCAGCAAAGTACGCTATCGACTAAGTTATGCCAACACTGGTGCTACGCCACAAAGCAATGTAGTGCTCACCGATACCTTGCCCGCCAACACCAGTTTTGTGTTGGGTACGGCGGCAGAAGTCGCCAGCGGTGGCAATAGCGTATTCGGTATCGTACCGCCTAGCGCCACCGTGGTTGTGCCACCAGCCAGACAGGTGCTGACGTTTGGTGCGATAGCCAGTCTGCCTGCCGGTGCGATGGGGGCGGTGACTTTCGAGGTGCAACTGGCTACACCACTGACGATTCCATCAGGTAGCTACGTCACCAACGATGCCAAAGTTGCCAGTACCGGATTCCCTGGCGGTAGCCAAGCCAGTTTGACTACCTCGGTGCGCGACATTGCCAACGTGGTGATTAGCAAGACCACCAGTACGCCCAATATCGCGCCCAATGGCGTAGTGACTTATACGATTACTGCCACCAACACTGGCTCGCAGCCTGCAATGGCATTGAGTGTCTATGACTTCCTGCCGTTTACCGGCACACTCGCCAATGCCAATACGCGCTTTAATTATTTGGCAACTACCAGCATCACACTGACTCCTGCCGGAGGGATAGCGACGCCATTAACGGTACTGCCTACTACCACCGTAGGCATATTGAATCAGCCCCCACATAACGCCAACACCAACCAGCAACAAGTACAGTGGAATTTTGCTGCCGCGTTGCCTACCGGTCTGGCGGCGGGTGCCAGTGTCAGCATCGTGTTCACCGCACAACCTTTTGCAGCACCCGCCCTCACTACCGCTCTGCTACCAAGCAACACCACGTTGTATTACAACGACGTGCAAGCTTCCTATCAGTCTGGGGCGATAGTGGGGCTACTGAATACTTCGCTGAATGGTGCGGCAGCGGTGAAAATCCCGACATATCTGTCTATAAGCAAGGTGATTGAGTGCGTATATTCTGGTTTGATCTGTGTACCTTACAGCGGCAGCGGAGTCATTCCCAATATTTTAAATACTAAGGTGCGTTACCGTATTGCTTATGCCAATACGAGCGCCACCATCCCACTGACCAATGTCGTATTGAGTGATACCTTGCCCGCTTTCACCACGCCGGTTAGTACGATGAATTATGTGGTGGGTTCGGCGATGACGGTGGCTGGTGCGGCAATTACGCCACCAACCCAATTGGGGCAAGTTCTGACGTTTGCCAACATTCCGTCATTAGCTCCGGGCGCGAGTGGCATCATCACACTGGAAGCTACACTAGGTGCAGCACTTACAGCGGGTAGCATCGTCACCAATAGTGCAAAAATCAGCGCTATATTGAATGGTGTCGCGGTTTCTGAAACGGCGACGGCGACAGCCAGTGCTAATACCGTTCCAGATTTAGTCATCAGTAAAATTACCAGCACTTCTAGCTTGGGCTTGGGTGGCGCGACGGCGACTTATACCATCACTGTAACTAACAATGGCACAGCCGCAGCTACAGGGCTTAAGGTATATGACTATTTGCCGTTTAGTGGCACGCTTTCTTCTCCTACCAAACGCTTTGAGCTGGTGGCGGGCAGTAGCACTTATACGGGTGGATTGCCTGTTCCAGTCATCACAGTCTCCACACCACCTACCGTGATACCTTACAGTAGCAATCCCAATCAGCAGCAGATCATTTGGGATTTTGGCGTACTTTCATCCTTGGCGGCAGGTGCAAGTACCACGATTACCTTTAATGCGGCAGCGGGTTCTGCCATGCCTGCGGGCAACTACACCAATTATGTAAGTGCGCTGGCAGGGAGTTTTACCGCTACAGTTTCCAGTGTGCCTACCGTTACATTATCAAACGCGGCCAAGTTGACTTTGACTAAGACGGTGAATGCTTATTTCGATCCGATTCATGGCCTCACAAACCCTTACTTTATTCCTGGCGGCGTGTCGGAATATTCGCTGCTGGTGAATAATGCTGGTGGACCTGCCGATGCCAACTCAGTTTTCATTGTTGATGGTGTACCTGCCAATACCGTGCTGTATGTTAAAGACATCGGCGTAGTGGGTTCAGGGCCCGTGGCGTTCGTGGATGGCACGCCAGCCAGCGGTTTGAGTTATACCTATACTGCACTAGCCAGCAACACCGACGATATTGATTTTTCTTCGGATGGCGGGGCAACTTGGACAGCTGTGCCCGTGCCTGCGGCGAACGGCTGCGATGCGACTATCAATCGCATTCGTATCAATCCTAAGGGGGTATTGGTCGGCAGTACAGTGACACCGTATCCTAATTTCACATTGCGTTTCCGCGTGTGTTTGCAGTAGTTTTGAGATTGGATATTTATTATGAATAAATCGCTACTTTTGCTGTTGACCGTACTGTGCTTTAACTTACCTGCATACGCCGCAGATGCGCCCATGCCTATCCATCTTGAGCAGATCGAAGCTTTGCAGAAGCGTTCTGACAAACTGGTGTTCGGCGAGGTGGGAGCAGATAACTATCATCTCGCCAAAGCGCGCGCTTGGCTGGATTTGGCTTTGAGCGAATATCACCAGACTGATACCAGCGGATTGATGTTCGCTGCTATCGTTCAGGCAGAAAACTTAATATCCGCACTGGAAAAAAAGCAGCAGGACATCAGTATGGATACGCCGAATACCTTGCAAGGTACAGAGGTGGTGCGTACCGATCTGTGGGACAAGGTGGCTGTGGCCAAACAGAATCTGTTTGTGAAATGCGGCCAGCGTCAATTGGCTGAAGCCGAGGTCGAACTGGTTTGGGCGGGCCACGAGAAGATGGAGGCAGGTTGGGCTCATGCTGAGTCCTACGGACGCAGTGCCGAAGACTCCCTGTATAACGCGCAAGTCGCTATGGATAACTGTGGCAAAGACGATGCAAAAGCTAAGGCCTTGGCGTTGGCCGGTGCAGGTGCCGGTACGGGTGACGGTGCTGGTGTCCGTAACGTCGAGAAGTTCACTTTGTCGGGTGATGCACTGTTTGTGTTTGGTAGCGATCAGTTGGTCAGCGGCGCATCCGCAAGTTTGGATAAACTCGCTGATGCCATCAAGGAGTGGGCTGAGATCAAGGAAGTGAAGCTGGTCGGCTATACCGACAGACTGCGTTCGGATGGTAATGAGTCTAAGAACCAACAGTTGTCAGAAGCACGTGCAGAACGCATCAAACAATATCTGGCCTCCAAGGGCATAGCCGCAGAGAAGATCAGTACCAAGGGCGGCGGATCATCTAAGCCAGTTGTGAACTGTTCAAACAAGATGAGCAAGGAAAAACAAGTGGTTTGTCTGCAACCTAACCGCCGCGTTGAGATTACCCTGCGAGGGGAGAAGTAAGTAGCAGGTTAGGCTTTAGTTGGATAAAAAAGGACACCGTTGCGTGTCCTTTTTTACAGAGAACTCTGAGGTCGGGTCTTGCAATAACGCATTCACTTTTTAAACGATGAGAGCAAGCACCACCACAACACGCATTCCACTCAACGGCCATCCCGCCGTGATTCGTGCTGCGTTGCGTTCGTTGCACCTGCGGCGCGACATCAACGGCCCACAGCTTGGCTACACCTACGACGCCAATGGCAACACCGCGAACCAGACCGATGCAGGCAATGCTTCGACAGGCTCAGCACAGGCGCGCAGCTACGTGTGGGACACCGACAACCGCCTCATCGAAGTACACGACGCGAACAACGCCATCGTCGCGACGTATATACGATGCAGGCAATCGCGGATCACTTCGGCGTGCATTACGCCACGGTTAGCCGAGCGGTAAAACAAGGAGGTAATGTATGAATGCAAGACCTGACCCTGATGTTCATGCATTACGCCACGGTTAGCCGAGCGGTAAAACAAGGAGGTAATGTATGAATGCAAGACCTGACCCTGATGTTCATGTGACCCTGATGTTCATGCGAAAGCGGTAACGACATCATTTCTGGGAATGACGGAAATGACCGATTGTTTGGTGGAACAGGAAACGACACCCTGTACGGAGACAGTATAGAAATATACGGACAAACCACCGTGGTAGAAGGCAACGACTTCATAGACGGAGGAGACGGCAACGACGACATAGCAGGGGGCGGTGGTAGTGACACGCTGTTGGGGGGTATCCGCGTTCTGCGATTCAAAGGCGAGGCGGCGAATGATGGTGAATACAAAACTCAAAAGACAAGGAGGGCAGCATGATGAATCTCACGAGCTTATTCAGACGCATGACATTGGGCGTAGCACTGGCGATTGTGCCGATGGTGGGCGGATGCGGCGACAACACATTGACCTGGACGGAAGACGTAAAGCTGCTGGATGGACGGGTGATTACGGTGATGCAGAAGCGGCGGTACGACGAAGACAAAATGCCTCGCGAAGCGTGGTTGACCTTCAAACTGCCCGAATTCGGAGACCTAGAAATTGTTTGGCATGAGAACCTGGAAGTGCAAGTGCTGAATGTGTATCAGGGGAAGTTGTATGTAGTGGGCGATGCTAGGGGATCACGTGAGGTTCGTCAGTATGGCGCGGACTATGTCCCGTTCCGCTATGAGGCAGGGCAGTGGGTGCGTATGCCGTTGAGTGACATTCCAGTTGCCATCTACGATACCAACATGTATCCCGGCCACATGCTGCTGGATAAACGCAAACATATATCGGTCGCGGATAAGGTCGAGATGTTCAAGGATGATCGATGGGATGCCAGTCAGCGCAGAATTGATCCAAATTACAAAAGCACAGCCATGAAAAATATTGAGGGAGAGAAGAAATGATTACCAAGAATGATTACGCCGCACTGTCCGCGCTTGTTTATAACAATGCAAGAGACAAAATAAATCAGCTTGAAATTCCAATGGTATCTGGCTGGTCCTTAGCCGCCACCCCGACCTCCCCGTCCGGCGGATTCACCGCCGAGGCATACCGCAACGGCAACGACATCGTCATTGCATTCAAGGGCACGGACACGGCGAATCCGTACGACTTCGCACTCGACATGGTGACCAATTTACGATTGGGCTTTGGCGGAGCATCGGATCAACTGGTACAAGCTGCGCTGTTTTATGCCAAGGTCAAAACAGACCCGCAGTTCGCGGGTTGTAACATCAGCTTCACTGGGCATTCGCTGGGCGGTGGTTTGGCTTCCATCATGTCGGTGTGGTTCAACTTGCCTGCCACCACGTTTGCCGAAGCTCCATTCGGGGCGACTGCGCTCAATTCATTGAGCATGGTAAAGGTAGCGACATACCTTGTGACCAAAGGCTATCGCAGTGTCGCCGACCAATTGAGTTACTTCGACCTCATCACCAACTACAGTGCGCGGCAATCCAATGTCACCAATTATTTTGTACCGGGCGAGGTGTTACAAAATCTGCGTACCATTTGGCCAACCGTTTTAGGTGGCGATAACCCAATCACCATGGGCGGTGGAGATAATGTGGCAGGATTGACGCTGCATTCCATGAACCTGCACGCCTCGCTATTGATGTCGCAGACTCTCGCTAACGACACAATATTGTTGCCACAACTTCTGACCGAAATACTCGATACCAAACTTTATGCCGTCGAAAATTTGTTCGCTCCTCAGCGCGACTTTCTCACCCATCTCCTCAACGACCAAATCAAACACGGCTACACCGATTCAAACGGTTTACTTGCCAAATTCGCCGCCGACCTCGACAAACTTACCGCACTTGGCGACAACCTCAAGACCGGCGTATTCAGCAAGGCGGTAATCGATGCCGCCATCGCCGACTACTATTTCATGCAAGCTGGATTTACGCATGATTTTTTTAATGCCATCACTGGCGGCATCCAATTTGATTTAGCCGACATCGGCGCGAACTGGACGAGCAACAAAAGCAACTACATCCTCGACACTGCGGTTGTTCATCAAATTCTCAACGGGGATGAAACGGCCCGCTCCTCTCTGTCGCGCGCCAATGCCTGGACCATCCAGTCCGGCACAGACGCACTCAACATCACCGGCACCGGTGGCAACGATGCCATGATAGGCGGCACTACCGATGACACATTGGATGGTGGTGCGGGCAACGACATCCTGTATGGCGGAGACGGGGCAGACACGCTCACCGGCGGAGCGGGCGATGACGTGTTGATGGGCGGCGCGGGTAATGACACCTACAACGTTGGCGAAGGACTAGATACCATCACGGACAGTGACGGCCTAGGCCGCATCTACTTGAACGGAAACCTCCTGACCGGAGGAGAAAGCAAAGATGGCGGCCACACCTGGACCAGTGCCGATGGACAGCACCACTATGTTCTGACTTCCTCGGGCTTCACCCAGCCCGGCGGAGCCACCCTGATTGTTGACGACAAAGTCATCATCAAAAATTACCACCTAGGCACCTTGGGGCTGACCTTTAATGATGCTGCATTGACCGCATCACCCGCTCAACAGACGATCACAGGCGACCTGACCCCGATACTGGACGCGAACGGCAACCTGCAATACGACGACTTGGGGAACGTCATTGTTGACCCTGACAAAGCCATGCCGGATCGGCGCGACATTCTGCACGGCTCGGGCAACAACGACATCCTGATCGGCGCGGGAGGCGGAGACATCCTCGACGGTCGGGGAGGAGACGACCAACTCTATGCCGACACCCCGACCGGCGTGGAACAAGCGATTGCAAACGGCAACAGCCAAACCGGCACAGGCCTGCAAGGCGACTGGCTATCGGGTGGCAGCGGAGACGACACCCTAGTGGGCAGCACCGGCAAGGACGTACTCGCAGGCGGCGGAGGCAACGACCTGCTGATTGCTGGTGCAGGCGACGACGACATCCTGGGCGACGACGGTGCCCTGACCAACAGCTTGAACTGGACTGTCACCGACGAACCGCTGTATCGCCTGTTCCAACCGGTTTCTAGCGGCTGGGGCGCACCGCCTGACGCGGGCAACGACACCATCCACGCAGGCGAGGGCGCAGACCACGTCTGGGCAGGAGCAGGAGACGACCTGGTTTACGGCGAAGACGGTAACGACATGTTGGCGGGCAACGATGGCAACGACACCCTCTACGGCGGAGCGGGGGACGACACCATACAGGGAGACGGCTTCGAATATTACGGACAAACCACCGTGGTAGAAGGCAACGACTTCATAGACGGAGGAGACGGCAACGACACGCTATGGGGCAACGGCGGAGACATCTTATACGCCGAAGGCGGCAACAACGAACTCTATGCGGACGCAGGCGCAGACCAAATGACGGCCAAGGGCGGTGGCAATTATCTGGACGGCGGCGACTGGTGGCGATTACGAGAGGCGGCGAATGATGAGGAAGGGAGGATGGTGGCATGAGGCTATTTCAAACGACAGCGGCAACGCTAGTCACGTTCTGCGCAAGTTGTGCATTTCTCTTTGCAGTGTCCGCACAGGGGGCGAGTTTTGATTGTGGGAAGGCGAAGACAAAGGTTGAGCACCTCATTTGCGATGACGCGGAAATATCGAAGCTGGATGAGGAGCTAAATGAATCTTACAAAGCGGCACTGAAAGATAAGGCTCAGGCGGCTTCAATCAAGCAGGCGCAGAAGTTATGGATTAAGGGGCGCAATAGATGTACGGATGCAGCTTGTGTGCGGGGTGCATATCAAAAGCGCATCAGCGAGCTGGCCCAAACGAAAGCGATGCTATCAGGCGATGCGGTAGAAGAATATGCATTGCTGATGAGCAAGAGCGATGAAATGTGCGGGCATATGAGTCAGCTAATGAATGATGACCTACGTCAGTTTGATCGTACATTTGATTCGAATGACAGATTTGTGGGCAGCCATGAAGAATTTACATCTGTTCCATGGAGGCCAGCGAGGGCTTCATTAGAAAGTGGCAGGCAAGTGCGTTTTACCGATATTGAAGGCGCGCTGTTTGATTTGAACAATGACGGGGTGGTGGACTTTGTTGTATAGTGGACCCCTCAGTCAAGACAGAAAACAGTCTAGTTTAAGCTGGTGTGTCCGTCCTTCTCGCAGCTGTTTGGCGCTGCCCCATTCTTGCTGAATTTGTCCACTATTCTTGCTCCGCCA
>Ga0172367_10009463_pt1 | contig 10689 bp, 8 predicted proteins | sample Lak10m_FD_114542 | JGI IMG/M metagenome (GOLD analysis project Ga0172367, IMG submission 114542) | Freshwater microbial communities from Kabuno Bay, South-Kivu, Congo - kab_022012_10m | ecosystem: Environmental > Aquatic > Freshwater > Lake | place: Democratic Republic of the Congo: South-Kivu...
ATTAAAGCGGTGAAGGTGCCCGCCGCAATGGAAAAGTTAATGCCTTTGATGACGGCGGTCTTGGAACCGGGTGGAACGACCACGGCTTGCTCGGCGCGCAACGCTCCCTTGGGTTCTGGCAAGGGCATTCGGTCTGGCTCGACCGGAAACTGGCCCAGCAAGACATTCAGCCGGTCGTACGCGGTGCGGGCCGAGAGGAATTGTTTCCAACTGGCGATCATCAAGTCAATCGGCGCCAGCGCGCGCCCTAGCAGGATGGAGCCGCCGATCATGGCGCCGGGGCTGATTTGTTTTTCTATCGCCAGCCAAGCGCCCAAGCCTAGGATCAGCGATTGGATGGTCACCCGGTAGGTTTTCGACAAGGCGGCGATCAGGCCGGCTTTTTCGCTGGCGACGGCTTGCAGCATAATCAATTGTTGTTGTTTGTCTTGCCAGCGGGACTGCAAATTAGGCAACATACCGAGCGCATGCACCACTTCGGCGTTGCGTAGGTTGCGGGCGGTGATATTGGCGTTTTCCACCGAGACTTTGTTGGCTTGCTCCAGTTCGTCGTGGGTGGCGCGTTCGTTCCAAATCGCCAGGATAATCAGCAAGATGGCCGATAGGGTCGCCACCAGGCCGAAGGCGGGATGGAACAAAAACAACAGGCCGATATAAACCGGCATCCAAGGGGCGTCGAAAAAGGCGAACAGGCCGTTGCCGGTCAAGAATTGCCGCAACACCAGCAAATCGCCAAGCGGTTGAGTGCTGCTCTTGCCGCCGCTGACTAGGGCTTGCCGGAACAAAACTTTGTACAGGCGCTCATTGAGCAACAGGTCGAAGCGCGCGCTGACCCGGATCAAAATTTGCGAACGTATCCATTCCAAGCCGCCCAACATGGCGAACAGGAACACCGCCAATAAGGTCAACATCAGTAAAGTGGAGATGCTGCTGCTGGATAAGACCCGGTCGTACACCTGCATCATATAGATGGAGGGCAAGAGCATTAGCAAGTTGATGAACAAGCTGAAAACGGCGGCGGATTTGAAGGAATGGCGGCAATAATGGAGGGCTTGGGCAAGTTCTGATTTGGGTAAACGCATTGGCCTTGTTTCCGGGTGAATGAAAAACAAGCCTTAGATAAGGTCTTGTCAGAAGGTAATTTTACAACAGTAACGTTTAATCAAGCCAGAAACTAACGCCTATGCTAGTTTTTTTGTGAAAAAATTCAATTATTCGGTTGATTTTAATGCGGATAGTAGTCTGGGATGTTGTCATGTTTTCCATGGCGTAACAACGAATAGGTGTTTTTGTGAACAATAAACGGTTAATGGGCTATCGAGTCTTGGTGTTAATGGTAGGTTGCCTGGATACGGCGGGCGTTTTGGCTAATGCTCAAATAGAGGCAAGAGGGAGGGTAACGGCTTTTCGTGTTAGTACCGATACGCAACAAAAAAACTTTGCCTACGCCGGAGTCGGCGTGATCGCTATGCCCTTACCCATGTCCGGCAAACGACCGGTTATGAATTTGGCGTCGCCGGCTAGGTATCCGGGGAAGCCAGGAAGTTCCAGCGGTTTTTCGGGAACGGGCAAGGGTCGATCGGCGACCTTGGGCATGTTGGCGATTTCGGAACCGCCTCAGTCGGGTCCGGCGGTGACCTCGCTGGAATTCGGTTCCTCCTCTCAGCCGTTCAATACGCATCGTGTGGACAACAGAACTGTTAGGAACAATGTTTCCAGATTTAAGCCTTACCGCGCCGTCGGGCAATTGTTTCTTAAAATAGGTAAAGCTCGTTACCTTTGCACGGCAGCTTTGATAAAGCGAGGGCTCATCGTGACCGCCGCGCATTGCGTGGCTGGGTTTGGCTCATCGGCTTATTATTCGGACTGGCAGTTTGTTCCGGCGGCCTATGATGACCAAGCGCCCTACGGCGTTTGGAACATCCTCGCAGCCTATGTGGCGACTTCTTATCTTGACGGCTCGGATTCCTGCGTGGCGCAGGGGATTACCTGCGCCAACGATGTTGCGGTGCTGGCGCTGTCTCCCGACGCGGGTACTTATCCGGGCGATAGCGTGGGGTGGTTGAGTTATGGCTGGAACGGACAGGGTTTTACCGGCAATGGGCTGGCCTTGGTTTCTCAACTGGGCTATCCGGTTTCTCACGACAAGGGCTTACGAATGCAGCAGACCGATTCCCAGGCGTTTGTGGATGCGGATTTATCCAATAATACCGTTGTCGGTGGACGGCAAACGGGAGGCAGCAGCGGCGGGCCGTTGCTGGTCAATCTTGGTCCGATCGCGGAGTTAAGCGAGAGCATTGAAGTTGGCGATGAGGCATTAAGAAATATGGTGGTCGGCGTGGTCAGCTGGGGCTATGTGGATAAAGCCATTAAACAGCAAGGCGCGAGCCCATTCACGACCGACAATATCGTTAGCTTGGTTAACGAGGCGTGCATGGATTTTCCGGTTGCTTGCGCGAAAAAGCCGTAAGCGGCTGATTAGCCAGCAACCAAGCAACTTGTGCAATTGCTTGGTTGGTAAGGCCATCGGCTGACGTTGCCGTCTTCCTGTTATAAACTGCCGTTGGCTTTTAGGTATTGCAGCAACTGGCGTAACGCCTCCGGTTTGTTGGTCGGCGCGGGCTGGCCGGCTTGATCGACATGGTTGATGCCGTGGCAGGCTGGGCAGCTGCGGATTTCGCCGGGTTGCAAGGACAGCCAATTGCGTTCACGGACCACGAACTGGCCTTGCTGGTCCGTCAATTGCCAGCTCAGCGCGCGGCGAGTTGGCAACAGCATGGCCACGGAGCCGTCTGCCGCGATTTTGACGCTGCCTTTGGGCGCGCCTAAAGGCAACAACGGATTGGCCTTGACGCTATGCAGCGGTTGCGCCAACACTCGGCGTCCCTGCCTGATGTCGTTGCTGTCATAATTTTTTATGCCTCGTATCTGGTCCGCCTGGAAGGCTTGGAAAAAAGCGATGTCGTAGACTTTGCCGCTGGCGGTAACCGTTTGCGTGTCGCTACCCGCGACCGCCAGATTAAACGGCTGTTGGCGGTCGCTTTGATCGCGCCGAGTGACATTGCGCATGATCGCCAAGGCCAGGTTTTTGCTTTTCAAATAGGCTCTAAGGCTGGCTTCGCTAACGCCTTCCTCTTGCAGTATTTGCTGTTCGGGCGTCGGCAGGCTGGCTATCCGTTTAACTGGTTTGGGTCGTGCCTTGACTTCAACCGGCTGCAATTCCCAGAGTTCGCCGTCGTAATGCACTAAGGAGTCCGGATTGTAATACGTGATGTTTTCGACGATGCCGTTGGTCAGCGGTTGATCGGCGCTCCAAACGCCGTTGGCCAGCTTTTTCAAGGTCTTGATGCGGAAGGCGTAACGCGACTTCGGATAGGTGTCGGCGTAATCGGCGGAGGTAGAGCCTTCGTTTTGGTCGGCGCGGGTTTCAGTGGTATGGGTGGCAATCAGGGAGCCGTCGGACAAAACCAAGGGATCGCGGTAATGGCCGGAATTTTTCGCCGAAGCCGTGGCGCCATCCTGGGTAAACGAGGACGTGCTGGGGTCGGTGACGTAGGTGACGGTCATGGTGTCGGCGGTATGGGTCGGGCCGCTATTGTTCAGGCGAACGATTTGTCCCGAGGCGTGGGTGCCGAATTCGGACGCATTGATACCGACAAACCCATCGGGATTGACCGGGCTTTGCTTGATTTGGAAAAAGTTGGCGATCTTGTTTGGGTTCAGGCTGTCGGTCAGGTAGGTCAATACCGGATCGTCGGTGAACACGCCGTCGACATAAGAACCGCCCAACTCGTGGCGGCCGACATGGTTGACCGTCTCCAATTCGCTGCCGTCTTCATTGACTTGCCAAGGGAAGAAATGGTTAAAGCTATGGCCGTGCAGGTTGGTGTCGGCCAGGGAGACGGTGTCGAAGGTTAACGGCTCGGGAAAGACTTCCTTACGGGTGTTGAGCGGCTTGGCGTTGGCGGCTTCGCTGGCGTAGTTGAAGGTGCCGTAATGCGAGCCGCCATTGCGGTCATCGGCGGCTTGCTGGTCTTGTTGCAAATGGTCCCAGCGGGTGAAGATGACTCGGCCAAAGCTGTCCACGAACGGGTTGAAGTCGCCCGAAGGCGCGTGGGTCAGCATGATGAGCTTGCCGTTGGCTGGGTTCAAGCTCCATAAACCGGTGACGGAAGGCTGTTCCTCGTATTCGTCCAGTTGCGGATACAGTTGGTTTAAGCCGTTGCGGGGACGATCCGAGACGAAAATAATCCGGCCGTCGGTGCCGTAAGTCGGGCTGACGTTGTTGTAGCCGGCGGGCTGGTTGGGCACTTTGCCGATGACTGGCGTTTGGTTTTTGTCCAAGCCTGTGATTTCGTAAAGTTGCCAATGGTATTGTTCGACTTGGTAACGGGCGGGCGCGCCGATGACCATGCTGAAAACGATTTTTTTGCCGCTCCAGTGTACCGCGGGGTCTCGCACCTGGATGGCTTGTCCGGCTTGATGCCCCGGCATTCCGTAACCGGCCGCCTTGGTCAGGTTTTTTAGGCTGCCGTCGGGATAACGTATCCATAAATCGCCGCCGCGCCCGGTGCTGCCGATGTCGCCTTGATGGTTGCAGAACGTGGCGTTGAGCGTACAGAAATCTTGCGGGATCGGCACTTGGGTGACGAAGGCGATAGGGTAGGCGATGTCGGCGTGGGCCGGGGTGGCTATCTGGGACAATAAAAAGCCCAGGCTGATGAGTTTTTTTAACATGATGCCTCCGGAAGTCAGTCGATTCAGATGGCTCAATGTTAATTCATCTGGGTTTTGCATCCAGCAGCAACATGCAAAACTGGTATCGTGTTGGCATATCCAATTATTTGATTAGATTGGGAAAGTATTAGCCTCGCCGCTCCGAATCCAACAAGGCGATGATGGCTTGGGTTTCCGGGCGGACACCCCGCCACAGAAAAAAAGCTTCCGCCGCTTGTTCGACCAGCATGCCCAGGCCGTCCACGCTTTTGCGGGCATGATGGGCCTGTCCCCAGCGCACGAAAGCGGTGGCTTGGTTGCCGTAGGCGAGGTCGTAACAAACGCCGTTTTCCGCCAGCAAGGTCTCGGGCAAGGGCGGTAGTTGGTTGCTTAGGCTGGCCGAGGTGGCGTTCAGGATCAAGTCGAATTGCCGACCGTTAAGTTGTTCAAAGCCGCAGCCCTCAATGGCCGCCAGGGTTTGGAATTCTTCCGCTAGTTGGACGGCTTTGGCTAGGGTGCGGTTGGCGATCACCAACTCGGCGGGCGCTTGTTCCAGCAAGGGCGCGATAATGCCGCGGCTGGCCCCGCCCGCTCCCAGAATCAAGACCCGGCTGCCGGTTAGGGTTAGTTGATGGTTAACCGTCAAATCGGCGACCAGACCGCAGCCGTCGGTGTTGTCCCCCAACAGGCTACCGTCCGCTTGCAGGGCGATGGTGTTGACCGCCTTGGCCTGTTCGGCGCGGGGCGTCTTGTTGGCGACATATGCCCAGGCCAGCTCTTTCAACGGCACCGTGCAGTTAAGGCCCTTGCCGCCGCTTGCAAAGAATGCGGTCACTGCATCGGCGAACTGTTCGGCGGGCACGTCTTGGGGCTGGTAAGTCAAGGTTTGTCCGGTTTGCTCGGCAAACAGGCTGTGGATGCGTGGCGATTTGCTGTGCTGGATGGGGTGGCCGAAGACGGCGTAACGGTCGGGTTGGGGTGTCATTGTGCTGGTTTATTTAGCCGGTTGTTCGGAAAGCGGTCATGATAGCAAATAAACGGCGTGGTTAAACTTTCCGAAATCGAAAGGCCTGGGAAGATTGGCGTCCAGCGGGCTTATGCGTCGTAAGCCATGCTGATGAACTGTGGCGTTTCCGATAGCTTTAACGCCGACAGGCGGCCTTGCGACGGCAAAGGGTAAATGCCGGGAAGGTTCTCGTCTTCAAATCCGGCGTCATCGGCAAAAATAAGGTTCAGATTGGCGGTTAGACGTTCGGGCAGTCGATACCAAGGCATTAACTCTTCGCTTTGCTCGTTTATCGTGCCTCGCGCATGGAAGTCCAATTTGCCTTGGCTGTTGCAATATTTCATCAGCGTGTAGGCATTGATGATGAAACTCAGCCGCTTCCAGCCACGGAGTTTGGCATGCCAGCGCGATTGCTCTTGTTCCCAGTTTTCGAGTAACGCCGCGTAACCGCTCTGGGCCAGCGCCGATTCGACTTCATAGGCAAAGGTCAGGGCCTGGCTAAAACTCCATTCGGCGGGGATGCCGGCATGGACTAGCGTAAAATTGAGTTTGGCGTCGTGGTGGAGGAGAGGCCGGCGGCGCAGCCACTTAAGCAACTCATCCCGATCCGGAGCTTTAAGAATTTCGGTCAGGGCGCTGTCGGCTGAGGATTGTGCAAAACCTTCGGCTAGGGCCAATAATCGCAAGTCCTGGCCGCCTAACACGGTAACGGCTTTCTTGCCTAAGTTCTTGACGAATCTGAGCACGTCCAGAGACTCAGGGCCTTCATCGACCAAATTGCCGCTGAACCAAAGGCCATCGTGTTCGGGGTCGAATTGTATTTTTTCCAGCAAGGTCAATAACGGACGATACTGGCCGTTGACGCTGCCGATGGCGTAGGTTGTCATAAGTATCGGGTCTCAAAAGCTAATTTGATAGGAGGGCATCAATTATGATGCCATTTCCTAATGGCTATTTAGAGATGGGGTGTGTGTGATCGGTTATCTGTCGTTGTCAATGGTCAAGCTATTGATATTTATAGGTCGATCATGTGGTGGTATGCCTCATGCCCGCTAAATTGCGCTTGGACACGGCGTTGCGGGGCCAGGGTATTTTGTAACAAACCCGCCCGCAGGCGGGTCGCGCTGTCGTTAATCCGTCAAAAATTCTTTTCCTTCGTTGAACGGATTATTCCCTCAGCCATTGCGCCACGGATTTGGCGAAGTAGGTCAAGATAGCGTCGCCGCCGGCGCGTTTGCAGGCGATCAGCGATTCCAGCACGACTTGCCGTTCGTCCAGCCAGCCGTTCATGGCCGCCGCTTTAATCATCGCGTATTCACCGCTGACTTGGTAGGCAAACGTCGGTACGCCGAACCGGTCCTTGACGCGGCGGATAATATCCAAATAAGGCAGGCCTGGTTTAACCATGACCATGTCCGCGCCTTCTTGCAAATCCAATGCTACTTCCCGCAAGGCCTCGTCGGAATTGGCGATGTCCATTTGATAGCTGTATTTGTTGCCTTTGCCGAGATTGCCGGCTGAACCGACGGCATCCCTAAACGGTCCGTAAAAGCTGGACGCGTATTTGGCCGAGTAAGCGAGAATTCGGGTATTGACATGGCGGTTGTCCTCCAGCGCTTGCCGGATCGCGCCGATGCGGCCGTCCATCATGTCCGAGGGCGCGACGACATCGGCGCCGGCTTCGGCATGGGACAGAGCCTGTTTGACCAGTACCGCGATGGTTTCATCGTTTAGGACGTAGCCTGCCGGGTTGCTCAGTCCGTCTTGGCCGTGGCTGGTGTAAGGGTCTAGGGCGACATCGGTGATAATTCCTAGCTCCGGCACCGCTTGTTTTAAGGCGTTGATACTGCGTTGAATTAAACCGTCGGGGTTATAGGCTTCCTCGGCTTGTTCGGATTTATGTTCGGCGGTAATGACGGGGAACAGGGCGATGGCGGGTATGCCCAGGGCGTAAAGCTGTTCGGCCTCGGCGAGCAGTAAATCCAAGGACAGCCGTTCTATGCCCGGCATCGAGGCGATAGCCTGTTTTTGTTGCCGGCCCTCGGTGACGAATACGGGGTAAATCAAGTCATCGGTGGTCAGGCGGTGTTCCCGCATCAAGCGCCTGGAGAAATCGTCGTAACGCATTCTTCTCATGCGTAGGCGGGGAAAATTGATGTTATTATAAAGAATGTGATTCATATTGGTGGTTGCTAATTTTTAAGGTTTATAGAGTAGTTTTTGGGTCATTTTAGAGGATTTTATGAAGGCTAAACATTATATATTGCTTGGGTTTTTGGCATTGTTTTGGGGGTTGATGGGGCGTGCGATGGCGGCCTCTGATTTGTTGCCGCCGCAGCGGGCGATAGAAACGGCGTCGCTGCAACTGCAAGAAAAATTGCAGGATAAGTCCTTTACCAAGGATTTTGCCAAGATTACCGAATATGTTAACGGCGTTATTGATCCCCATACCGATTTCGACAGGATTTCAGCCTTGGTGCTGGGGAAGACCTGGAAAACCGCTAGCTCCGATGAGCGTGAACGTTTTAAGCGTGAATTCCAAACCTTATTGGTACGGACTTATTCCCGCGCGTTTGTCGAGTTTAAAGAATGGTCGGTGCGCTTTTTGCCATTGGAGATGGACAAAGAGGCTACCAAGGTGATCGTTAAGACCCAGGTGCTGCAACCCGGCTCTCAGCCGGTTAGCGTCGATTACCGCATGGCTCTTAACAACGGTACTTGGAAGGCGTATGACATTTTAATAGAAGGCGTGAGCTTGGTAACCAACTACCGCACCACTTTTAGCAATGAAATGCAGGCGAAAGGCTCGCTAAACGCCATTATCCAAGATTTAACCAAGCGCAATGCCGAAGCCCTGGCGCCGAAGCCATCCAAAAATTCCTGATAGACTCGGGCAAGATTAATAGCAGAGAAAATGCCGGCGTCTTTTTCGATAATGGATTATCAAGGCTTGTCTGCCATCTTGTTGGCCGCGAAGGCCGATTCTTGGGCGGAAGCGCTGCCAGGGCAACTGGCCGATGCTTTCGACACGGCTAAGCATGGTGAGTTGGCTAGGTGGCTGGATTTGCTTCAGATGATTCCGGAAGCACCTAGCCAATATCATTGCCTGGATGCGGCCGCGGTTCAAATTGGCCGGGCCGACGAAATGGACGCTGGGGAGCTCGATCAGTTAGAACAGCAATTGCGCGCTTTACATCCTTGGCGCAAAGGTCCTTACCAGCTTTTTGGCATTGACATAGATACCGAATGGCGATCGGACTGGAAATGGGAGCGGTTGCAAGATCATATTGCACCGCTGGCGCAGCGCTTGGTTTTGGATGTAGGTTGCGGTAATGGTTACCATTGCTGGCGCATGCTGGGCGCGGGTGCGAAAGCCGTCATAGGCATCGATCCGTTATTGTTGAATGTCATGCAGTTTTTGACGATTAAAAAATTATTCGGTCAAGCACCTGTTTATGTGTTGCCATTGGGAATGGAAGACCTCCCGCATGGTTTAAACATGTTCGATACGGTTTTCTCCATGGGGGTTTTGTATCATCGCCGTTCGCCGATCGACCATTTAATGGAATTGAAAGCCAGTTTGCGTAAGGGCGGGGAACTGGTTCTTGAGACCTTGGTTATCGACGGTGACGCCAATACGGTGCTGTTGCCTGAAGGCCGATATGCAAAAATGCGGAATGTTTGGTTTCTGCCCAGTTGCGATGTTCTTGCCGGTTGGTTAAAGCGTTGCGGCTTCGTTAATATCCGTTTGATCAACGTCACGACCACCACGATTGAAGAGCAGCGTAGCACGGCATGGATGCGTTTCCAATCATTAGCGGATTTTCTTCTTCCGAATAACCCGGCGCTGACTTGTGAGCGTCTGCCGGCCCCCAGGCGTGCTATTTTTATTGCCAATAACCCCTGCAAATAAGAGGCTTAGTATATGGGAAGATATGGTCAAAAGCACAGTCGCAAATCCGGGCGGTCACGCTACGCGCCGGTTGATGAAGCGCGGTCTGTTCGTCGCGGCAAGAAAAATAGCGCGGGAATGTTAATCATAGGGTTATTAATTTTTGCCGCCATCGCCGGAGGTTTTTTTCTAGTCAAAATCGGTGAACAGGCATTCGCCCCTGATTTTAATTTGGTTTCTTTATTTGATAAAGCAGCAAAGCCGGAACCAGAAATCAAGAATGGCGGCGAATCGGTTGATAAGGCCCCACAGGCTGTCGCGTCCAGTGCGGATAATTCCGACGCTATCCAAACTTATCAGCCGCAAGAAGAGGCTGTTTTGCCCGCTTTAGACAGTAGCGATGAGGCCGTTCGCGATGCCTTGACGACGGCGGCGCCGGATATGGCTGTTTATTTGAAGGGCGGCCAGATTCTCAGAAGATATATGCAGATCGCCAATGATTTTTCCCAAGGTATCAGAGCCGCGAAACACTTCTCTTTTCTAAAGCTTGCCGAGCCCTTCACGGTGGAAGTCAATGCCGGCAAGTCAGTCATTGCCGCTCAAAGTTATCGACGTTATGACAGCTTGGCGCACGCAGTGGATACCATCAAGGAAGCGGAGTTAATGGCCGTTTATAAAAGATTCAGGCCCTTGATGCTGCAGGTGTTTGCCGAATTTAGCTATCCAGATGGCCATAATTTGGATGATATTTTCATTGGCGCGGCCAGGCAAATTCTGTCGGCGCCGGTTATGAACGAGCCAATAGAAGTCACTAAGCAAACTGGGCTCTACCGATTTTCCGACTCAGAACTTGAGGAGTTGAATCCGGTTCATAAGCAACTATTGCGGATGGGGCCGGAGAATACTCGTCTGATTCAAAGCAAAGTCCGCGTGTTGGTTGGAGAGTTAGTTAATCCCAAAGCGGGGGACGCCCTACCTGACCCGAATTAGGGTTGAGTAGGGCAAAGCGGGTTATTTTTGCTTGTCAGCTTTTTTATTATCCGCTGTAGTGGTTTGGTTATCGAAAAGCAAATCC
>Ga0172367_10009467_pt1 | contig 10686 bp, 8 predicted proteins | sample Lak10m_FD_114542 | JGI IMG/M metagenome (GOLD analysis project Ga0172367, IMG submission 114542) | Freshwater microbial communities from Kabuno Bay, South-Kivu, Congo - kab_022012_10m | ecosystem: Environmental > Aquatic > Freshwater > Lake | place: Democratic Republic of the Congo: South-Kivu...
CAAGCAAATCACCAATCACACGGTTAACCGCTAGTGGCGTCGGTTTTTCACCAAAATCCAAGGGGTTTAGGCCGACCGCCATGGTCGGATCAGAAGGATCAATAATCACAACATCGTCGATGCGATGTTCAGGAATTGAGCTCAATACCTCGTCAAAAAGATCTCCGCCCGGATCACATAGAGCAAGCCCTCGCCCTTCGATGAGGTCCTGCCTGATCATGCTAAACAGCAGCTTCGATTTTCCCGTTCCTGAGCCACCAACCAGATAGACATGACGCGAACGAGCCGACTGGGGCAGGCGCACCATTTGCTCAAAGCCGCCGACCTTCGCGGTCCCAAGCAATACCCCCTCTTGCGACGTTCGGACCGTGTGATTGTCATGGTGTCGGGGAAAATCCAACCCTCGCAGTACCCGCGGTTTGGCAAGCGTAGGCGGAAGCGAACCCGAGTATGGCATTACCGTTGTGAGATCAAGATGCCCTGTGAGCCTGCTTTGAAGATTTATACGTTGCCAATCCAACACATCGACAAGGCGAGCGCCAGAGTGCATGGGCAAAACCTCTTTGGCAAAGACATCGACCAGTGCTATTGGGTGCCTTGAGGTCCATCCCGCGAGATGCTCAAATGGCACTGAATCCAAAGCGAACTCTACAAAGAGGGCAATTTGCAAGAACTCACCGGCATGGTCCAAATATGAACGAATTATTTTGGACAATGCTGCGCGGTGATGGCCGCTTTCTGGGTCGCTGTTCACGTCCAGTTTTTCAAGATGCGAGCGCTGCTCACTAGTGAGCGCAAAACGTGAAATTCTGATGCCAATGGTGATACCAACCTTCTGTGCTCTTGCCGCCTTAATCGTTTTTTCAAGGGCTTCTGACCATATATTCGGATTCTTTGTCGATGCCAAAGCGGGCAGAATCACCGTAGTTGTTTTGTCATGTGTTCCAGCAGTGAACCCCATTCCCGTTTGCCTGGTAAGAGTGCATGAGTCGAAACTGATGTACCAACGCCGTCTTTGGAGAACCTGTGCCCTCTCAACTTTCTGACGAAAACAATAGTCTTCATCGAGAAGCGACAATCCGGTACGAAATACACCTTCCCAGTAAGCCATTTGCTCAGACCTGGAATTCATCTGCGAATCGCCTGGTATAGGTAGATACCACTCAACATGAAAACTGGTTGACATTTCCATGCATCCGCTGTCATCCGGATTGAAGCTGTGTGTCACGATCAAAGATTCTCGTTCACCCAGCCGCGTAACAATCAGCGCGAGTGCGGCATCAATGTCCGTCTTGAGAATTTCTTCGAAAAACAAATTTTCTTGCCCTGAAAAGCCAAGTTCGTTTGCGCTGCCATGACCCACACTTGCCAATTCGAAAATCGGGCTAACCCGTGTCGTTTCAGAAAAGCGCTTTAAGCTTTGATCGTCACCTCCGTTTTCAACCAAATGATCAACTCCAAGAGCAGTAAAGACTTCCTGGACTAGCGTCCTTCCTGTTGGTTGAGGTGCAATTACCGGCGCATGCTCTGGCAAAAAGGTCTCTGTTTTAGACAATCCAAAATCGTTGGTTTTCATGGCTTCCCTTCCTTTAGTTTTTACACAACCCAGCACATGTTGTAAGGCAGAGGGACACCTAGACTCCCGCTACTTTTGTGGCATAGACTCCAACATTTGCAGACGCATTGCTTGAGCAAAAGGAGCTGTGACTTTGTAGATTGCGTAACGCAGGTTTCGGGCATTTGGCAACAATCGCTCCAACTGCATAGCAATCGGCCCATAGGTCGCGACACTTGGCCAAGACGCGTCAAGACTAAGCCGTTCAGCAAAGCGTTGAAATTCCAAAGCACTGGCCGCCGCCAAAGCCTTGGCGCAGGCATTAATGTTTGGTACAACCAAGTAATCACCATCCTGATTTGCCAAGTAATATGGAAGCAAAGAAAGACCCCAACTCAGTTCACGAAGAGGGAAGATTGGATCGGGAATAACGTCCTCTTCTTGTTGTGACGTTAAATTGGTTTTATGCATACCGTATGCAACCTCTGACTGACGGGCAAACAGCAGATTGATCAGCAACTTGAAGCCGGCTAACAGAGATTGCATCGCAAGCCGAACAGACCTGCGGCTTTGCTGATTCGCTTGCATCTGCAGATCAGCAAGCAACTGTGTTGGTTGAAACGGAAAGGGCGCAGACCCACTGCGGATGGAAATAAATGCTGTAAAGAGAACACACAACTCAATCAACCCCGCGATGAAGAAACCCAGGGTTTCCCGGTTAATCAAGCCCTTTGAGTTGAGTGCAGTCAACATCAGAGAGTCGTCAGCAAAGCTGCCTACCGTACCTGCAGTGACGACCATCGCAATGCCATTGAAGGCACGGAGTAATCCGCGAATCGTCAGCTCCTGCTGATTGCTCAGGTCGATCGCCGGTGCGATCGGAGAAATGGGGGGATTCTTCTTAACGTCGGACAATTCTGTCAACGCGGCCTGCGCTCGCTCGATCAGTTCGTTGCGCGTGTTGTCGCCGCACTTGAAAATTTCTCCATTAGTCCATTGGATATACACCTGCAATTGGCGTGTCAGCGTCTGCTGTGTTGCCTTGATATAGGAGCCGCGTGCCAACGCCTCAGAAGCCTCTATCAGTGCATTTAAGCCAGTGGTGATTTCCATGGTATCGGAAAATGAGTTAGCCTTTCGCTCATAAAGAGCATTAAATCGGCGGCGAATATTCTCAACACTGGATTTCAGTTCGCTATGAAGGTTGGCAGCAATTTCTGCCTCGGATTCACGCCACATGGCGATAGGGCCGCGTTTTCCCAGCGACGTCGCCTTGGAAGGGCATGTTCCACCACCTTGTCCCTCGCGTACGGCCTTTTTCAATGAGTCTTCTTGCCAAGCTGCAAATGCCGCGACTGAGCCTTCAGCATTGGCTAATACCAATTCAAGCTGGCGCTGCACTGGCAGGCGAACGCGCTGAAATTCGTTCAATGCGCTCGACTTTGCAAACATCGTCGCGTATAAGGAGCCGTAAGAAAGGCCCATCGTCACAGCGAACAGTGTCAAAGCAAACAAGCCAGACAATATCCTTTCCAAGCGACTGACAACGCCTGCAGGCGCAAGCAAGGTTTTTGCAAGTGCCGAAAACACATAGGTCAGAGCCAGTCCCATCAGGATCCCGGCAATCCAGCCGAAATATTTGGATAGGCTCGCCCCAATCGCAATGACCATGATGCCAAGCACCAGCAGATGGATTGCAGTGGCGGGCGCGAATTGCACATCCACCGGGCTTTGTTTGAAGCGACCTTTTTTAGACATGTTTTACTCCAGATTGAGAATTTGCAAGTGAGCTGGCATAAGCGCCTTTGCACCAAGGTCATGCTGCGCGAGCGGAACCGACGGTAGTGGTGATGCAATGATGAACAAATTGATCGCATTTTTGTCAGCCTGATAGGTCACACTCCACTTTCCGTGATTGAAGTTGCGGCCATTTGGTGCTTTGACGAAACTCTCAACTGTCCCCGATTTCCCGGCAGAGACCTTTCCATCGAGGAATGAAAGGGTTCCACCAACGCTCTGCACTGGCGCTTCAAGAAGTTGGCGCAAATCAGCACGTTGGGTTTGACTTGGTAATAGTTTTTTGAGCCGAGCAATAGATGGGTTTTTTTCGTCCGATGCGTTGTTGAGAGCACGTGGTGCGTGGCCGGACGTCTCGAGACCGTAGGCCACAGCAACCAGCGCCTGAAACGCCGAGATCAGTTCACGGGGCCTGGCACCATAGGTACCAAAACTCAGTTCATAGGCGAGGTTAGGACTGCCAGTTGGTTCGCCCAACGCCAACGCCGTTGCAGCGGCAGTTAGACGTCGTGCCCCAAGTTTTTGCGCCAGCCCATAGAGCACGAGATTGTCTGATGAGGCTATAGCTCGCTCAAATGTAACCAAATGACGACCGGCGTTGCAATCCGCAAAGCCGTACTCGGGCTGCGCCACTCGGCGCAGTTGACGGACCCCGTCAACTGCTGCTTTAGGACAAAACAAAGCCGAAGGCGTAAAGCCATCAGCCAATGCGGCGGTAACAATGATCAACTTGGCGGTGGAGCCTATGCTTTGCCTGGAGTCCATCAGCAACGGCGAGCTTGCATACAACCCTCTTAACCCCCCCGTCACGGCGTCCACGTTCAGGGCAAGCACATCCGCGCTCTGCACCTCCTCCTGCGGTTTGCCACAGCTGGGCAAGTTAACCGCTTTCCCATTGACAGATATCAGCGGCAAACACAAGGTTTTATGCAATCTGGGTGAGCGCTGAATTTTGTCAAGTGCTCCTGACATCGCCTCATGAAACTGGTGTTGCTGTACTGCATCGAACGTGACAAACAGCGGCTCCCCCATCGCAATTTCACCGTCGTCTGCCTCTTGACGAATCTTTTCCAGTAGACCTTTGGGCATTGCAGAAGCCGTGCGTGATGCCAGATTGACTAATCTTTTCGCCGGTATTGGCTCAAAGGGATTCACCGGAATTACCCCGTTTTGTTGGTACGTGCGCAAATCTCGAATTGCTGATGCAAGTCGCTCGCCATCCAGCACGTCGGGTGCACGAAATATTGCGCGGTGAAGAATTTGGCATTGAACGCGCCGCGCCACGTTGGCCTTTGCTGTCGCTGGTTCGAAAAGGGGGTTGTCTGTTGCAGGATAAACCCGCTTGCAATTGATGTCCGTGGCTCCTGGAGGAAGCAAGGTCAAGGGCTTCCGAGCGGCTGCAGCAAGAATCAATTGCTGCGCATCGGTCAGACCCAAAGGAGCGACATCGAACACGATTCGACTCGCAGCCTCTATGCCCCGTGTCGTGCCGTTAGCTTGAAAGGTAGGCGCATACGACGCGTACATCTTCATTAGCGCGGAGTCATTGCCCAGCATTGAGTAAAGCCTGCACGAAGCTCCCAGTTCGAGAAACTTGCGCCACACCTTTTGTAGAACAAACGCTTCATTACCCCAATCAGGCCTTCTTAACTCACGAGCGAGCTGCATTGATAAGGTGCTGCCGCCTGCACCGAAATTCACTACCCAGCGTTTTAAAGTCGCGATGTCGAGACCACAAATGTTATGGATTCCACCCTTTAAAAGATTTTTGTTTTCCATCACCAACAATGCGCGCTTATAGGTCTCCGGTAGCTCTCCTTGCACTGGAATGAATGAATATTCGCGTGCTTGGTCAGGCGTGAATTTGCTTCGTAGCAGTCCAACGCTGCCTATCAAGGTGTTATCGCGACCAAAAATGGGAGACTGAATGCGTTCGGTAATTTGGTCTTGCCAAAATTTCTCTGGATAATCGACATAGCCCTTCGTGATAGCTGTAGCGGCAAGCGCTGCACCTGTGACTAAAAGACCAACTGATGTGACTACCACTCGATAAGAAGCTGTACCGGCGGCAAAGTGCGGTAGAGGAACACCCGAGAGCATTCGTCCAAGGGCTCGTGCCAAAGCAAACGGAACAGCGCCGACCAATGCACCAGCACTGGTTAAGAAAACACGAACTTCAAATTTCCGAAACGCACTGGCCGAGCCAGCGTCCGTGACCCGGTTAGACATTGACGCAAGACCTAACCAACTACGAGCGCCGTCTGCGCGCAATCCGCGCTCCCAACGCTGTTGCGCTGTGCGGCTGCGCCGCTGAAGCGCAAGGTCAATTGAAGTAAGCTTCACAGCATTTCTTCGCAGTGCCAGTGCGACAAATAAATTTCTCATTGCAACGCAACATGATGTACCCCCTTCTGATCAATTGGAGTGACTTCACGCGACAAGTTGCATGGTTAAAAGTATCCAGGGAAGGAAATTGAAGACAAATGAATTTCAAAATCGTCTCCACAGTCCCTTACGAACTGTTTATGACTGAAACCTGTCCGATAGACACCGACTCTGCTTTACGCGGGGAGAATTTTGTGCTGTTTGATTCGGTCAGTTTTTGACTTTGACAGCATCTGTGCAATATTTACTATTTTTTATTTAAATTCAGCAGAATATTTAGCGTTTCCTGCGCATACTTCAACCGGTCACTAAATTTTGGGTGTGAAGAGAAGTATTCGAATTCAACTTCACCCGCCATTTGTTCAAACTTTCTCCAAAGTATCAACGCCGACCGTGGATCAAAACCAGCTTTCATGGCTATTTCCATCCCCAACGCATCTGCTTCCAACTCTTGTTCGCGGGAAAATGGCAAACGGTAGCCGAATTCAATTGCCTTGTTGATCAATACCTTTGGTAGTTCTTTCATATTGAATCGCCCGAGGAGCATGTTTGCTATCGTTTCATAGCTTGCGCTTTCCCGTCCGTGTTCTCGAACCGCATGTGCAACTTCGTGAGCTACAATCATCGCAAATTCATCATCCGTCAAGTTAAGTCTGCGCCATAAACCTGAATAGAACATCAAGTATCCGCATGGACGTTGATTTGCATTGATTCGATCCTTATTGATAAATGCGACCTGCCAATCCCAACGTTCAGTAATTTTATATAGAGACTTGGCAGTATTGATAACATGTTGTGTAATACTATTTAAGCGATTGAACTCATTTCCATTTTCAATTAAATGACATGAATGACGAGCTTCGGACAACTCTGCTTCAAAGCTTTTTTTACCGCTACTTTGAAATACTTCACGTGGTATTAAAAATATTTGGAGTCGATCATTTTTTCTTATCTTGCTTTGACCTATTGCACTAACTCCAACCGCCATCAATGCGAGAATAGCGAGCAAGGTAAATAACATTTCATTCAAAGCTTGTGTATGATTTTTAATATTGAAGCGAGAAGAATTATATTATTACTTTGATCGATACCAAACATATGCACGTCTTATCGCTAAAATGATGACAATCACGGCGGCAAGTGTTTCAATTAACATCGCAAAGATCTTGAATCGGGTCATTTAGATACTCCTAAAGTTATCCATGATTCACAAACAAATAAATTGCACGAAGCAACAATATAAATTTCACTTTTAATCACAACCAGGTTTAGTGCTAATGTAGTTGACCCTTTGCCTCTGAAAAATATCCAGTGGTAGTTCCGCCCCGCAAAAGGCGGTAGCTGCTATGCACATGCGCAGCATGTAGTGGCCTTCAGGCACTCTAAAAATCCGCTCCTGACCGGGTAACAGGTTGACGAACATCTGTCCATTCAGGTAGGCGTAGGCCGCACGGCAATCCTTGTTATGGATAACAAGGTTAGCTCTGCGCGTATCCCCGCGTTGGTTCAACTGCTCATCAATTCTTGGTTGCTGACGGCTTTGCTCATGTGCTTTTGCGTCCTCTTGCTGGCGCTGTGCCTCCAGCGTCTGCTGCGCCTGCTGCTCTTGCAATTGACTCCGTTCTGCGAGCAAGGCCTCCTGTTCTTTTTGTGCATCGGAAGCCTCCGCCTCTCGCTCACGCGCCAAAGTCTCTTCTCGCTCACGCGCCAAAGTCTCTTCTCGCTCACGCGCCATAGTTTCCTCGCGCTCACGCGCCAACGCCTCTTCGTGCGCACGCTGTGCAGCAGCCAGCTTGGCACAGACTTCCTTGGCAATCTGGGGTGTTATTGGTTTCAACAACTGACCGGTCGTTGGGTGTACACCTCGAATATTCCAAAGTTCAATCCCGCCGTCGTCGGCGCGACTCCAGTAGACAGTTGCCTGGCCAGCAGCATCAAAGAAAGTTGGTGGTGGATTGCACGATGCCAGCGCGACAAGATGCGGCACACGATCCACGGCGCTAGAACTTGTAGCCCCATCTGATGGTAGATAGGCCCGAGCGTCGGCGCGCGTGGCATCACGAAGCCGCTGCCAACTACTGGGCGGATAGGCACCATCTTTGCGCCGAATTGCAAAGCTCCCTGAGGGAGTCTCCCAAACGTCACATAGGGCTGCGCCAGTTTTGTGGTTAAAGCATTGATCAGCCGACACCGCGTCATGCAAGAGGGCCAACGGCAGTCCCAGTACCGCAACAGCTACGACGGCGGCCAGAATGTAGTTGGCTTTAACGAGCAACACCGTCAACACGAATGCTGCGCCAAGGCCAGTGCCAGTCGCGATAACCGTCGCCACCGCAGAGGAAAACCCCAGACTGTCGCGCAAGTGATCTCGTGCGACCTCGAAGACCGCCATACCTGTTGCCCAACGCAGATACCACCAACCGACCCAAAGCACCACAAGGAAGATTCCGACCACAGTTACAAACTTGAGAAGTCGCTTAAAGATGTCGTCCATTGATGCCTCCGTGGTAGTCGATGATTTGAGTCAGTGACCTGATCCAGACAGTTTGCGAATGACGAACCTCGTCAGCCGATACAAGGTCCACAGAATGAAAGCAGCCACAAAGCCACTGATCAGCCAGATCACAAAAGCAAGTTTCAGCATGACGCACCTCTTTTCGGGTTAAAAATCCACACGAATGATCACGACCAGACCAAACGGCAAGATCATGTCTCTGCTGTACGCGGGGATTATTCGAAGCGAGCGCGCATCACAAGTCAGCGAGCTGTCTGTGAATTCAAAGTGATTGAGGCGAGCAGAACGATGCTGCTTGACGCGGTGAAAACCGTGTCAACTATTTACCCTGCGCACACAGGTGCTCCGCGTTCAGCGGTTCAACTTCTACCAAGCCTTAAGCTGGCAATGCATACTCATGCAGGCTCGGTGACTGCACCAAAGGTCTACGAGAAAAAGTATTCCGCCTTGAGGACATCGTCCAGCCATGCTGGGGCGGTTGAGCCCGTTCCTTTAATGGGATCCGGTTGATCGCCCGTACGAGAAAGATTGTTACTAACAAACGCTGGCAATCTCCGCCATTGCCTAGCCAGGTTGAGCAAAGCCAAACGCAGCCTGTCCTTCGGCACTTCGGACTGCAACCAAGCATTGGCGAATAACTTTTCCTGGTCTTCTGACTCACCGGAAAGCGCCATCATCCAAAGGTGGAGAAAACCCATGTTGGCGTCTTCACGCCTATAAAGTTGAACAAAAGCAGAATTAGTGCACTGCTTCAACTTCGAAACATCGCAAGCGTGCGTTCCATAGGAATCGTGAATCACACTGAAGGCCTTAATTCCGGATTGGTATGCAAGTTGGATGGTCTCAAACAAATGACTGGCATCCAGACTATGAATCATGTTGGGCAAAATGCCCTGACGCTGCAACGCTGGGTCGATATCATCTGTCGGCTCCAACAGAGTCAGCCGAATGCGTCCCAGTGTTTGGTTATCAATCGTGATGGATTTGTCCTTGAAGCGGTTTTGAATAACGGGCACCCCAATGGGAGAAACCCACATGACCGGCAAGCCCTGCTTTAGAACTGGCTTTATGGATTCGGACAGACTCTTCTGAAATTGGCCAATTTCCGGATACTTTGATTTCAGCACCTTGTCAAAAGCAACAGCCAAGATCACCGACCAATCCTGAATGATCTCAAAAGCCTGCTTGTCAACACCCACACCAGCATTCTGAATGATCGCAGCCCACTCAGATCGAAAGGCAGTTGCCAGACCACTCGTCCCAACGGCATCAGTTTCCTGATGCTTTCGGCGTGGCTGCAACAATGCCTTTCCTAGACCAGTTCGAAGTCTTTGCCCATAGGCCTTAATGCTGGCCCCGTACGGAATAATCATGACCACTTTCTTGGCTATATCTCGGGTCAATAGTTTGGAAGCGTGATCACAAAGCACCATTCGCAATGATTCAGGATGCTTTTTCCAAGTGGGGAAATTCGGACTGAATTGAGGGGTCTTCCACTGCGCTAATTCACTTGCTACCAGTGTTGCTACTTCAGAATAGATATCGCGTCGCCGTATGGAAAGAGTGCCGCCGTTCGTCACATAAGTTGGTACTACATTTGTCGCCTCCGCCAAAGCTCGACTACCAGTCAGCACAGACAAGTGCTGAAGTCCATTGCAAGAACCATCAATATGCACAGGGAGGTGGCAAACATAATTCAATCCTTCCTCAACAAAACCCTTCCATGCAAAGCAAAAGGCCAAAAAAAGGTATGGGCGCTTGGCCAGATCGCGCCACCCAGTTTGGTCAAAGGGCGCTCTGGCTGAAGGAAGAATGAGCGTCTCTTGAACCTTGCGCACCCAATTGATTCGATCGGTCAATGATGGCAGTCGGTCACTCGCTAAATTCAAATCTCTGCGAATCATGTCGTCAGGTACCAGCGAAGCACCGTAAACTGCCAACGCATCACACCCATCCTGAGTGGCAATTTTTTTACCATCAGCAAACTCAAGCAAACCGCGTGAAATATCATGCCCTTGGGGTGAAAACGTTCCGGCCAGTGGGTAGATTCTTCCACGGGTATCCGCTTGGTATCCAAACCAAAATCTTTCACGAGCAGCCGCGTCTTCAATCGTGCCGCGCGTTAAAGCATCACGCAACAAAGCGCCGGGTCCTTTGTGCATCCAACTGCCATTGGCTTGGCGAGACTGGTCAAAAGAATCAGACTTAAGCCAATCCACCCAGCCCTCTGGAACCTTTGGATCCACCGGAACTGCATTGGGAATTGCTCGCTTAAAGGCCATAGCCACTGTCGTTGGTGGGAATACTTTTTCTTCCACCGCCTTACGCTTAATCTCTACAGCAGCAAAATTCGAATCCATCCGACGGCGCCAATCAAGCAACTGACTGACAACACCCCAGACTGAACTGTTCACTCGCCAAGCCGTATCCTGGC